>SXGT01843974.1_pt1 | contig 41618 bp, 29 predicted proteins | sample 3176221 | NCBI WGS metagenome assembly SXGT01 (sample SAMN11356862, study PRJNA531348) | freshwater metagenome | isolation source: freshwater sample F1-120 | place: China: Fuxian Lake, Yuxi | collected 2017-12-25
CGAGCGCCGCGGCCAGCGCGGCCTCGACGGCGGGGTCGGGCGGGTCGTCGCGCCGGGTCAGGCGCGGCATGGCGCGCTCGACGGCGGCGAGCAGGGCTTCGGCGGCGAGGCGCCCGACCTCGAAGGTCGAGCGCTGCCAGGGGCGCGGCCCCCAGCCCCAGCGGTGGACGCGGTCGTCCGAGATCAGCCGGATGAGGGCGGCGTCCATCGCGCGGCGATCGCCCTCGACGGGCGGCATCAGCGGGGCGAGGGTCAGGGCGCCGAGCAGGTCCGGCAGGTCGGGCGAGCCCTCCAGGGTTTCTTGCAGCTGCGCCGGATCGAGGTCGGCGGCGAGCCTGCGGGCGGCGGAGGTGTCGCGGCGAAGGCCAGTCGGCTCGCCCTGGGCGCTGAGGATGACGGTGTGGAGCTGCCCAATCGAGGGGATCATGGCGCTGGCCTGGTGGGGAGGGCCGCTGGGCGCCTCCAGAGCCAGGATCGCACGAAGGCCGGGCGATCGCAATGGAGCCCCTTTGACAGGGACACGCCGGCCTCCTAAAACCGCCTGGAGGCTGTGGCGAAGGAGGATGGTTTTGCGCCGTGAGTTGAACAAGGCCAGGACGCGCGAGGCGCTCGCGAGCGCGGCGCTGGAGCTCTTTGTCGCCAAGGGCTTCGAGGAGACGACGGCCGACGAGGTCGCGGCGGCGGCCGGGGTGTCGCGGCGGACCTTCTTTCGCTACTTCCCGACCAAGGAGGCGGCCTTCTTCGCCAGCCAGGAGGCGCGGCTGGAGGGCTTCCGGGCGCACCTGGCGGACCCGGCGTGGGGCGAGCGAGGCTTTGAGCGGCTGCGCGGGGCGCTCCTGGTCATGGCGGATCTCTACACGCGCGAGCGGCCCTTGATCGCGGCCCAGCAGCGCGTGATCGAGTCCTCGCGCTCGCTGCAGGCCTACGAGCTTCAGCTCGACAGGCGCTGGGAGGAGGCGGTCTTCGAGGTCCTGCTGCCCGAAGGGGCCGACCGCGCGGCGCGCAGGCGAGCGCAGGTGACGTCCGGGGCGGTGGTCGGCGCGGTGCGCTCGGCGCTGCGGGCGTGGTTCGAAGAGGGCGAGGGGGAGGACCTGCGAGGCTTCGGGGAGGAGGTGCTCGGGTGGCTGGAGGCGCTGGCGCCCTGAGGCGCAGGGCTGGCTGCCAGGGCTCGGGCGATCGGATTTTTTCCTGGGATGTCGGGGGGTTGCCGCGGGTGGGGCGGCGGGCGTCTAGCCGGTCTGCTTGATCTGGTACTTGAAGGGGACGCGGAGGGTCTTGCGGTCCCAGCCGAGGGCGTCCGGGGGCGCGGGCAGGCGGCCTACGGAGCGGACGGAGGCGATGGCGGCCTGATCGAGGACCTCGAAGCCGGAGGAGGAGGCGATGGTGACGCTGACGATGTTGCCGCGCGCGTCGACGACGAGCTCGACGAGGACGACGCCCTCAATGCGGGCGCGCTTGGCGGCCAGGGGGTAGGTGTAGTCCTTGCGGACGGCCTGGTTGACGCTGCCGATGTAGCCGCGCATCAGCGCCTTGAGGTCAACGCCATCGCCGGCCTGGGCGGCCGGGGGGTTCTTGCCGGAGTCCGCGGCGCGGGGGTCGATGACGCCGTTGGGGTCCCCGGTGCGGGAGAGGCCCTGGTCGGAGCCCTGGCCGTCGTCTTCGGGGAGGATCTGAGGGCTCGGGCTGGAGTTCTGCGGGTTGGGATCCGAGTCGGCCTTGACGACGTACTCAATGGGGGCCGAGGGCTGGTTATTGAGGGTGGGCGGCTCCTGGGCCAGTTGGGGGGTCGGGAGGGCCTTGCGCTTGAGCTTGACCTGCCGCGGCGCTTGCTTGTCGAGCTTCTCCGGGGGGGCCTGCGCGACCTGAGGGGCCTCGAAGGGCGCCGCGGGCAGCGCCTCCTCGGGGGGCGGCTCGGGGGGCTTGATGAAGTCGGGGGGCAGGGCGAGCTGGGCCACGAGGGTCGGGTTGTGGATCTCGGCCATCTGGAGATCGGGCAAGGAGAGCTTGAAGAGGATGGCGGCGGCCAGCAAGGAGGCGTGAAGGAGGGCAGAGGTCCCAAGCGAGGCAGGCAGCAGGGCGCGCCCCACACGCTCGAAGGGGATCTCGGTCTTCTCTTCAGGTCGCGCGCTCATCGTCGCTCCTTCGGGGGCTCGGGGCAGCGGGGCCTCTGAGGGTCTCCCCTGGGTCGCCTCTGCTGCTATTGAAAATCATTATCAATTTCAAAAGGGGCTGTCAACCAGGGATCGCCCTGGATCGCCCCCAGGGTCTTCGAATCGATCGGCGGCGCGCGGGTGGCTTGGGTAATTCTGATTCAAGGTTCAGTGTTGACATTGTCTCGGGCCCTTCGCAACTTGGTCCCTGGGCGCGGACACAAAGGCGAAGGAGCGACGCGAGGTTCCGAGGTGAAGATTGTCCTGCCCGACACGCAGCCTATCCTGATCGGCGCCCACGAGAACCTCTTCGTGGCGCTCTCTCCGCGCTGGCTCAACTTCCTGGATGAGTCGCCCGATCCGGTCCTGACCGAATGTCTCTGGCCGCCCTCGGGCGACGAGGTCATCGCGGCGGGCTCTTCCGATCAGGAGGCCTTCGACAACCCGCCCTCGTCGACGGGTTGAGGGCGCAGGCCGCCCGCGCCGGCGATCAGCGCCGGGTCATGGACAGCGTCAGGGATTGATAGGCCGCGATCTCGGCGTCTGCGGGCCGCGTCCACGTGCGCCAGCGGGCCTCCTGCCAGGAGACCTCGCGGACGCTGTCGATGACCCACAGACCGTCGCCGGGCGAGCTGTCGACGACCCAGACCTCTCCGCGGGCCGGCCCGGTCAAGGCCAGCGCCTTGCCGTCAGCTACCGCCACCAGGAATCGCTCCTGTTTCATGGGCACCGTTCTCTCAGACTGACCCAATCGGGATCACATGACCGCGATCGGCGCTAAGTTCCTGCCCAACCGGCGGTTTCACTTGAGTCTTGCGACCCAAGCCAGCGCCTCCAGGGCGACAGGCTGACACCGGGGAACTCCCGGCCAGGTTCTTCAAGTTGATCGTTGCGTTCAGGTCCCGATCGATTACCTCGCCACAGGCCTCGCATCCAAAGACGCGCTCGCCCAAGGTCAAGTCCTGCTTGATGTGCCCACAGCCCGAGCACATCTTGCTCGATGCAAACCATCTGTCTGCCTTGAGCACCACGACGCCCTGCCACCGGGCCTTGTACTCGATCTGCCGATGCAACTCCGCCATGGACGCATCCGACACAGCCTTACTCAACCTCCTGTTCTTGAGCATCCCGCCGACGTTCAAGGTTTCCAGCACCACAGTGCTCGCCAACTTGGTTATCGCTGACGATGTCTTGTGCAGGCAGTCCCGCCGGATGTTGCTGATTCGATAGTGCTGCCGTCTGACCTTGGCGACGGCTTTCTTCCTGTTCTTCGAGCCTTTGACCTTACGACTCACCGCCTTCTGGAGGATGCGAAGCCGTTGCTGGCCTGCCTTGAGTGCTTTGGGGTTGTCGAAGACCTCACCGTCAGACGTCACCGCAAGCGCCTTGACGCCCACGTCCACACCAACGACATGCTCAGGGCGCGGGGCTGGGTCTGGGACTTGCTGCTCCACCTGGAGGCTCACAAACCACCGACCTGCCTGCTCAGACACCGCTGCCGACAGCACCTTTGCGCCGCTGGGCAAGTAGCCGTGCTCCTTGAGGCGAACCTCCCCAATCCTCGGAAGCTGAATGTGGGTCTCGGTGGCCCGGACAGCCCCAGTCAAGCGGAAGCCGCCAATGCCCCGCTTGCGGCCCTTGAACCGGGGGAAGCCCTTGCGCGCCGCCCCCTGCTTGCACCGCCGGAAGAAGTTGCCGAAGGCCTTGTCGAGATCGCGCAGCGCCTCTTGAGGAGCACACTTGCTCGACTGCCGCATCCAAGGCACACCGCCGTCCTCCTTGGGCATGTCCTTGAGTTTGTTCAACTTCCTGTGCAGGTCGATGGCAGACGGGCTTTTGCCAGTCTCCTTGTAGGCGTCAATCTTCTGACGAAGCCCCCAGTTGTAGGCCCACCGGGCTGCGCCTGCATGACGAAGGAACATCGTCCGCTGAACATTGTCCGGAGCCAACTCCGTCTTGTAGGCTCGGAGGATCTTCATTCTGAAGCCTGCGCAGCACCACGGGGGCACCGTGACCATTGACTCCAGCGGATCTTGGTTCGTGAAGTTTCCATCCGTCCCCCATGTCACTCATCGTCCCCGCTGTTGTCAACCCCCGTTCATCTCTGCCCGCCTTTGTGGCACTCTTCGGCTTCTCCTGCAACCGCGCCTGCTCGACACGCGCGGCCTGACCTCGCCCGCAGGAGGCGCGGTTCGCGGTGAGCTTGAGTTCTGTACCACATCAACGGGGTGATCCATGAACGACGCGCAAGCGCTCAACCCCGCGGCCTTCGCCGCCATGCCCCTCGATGAGCAGCTCGCCCACCTGGGCCAGGCGCTGCCTGCGGGGGGCGCCCAGGGGCTGCTGGAGATGTGCGCGCTGGTGCGCGACCACGCCCCGCTGGCGTGGCTGTGCAGGGCGCTCTTGCGGGAGGGCTGGTTCGCCGACGCCCGGCAGCGGGGCTGGTTCGCCCGCTTCCTCATCGAGCGCCACGAGACGGCGGTCCACAAGATCCTCAAGGAGCTGGTCGGGGCCGAGGGGACCCCGCCGGCCTCGCGCGAGCACCTGCGCGACACGCTTCTGGAGGCGCTGCGGATCGTGCCGCTGCCGAGGCTGTCGTCGATGTGCTTGCTGGACCGGACGCTGAAGCACAACTGGCCCGAGGCGCGCGACGCCCACGTCGCCGGGGTCATCGAGCGGTGCGGCGAGCTGCTCCGGCAGGGGCGGATCGAGGCGGTGGCGGTGGACCTGCTGGCCCAGGTGCCGGCCTCGGCCACCGAGGCGCTGCGGCAGATCGCGGCGGGGGCGGGCGTGGCCGAGGGCTTCGAGGCGCGGCGGCGGGAGCTGGCCGAGGCCGCGATCCGGGTGCTGGGCGACGCGCCCAAGGCCGTCTCGCAGGCCAACGCCGAGGAGCTGCTCTCGCGCCGGGTCTACACCGATCCGGGGCACTTCCTCATCGAGCTGCTCCAGAACGCCGAGGACTCCGGGGCGACGATCTGGCGCGTGGCCTTCGAGCGCGACCGCGTCGTGGTCTGGCACGACGGGCTGCCCTTTGACGCCCGCGACCTCGTCGGGGTCACCTCCATCGGCCAGACGACCAAGCGCAAGCAGCAGATCGGCTTCTTCGGCGTCGGCTTCAAGTCCGTCTACGAGATCACGGATCGCCCCCGGATCTACTCGGACGTCTACCGCTTCGAGATCGCCGACGTCTCGATCCCCAAGCTGCTGGCCGAGCGCCCCGCCGACCTGCCCCCCGGCGGCACCACCCTCGTGCTGCCGCTGCGCGACCCCGCCGACGCCGCCCGCTCGCCGAGCGCCCTCTACAAGAAGGCCTGCGCGCTGGATCCCTGCGTCCTCTTGACGCTTCGCGGCATCGAAGTGCTGGACTTCTCGCTCTCGGCGGACGCCGGAGGGCCCTCGGCCCACGCCGTCCACGAGGAGGTCGTCGAGGACCGCGCGGGCGCCCGCATCCGCCAGGAGCCGCTGGGCTGGACCCGCACCTACGCCATCCAGGACGACGAGATCCGCTACCCGCTGGGCGGGCGCGAGGCCGGCCGCCCCGACAGCACCCGGCTCATGGTCGGGGTCCACCTCGACGACCTCGGCCGCCCCGCGCCGCTGCCCGAGGGCGCCTCGACGATCTACAGCTACCTGCCGACCAGCGAGCACTCCGGCCTGCGCTTCTTCGTCCAGGGCCACTTCGACGTCCCCGTCGACCGCGAGCGCCTCAACCCCGACTCGCCCTGGAACCAGTGGGTCCTGCGCAACGTCCCGGCCCAGCTCGCCCGGCTCGCCGCCCGACTCCTCGGTGACGACCTCGACCCCGCCGAGCGCCGCGCCCGCGCGCTGGGGCTCCTCGGCGTCCTGCCGCTGGCCGCCGACCTGACCTCTCCGATCTTCCGGATCATCCCCGCCCACATGGCCCAGGCCCTCCAGGGCGCGGCGCTGCTGCCCTGCCTCGACGGCGCCCTGCACGCGCCCGCCGAGACGATCCTGGCCTCGGAGGCCGTCGCCGCGCTCTTCGGCGGCGCCCCCGTCGACCGGCGCCTGCTCGATCCGAAGGCCAGGCCCGGCGACCTCTACGTCCTCGACCCCGCCGTCGACCCGCGCGCCGCCCTGATCGCCGGCGGCCTGGGCTGCCTGCGCCTGGACACCGATCGCGTCGTCGAGGCGCTCGACCTCCACCTGCGCGCGCTGCCCGACGGCCAGCGCCCCGCCCCGGGCGGCCCCCTGCCGCCCCTGCTCTCCAGCGGCGATCCCGCGGCCTTCGTCCCCCTCTTCGAACTCCTGCTCGAAGCCATCGAGGCCCTCGACCGCGCCGGCCAGTCGCTCGCCCTGGAGCGCCTCAGAGAGCGCCTGCGCGCCCTGCCGCTGCTGCCCGACGCCCTCGGCGGCCTCCACAGAGCCAAGGGGATCGCGCGCGGCGACGAGGACATCCGCGCCGTCTACGAGGGCCAGCGCGCCTTCATCCACCCGGACCTGGACGCGGCCTGCCCCGGCGAGCTGCGCGGCGTCAGCCGCGTCACCGCCCTGCTCAACTGGCTCAAGGTCCCCTCCATCGACGTCGAGCACCTCGTCGGCGACCTTGAGCGCGCCCTCAAGGGCCGCACCGCCCCGCTGCCCTCCGCCAGCGACGCCCTGGCGGGCCTGGCCTCGGGCAAGCCCTCGACCGGCGCCCCGCCCGACGCCGAGGCTCGCCTGGGCCGCGTCCTCGCGCTCGCCTGCGAGGCCCCCCACGCCCTCCAACTGCGCGTCGGCCGCCTCCCCCTCTTCCCGGCCGGGGACGGCCGCCTCTACCCCGCCGCCGCTCGCCCCGACGACCTCAAGGGCGTCCTTGCCCCCTCCCCGGGCGACCCCGGCGCTCGCCTGCGCGACTTCTACGCCGACCGCCGACCCCTGCTCGCGCCCGCCGCCCAGCCCGGCCCGGCCGCGACCCTGCTGGACCGCCTCCAGACCCCCGCCCTCGACCTCGACGCCCTCGTGAACGACCTCGCCCGAAAACCGGCGCTCTTTGACCTCGACGGGCCGACGACGCTCGCGCTCCACGCGCTGCTGGAGGACGCCTGCGAGGAGATCCCCGAGCGCGCCCGCAAGGCCCTCATCGACCTGCCGATCTGGCCCGACCTCCAAGGCCGCCCGCGCCCGCTGCGCGGCCCCGACGCGGCGCTGATCCCCGCCCACGACGACGTCTGCGCGCTCTTCCCCCTGGCCCCCTTCCTCAGCGAGCCCTTCCGCCAGCGAGCCCACCTCAAGGGCCTCGCCGTCGACCGCGTCGGCGCCGCCGAGGTGCTCTCCGCCCTCGACCCCGCCGCCCGCCCGCCGCTGTCCATCGCCGCGACCCCCGCCCTGGTCGAGCGGGTCCTGCGATTCCTCCTCGATCACGGCCAGCGCCTCGGCCAGCGCGGCGCCGAGCGGCTCGCGACGCTGCCGGTTTTCCTCAGCGATCGCGCGCATATACGGCCCGTCGATCGACTCAGTCGGGCGGAGTCCCCGGCGCTGCGCGCCATCTACGGCGACCACCCCGGCCGCGACTTCCTGGCCCCCGAGGGGCTCTCGGCCGCCGTCATCGAGCGCTTCAAGCTCGGCGATCGCCTCAAGCTCGCCGACGCCAGCGCCCTGATCGACGATCTGGCGGGCCTCGGCGATGCGCTGGCCGATCGCGACCCGTCCCAGACCCGGCTGCCGCTGATCGGCGACCGGGCGGGCCTCGACGCCACCCTGGCCTTCCTGGCCGCATCGACCCCCAGGCTCGTGCGCGCCTCGCTGGAGCGCGCCGCGGGCCTGAAGATCTACCCCGACCAGCGCGGCCGCCTCGGCCCGCTGTGCGGCAAGGACCTCGACCCGCGCGCCGTCCAGCCCTGCCAGGAGGTCGTCCGCCCCCTGCTCGACGCGGCGGGCTACCGCGCGCTCGACCCGAAGGCCCAGGCCCTCGCGCTGCCGCTGCTTGAGGCCGCCGGGGCGACGATGGCCGGGGTCGTCACCGTCGTGGCCGTGCTGTCCGCGCTCAAGCCCGCGCCCTCGGGCGCCCCGGCGGCCCCATTGCAGGCCCCCGCGCTGCTCGATCGGGTCCAGCGCCTCTTGATCGACGGCCGCGAGGCGCTCGCGGCTCGCTTCTCGCCTGCGCCGCGCCCCGGCCTGCCGCCGGCCAACCCCGAGCTTCAGGCGCTCAACATCTGGCGCACCGTCGGCGGCGCCGTCGTCTGCGCCGCCGACGTGGTCGACGCCGAACGCCTGCTGGAGTTGACCGAGCCCGGCAGCCCCGCGCGCGCCGCCGTCGACGCCCGCAGGCTCGACCCCGACGCGCGCGCTCGCCTTGAGGCCCTGCGCCCGCTGATGGCGCCCGGCTCGGAGGCCGGGCTCGCCCGGGCCCTCGTCGCCAACTTCGCCCGACCGCTGCGCCCTCTGTCGGAGCAGCCCGGCGCGCTGTCCTCGATCCATAAGATCGCGTCATTGCTGGCGATCCTCTGCCCTGACGACCAGGCGCCGCCGCCCGAGGTCTGTCCGCTGGTCGACGCGGTCGGCCGGTTGCGCCTGGATCGGCTCCAGCGGGCCGACGCCGACGCGCTGGCGCTGGTCGAGGGGCTGGGCTGCCACGCGGACCTGCTCCACCCGTCGCTGGGGCCGCTGCCGCCCGCGCTCGACCGCGCCCTGAAGGTCCTGGCGCCCTGGGAGATCCTCATCGCGCTGGAGGGCGACGCGCCCGAGGGCGCGGGGCTGGCCGATCACCCGGTGCTGTCGAGCCCCGCGCGGCGCGCGGCCTTCTACCGCTGGCTGGTGGCCCGCGAGCGCGACATCTTCTCCGACTCTGAGTGCCGCAAGCTCCTGCGCTCCAGCCGCCTCTTCCCCACCGAGCGCGACAGCCTCCTGACGCCCGGCGAGCTGGTCATCGACCCCGATCTGCCGGACCTTGGGATCGACTGGCGGCCGCACCCGGAGATCCCCGCCGAGGCGCTCGGCCTGCTCGCGCGGCACCTCGACGTCGGCCGGCCGCCCATCGACGAGCTCGTCCGACACCACCTCGGCCCGGCTTACGGCGCCGCCGTCCGCGAGGCCGCGCCCGAGCGGGCCGCCCAGATCCTGACGTGGCTGGCGAGGCAGGTCGGGGACTGGCCGGAGGACAGGCTGCGCGCCTTGCTTCAGGTCGAGGGCGCCGCCTCCTGGCCGCTCGAAGATCAGGCTGGCGCCTTCCAGGCCGCGGACAAGCTGCTGCTGCCCTCGGGGCGCGTGGCCCGCTTCGTCGAGGCGCTCTGGGGCGCCGCCTACGCGCGCCCATCTGATCGGTATCCTGTTGATGTTCATGGGTTCTTGCTTCGACTTGGGGTTGCCCGGACCCCTTCGTTGGAGCGGGTGCGCGGGGCGATGGAGCGGGCTGGGGCGAGCCCGTCGGCCTTGATGGGGCTGGCGGGGCTGGTGGGCCACCTGCACGCCGAGCGGCCGCAGGAGGTCGAGGCGGCGTTGCCGCTGGGCGTGGCGCCGTGGATCGTCGACGGCGCGGGCAACCCGCGGCGGCCGGGCGAGCTTTTTGGCTGGGCGCCGGAGATCGAGGCGCTGGTCGGGGCCTTCCCGGAGCTCTACCCCGCGGAGGGGGTGATGACGCTGCTCGGGGAGGCGCTGGTGAGGGCGCTGGGCTTCCGGGGGGCGGACAAGGTGGCGATCGAGGACGTGGTGAGGCACATCGACCACCGCGCGCAGCGGGACGAGCCGGTGCCCTTCCGGGTCTATCAGTGGTTCGAGCAGGGGCTGGCGGACGGGTGGATCGACCGCAAGCGCCTGCTGTCGGTGCTGGACGAGCGGGCTTGGGTGTGCACCGACGACGGGCGCTTCTTCAACCACCGCAAGGTCGTCGGGGTGCTGGCGCTGAGCCTCTTCGGGGGCCGCCGGGGTTATTGGGACTGGGGGCGTCGGAGCTGCCCGAAGCTGTGCGAGGCCTTCAAGATCGAGGCCGAGGTGCGCCCGCAGGCCGTGGCCGCCTTCCTGTCCGAGGTGGGCCGGGAGATCCTGGCGCTGGGCGACGCGGCGGTGCTGGAGCAGGACCCGGCGCTGCCCCGGATGCTGCTGGCCTGCGCCGCGCTGCTCGGCGAGTCCGGCTTGACGGTGGCGCGCACCTCTCCGGTGATCTTGTGCCATGAGCGAGGCCGGGGGGGGAGCGGCGGGCTCCGGCTGCTGCCGGCGACGGCGGCGAGCCTGCTGCGCAGCGACACCCCGACGCTGGAGGCGCTCTTCGAGGAGGTGGGGGTGATGCACCTCGTGGCGCGGGGCGCCGAGGGCGAGCGGCTCAACATCGACAAGTTCTACGCGGCGATGGGGATCGCCCGCCTTCGGGAGGCCTACACCGTCGCGGTCGACGCCCAGGCCGGGCAGGATCGCACGGAGGCGCTCGCGGACGGCGTTCATGGGCTCAGAGGCGTCTTGAAGGCGCTGCTGGAGGTGCTGCCGAGGGTGCGCCAGCAGCGGGCCTTGCTGTCTGCGGCCCACTGGGTCGACGGCGAGCGCCTCGGGCCGCTGGCGCGCACAGGCTCCTTGCGGGCCATCGAGCAGCTCCGGGTGCGCTACCTGCTGCGCGGGGTCGGCGCGGTGCACACCAAGGTGGCCGCCGTCTACGACCCGCACAGGAAGGAGCTGCTGGTCGACACCCAGGTGCTCACCGATCCGACGGGGCACACCACCGGGCTGGCCGTGGGGCTGATGCCCTGCCTCTACGACGGCCCGGGGGAGGATCAGCTCGTCGACATCGTGGAGATCCTGCTGCCGCTGCGGTCGGCGGCGCGGATGCACGCCTACCTCGATCGGCGGCACTTCCCCCGCGTCGAGGCCGGCAGCCCGAAGGATCGCCTCAGCGATCGGCTCGGCGAGATCCTCGACTTCGGCCTCCACAATCAGCTGGCCCGGCGCTTCGAGGCGCTGGCTGGCCGCGATATGGACATCTGGCGCTCGCCCGACCTCATGGCGCGGCTCCCGGCCGAGAGCGACGACGAGGCGAAGATGGCCCAGCGGGCCGCCGTGCTGCTGCTGGACGCGCTGGGCCTGACCGAACCCCCGGCGGAGCTCACCGAGGCGCTCGTCGCCCTGCTGTCGGCCGCCTCCCTCGACGATCTCCCCGAGGGCTTCCTGCGCGCCCCCTCCTCGGCGCCCCCCGACCTCGCCCCCATCGAGGCGGCCCGCGAAGATCGCCAAGGGGAACCTGTACCTGTGTTCACCCCTGCGCCCTCGGGCGAGCCAGGCCGCCGCTCGATCTCCAACGTGATGGACAACCTGATGCGGGATCTGGTCCAGCGCCGCCAGGATGGCGCGGCGCAGGGCGAATCCGGCGACCCGGCGGCCCGCGCGACGAGCCAGCCCGCCGCGCCGCCGCCCGACCCCTTCCAGACCCCTGGCGCCGACAACGCCCCCGCGCGCCGCATCCTGGAGCGGCTGGCGGAGTTCGACCGCGCCGCGCTGCGCGACCCGCAGACCGGCCAGCCTCGCCCCTGGCAACCCCAGGGCCCCTGGCGCGACACAGGCGAGGGCCTGCCAGGCGCCGACGCGAAAGACCTGCACGAGCTGGCCGAGGGCGCGCGGGCCCGACAGCCCGCCGAGGGCGCCCAGCCGCCCGGCGCGACGCTGGAGCCGGTCAGGGAGGGCGAACCCGCCGCGCGACCGCAGATCGAGCCGGTGTCGATCGGCAGGGCGAAGCCGTCGATGTGGGAGCGCTTCTCGCGCTGGCTGGGGACCTCGGAGGTGCCGGCGGTCGAGCCGCACCAGGCGCCGCTGCCCGGCTGGGCCGGCCAGGGCGCCAACAGCCTCGCGCCCAGCGCCGGGATCCCGCCGCAGCTCTGGGCCACGCCGCGATCGAGGGCGGCGGTGGCCGCCACGCCGACCATCGCCGGGATGACCTTCGAGCCCCGCCGCCTGCCGGTGCCCTTCCTCTACGCCGTCCACAGCTTCGGCGCGACCTTCGACGAGGCCACCCAGCACTGGAGCCCCCAGGGCGCCCCCGAGCGGCGCTCGCTCGCGCCCGCGCGACCCTCGGGCCGCAGCGCGGCCGTCGAAGGCCGCCTGATGCCCGGCACCAGCCAGCTCCCGCTGCCCCTCTACGGCGCCCTCCAGGGGTCACCGCAGGTGGTCGGCGGCGACCCCGACGCCATCGAGGCCGTCCACGTCGACGCCTTCGGCATGCTGACGGTCAAGATCGCCGGCGCCGAGCCCGTGCTGGTGCGCTACGAGGTCGATCTGCTCGCCGTCCCCGCGCTGACCGGCGCCGGCTCGCCCGGGATCGCCGCCTCGCCCGCCCTGACGATCCCGACGCTGCCCTTCGGGGAGCTGCCGCGCGAGGTGCGCCATTGGATCGAGGCGCAGCGCTCTCGCAGGCCGACCGGCTGGGAGCGGGCGCTGGCCGTCCAGCAGTTCGTCCAGCATCGCTACCTCTATGAAGACGACTTCATGGACCGCCCCGAGGTCGCCCGCAAGCTGGAAAGCCTGCGGCCCGGCAAGGGCCACCACCACCTGGAGTTGCTGCACGCCTCCGGGGACGAGGCGCTGCTGGGGCGCGGGATCTGCTACGAGCTCAACACGATGGTGATGGAGATCCTGCGCCACCTGGAGGTGCCCTGCCTGCTGGCCACCGGGTGGGTGCTCGACCAGGGCCGCGTCGATCGGCCCGATCACCTCTTCGCCCTGGCGATCCTGCCCTCCGCCCAGGGGCCGAGCCTCTTCCCGCTCGACGCGGCCACGGGGCGCCAGGGGCCGATTCGCCCGCTCTCGCTCAACCCCGCGTCGGCGCGGCCCGAGGGCGTCGCGCTGCCCGAGCGCCCGCCCGTGCCCCCGGTGCCCGGCCCCTGGAGCGTCGCGGCGATCCACAACGCCCCCGACGAGGCCAGCGTCGACGCCATGATGGCCGATCTGCGTCGAACGGAGCAGCGCCAGCACGAGGAGGACGTCGCGGCCCTGTCCCACATCGTCCGCCTGGTCTGCGAGGCCCGCTCGATGCCCGAGCCCGCGGACCTCAAGGCGCTGATGAGCGGCGCCGATCCGCCTGCGGCCAAGGCCGCCTCGCTGCGCCGCATGGCCGAGGATCTGCTGGGCTCCTCGGCGCTCGTCGGGGCGATGGTGGGCCTGATGCGCGGCGAGCTGCGCCAGTTCGCGGCCATCCCGCCCACCATTCAGGAGCTTGTCCGCCTCGGGCTCGTCGAGGTCCGCACCATCCCCATCTACGAGGTCTCGCCGACTCGCCGTTGACAAGGGCTGGTCCAGATCCGTAGTGAAATCAAGATCTTGAGACTCAAGGAGGCGCTTCCTGGCGAAAAAATCGCGGCCTTGAATCGTTGACCTGTGATCGTTGACCTGTGATCGATTGGCCTGTGATCGATTGGCCTGACCCTGCCTCCGAGGGTGACGCCGCGCCGTTTGAAGCGCCGTGGCTCGCCATGTAGAGTGTTCAAGGGTTTGTTTTCGTTGAGTATTGGAGGGGTCCATGGGGCGCTTGTTTGTCGCTTGGGTCATGATCGCGGGGTTCGGCCTGGGCTGCCAGGAGGTGCTGCCCGAGGAGGAGGATCCCGCAGGCGACGACCTTGACGTCGGATCGGGGGATGGGGACTCGGGTGGCGACGCGGCCGAGGACGCGGCCCCGGAGGTGGAAGACGCCGCGAGCGACGTGCGCGTCGAGCCCGACGTGGCCGAGATCGACGACGCTGAGGCCGACGGGGCGGGCGATGTCGTGGAGGGCGATGTTGCAGAGCTGGACGCCGATGAGCCCGACCTCGGCGGTGACGTCGCGGAGCCCGAGGCCGCGCCCAGCGCGCAGATTAGGGCGCCGAGGCGAGGGGCCGTGTTCCGGGTGGGCACGCCGATCCTCTTCGAAGGCGTGGTCAGCGGCGGCGGTGTGCCGCTGGAGGCGCTGCGGGTGAGCTGGTTCTCCAGCACGCAGGGCGAGCTGGGCCTGTCGACGCCGGATGGGGCCGGGCGCGTGAGTCTGTCGTTCGGCGCGCTGACGCCCGGACAGCACTTGATCTCGCTGCGGGTGGAGTCGGAGCTCTTTGAGCCTGTTCAGGACGTGATCCAGGTGGGGATCTGCGAGGTCGAGCCTGCGCTGGACTTCAACAGCCCGCTGGACCCTGCGGTCTGGGAGGTCTACGGCGACGCCTTCCGCGATCCGGGGGGCTGGCTGGAGATGACGGGCCCGTTGATGGGCCGAAAGGGCGCGATGTACAACATCTCGCGCTTCATCAACCCGGGCGACGTGTCCATCCGGTTCAAGATATGGACCGGCGGCGGCACGGGCGCCGACGGCTTCGCGATGAACATCTTCAACGTGCGCGAGCCCTCGGCGCTGCGGGGGCTCTTTGACCGCGCGGCCAGCGGCGGCGGCCTGGGCTACGGGATCTACGAGCCCAACCACGGCGTCGAGTCCTTCCACATCGAGTTCGACACCTGGGACAACCGGATCGTCCCCAACGGCGACCCCTTCAACGACCCCACGCCCGAGAACCACGTCGGCGTCCTGCTCAACGCCGACCCCGGCACCCACTACCTCTGGGCCGAGATCCCCACCATCGAGGACAGCCAGTGGCACGACGTGGCCATCGATGTCCAGGGCAGCCACGTCCAGGTCTCGCTGGACGGCCAGGCCGTCATCGACGGCGTGATCGAGGGCTTGCGCTTCAAGGGCGGCTTCATCGGTTTTTCGGGGACGACCGGCTACTACACCAACTTCCACCGCGTCGACGACCTCCAGATCCTTCAGGAGTGCCGGGTCCCTTGATCGGCAGGATCCTTCGGCCTCGTCGGGGCGGATGATGTCGGCTGGGGCGGCGCCAGAGCTCTGAGCGCTACGCCCCCTCGGCCATGCGAAGGCCGCCGACCTGGGCTGCGGCGATGGTCCGCAGCATGGCCACCTCGACGCCGAGGTCGTTGACCTGGGCGCGCCAGGTCCGGAGGATTTCTTGCGGCGAGGTGCCGCGCTCAAGGAGCGCCTCGACGGCCTCATCCCAGAGGTCGATCAGCTCGGCCCGGCGCATGTGCTTGCAGCGCCGCCGCCTGAAGGTGTGGTCGTGGCAGGAGCAGCCGAGGGCCTTGTCGGGCTCGACCATCTCGACCGTGTAGGTGCGCGCGGCCTCGGCGTCCGAGGGGACGCTGACGCGGTGGGGCGCGGCGCTGAGGCGGTGCGCGGGCGCCGAGGCGCGCAGGGCTTCGAGGGCCTCGGCGTCCAGGCGCGCGCGCGCCGCGAGGTCGAGCGCGTCGCGGGCCTCGAAGACGGGCAGGGAGAGCTGCTCGGGGGCGGGCGTCGGCGCGACCTCGATGGCCTTGAGGGGGACGATCAGGGTCCAGATGTGGCCGTCGACGGTCAGCTCGATCGTGGCGTACTCCTCGTTGGTGGCCACGACGTGATCGCGATGGAAGGTGACGGGCTTGCGGGTGGTGTGGTGTCGGCCCGACAAGAGGATGTCGGTGCCCTCGGGGATGGAGAGCGCTCGGAGGGGCGCGTGGTGTGAGAGGCTCAGGGGCATCATCGCTTGGCGCGTCTGCTTGCCATCCTGGCCTTGATGGAGCGCCTGTCCCGAGCGTCCTCGGGCGCTTCCGTGGCGGCTCCTGCCTTTAAAGCTAAGGCGGGAGCCGCCGAGCGCCAGTGTCGGTCGCTGGCCGGTCAGCCCATGGAGGCCAGCGCGGGGGCGATGGCGGCGCGCGCGAAGTCGGTCAGGCTGGTCGGGGTGGTCGTCTGGGCCGACCGGGGCTCCTCGACGGTGAGCAGGCCGCTGTGGATGGCCTCGAACATCTCGCGGTAGCGGCTGGCGACGTTGGGGGGCAGGCCGGCGCCGAGCAGCGCCTGCTCCAGCCCCGCGGGCGGGACCGCGACCGCCTCGATCTTGCGCCCGAGGCCCTCGCCGATCAGCGCGGCGGCCTCGTCGTGGGTCAGGTCGGCGGGGCCGTGGACCCCGAGGCGGTGGTGACCTGACCAGTCGGCGCTCTGGAGGCGGTCGAAGGCCGCGGCGGCGATGTCGCCCGTGGAGACCATCGGGACGCGGGCGGCCTGGGGGGCGGCGTGGTAGATCCGGCCCTCGGAGGCGATCGTGGGCAGGTTGCCGAAGAAGTTCTCCATGAAGAAGCCCGCCCGCAGCGCGGTCACGTCCGGCAGCGCCGCGAAGAAGGCCCGCTCGACCCGGTGTGCGCTGGCGATGGGGCCGGTGCCCTCGGGGAGCTGCGCCCCCATGCTCGACATCACGACGGCGCGGGCGACCCCCGCCTCGACGGCGGCGGCGGCGCCGAGGCGCGCGGCGGCCTCGCTCCACTCAAAGAAGTCGTCGCGGTGCAGCAGCGGGGGGTTGAGCCAGAAGATGGCGTCGACCCCCTCAAAGAGCGCCTTGAGCGCGGCGGGGTCGTCCGTCGAGCCGAGGACCAGCTCGGCGCCGCGCGACACCAGGTCGGCGGCCTTGTCGGCGGTGCGCGACAGGATCCGGACGGAGGTGCCGGCGTCGAGGAGCTGGAGGGCGAGGGCGCGGCCGATGTTCCCGTTGGGGGTGTTGATGGCGACGGTCATGGGTCGTTCTCCGATTGGGGCGCCCGCGGTGGCGGCGCGCCGTGGTTGATGGCTGCAATCTAGAGGCATCCCGTTCATCAATCAAGCGAATGTCATTGATGTATTCATGAGCCTGATTCATGATGGTGGGATGGAGTTGAGCGCGATCGATTTGAATCTGCTGGTGTCGCTGGGGTTGTTGCTGGAGGAGCGCAGCGTGACGCGGGCGGCGGCGCGGGCTGGCGTGACGCAGTCGGCGATGAGCCACACCTTGAGGCGGCTGCGGGAGGTCTTCGAGGATCCTCTGCTGGTGCGCGGCGCGGGCGGGATGGTGCTGACGCCGCGGGCCGAGGCGCTGTCGATGCCGGTGCGTCGGGCGCTGCGGGCGGCGGAGCTGGCCTTCATGGTGCCGGAGCCCTTTGATCCGGTCACGAGCCGGCGTTGCTTCCGGCTGTCGATGGTGGACTTCCTGGAGGCGCTGCTCCTGCCGCCGATGCTGGAGCGGCTGCGGGCGGAGGCGCCTGGGGTGGACCTCGACGTGGTGCCGGTCGGCGCGGCCCAGGAGGCGCTGGAGGCCGGAGAGATCGATCTGGCGGTGGGGGTTGACCGGGCGGTCGGTGGGGGGCGGAGGCGGCTGCTCTTTCGGGAGGGCTTCGCGTGCCTCGTGCGGCGGGGGCACCCTGGGGTCGGCGAGGTGCTGGATCTGGAGACCTTCGTGGCCTTGCCGCATGTGTTGATCGCGCCGACCGGGCGCGGGGGTGGGGTGGTGGACACGGCGCTGGAGGCGCTGGGGGCGCGGCGTCGGGTGGCGGTGCGGGTGCCGCAGTTCATGCTGGCGCCGTGGATCGTGTCGCGCAGCGATCTGATCCTGACGGCGCCGCGGCGGCTGTGCGAGGCGGTGATGTGCGCCCACGACCTGAGGATGCTGCCGCCGCCGGTCCAGGTGGGCACCTTCGACGTCCAGATGGGTTGGCACGAGCGGATGCACGACGACGCGGGCCATCGCTGGCTCAGGGGCTTGATCGTCGAGTTGACCGCGCCGTGGCGCTCGGCCGAGGCGCCGGCTTGAGGGATCAGGAGGCGGTCGGGTGGGGCTTGAGGGATCAAGGGGCGGTGGAGTGGGGCTTGAGGGATCAGGGGGCGGTGGGGTGGGGGAGGATGGTCAGTTGGGAGACGGGGCTCTGGCCGAAGCGCTCGGGTCGGGCGTGGTCGCGCGCCGTGGTGGGGGGCAGGGTGAAGTCGCCGGGGAGGATGGCGCGCAGGGTGAGGGTGTGCTCGTAGACGCCGGGCTTGAGGTCGCGCAGCAGGAGGAAGATCCGGTCGCCGTGGTGTTCGGCGTGCTCGACGAGGGGGGCCGGGTGTCGCCCGGGGGGGCCCTTGCGGGCGTTGAGGGGTCCGAAGGGGGTGGTGCCGGCGGCCAGCGGCACCTCGATGAGGGTGGCGCTGAAGGGGGCGGCGGCGGCGATGGTCAGGCGGACCAGGACGAGCTGTCCGGCGCGGGCGCGGTCGATGGTGGCGCCGTTGAGGTTGACGTGATCGCGAGTGATGGCGACGCCGCGGTCGACGGGGGGCGGCCGGAGGTCAGCGGGGAGGCTCAGGAGGGAGGCGCGGTAGTGGACGGGGGCGCCGGTGGCGGCGATGACGAGCTCGCCGGTGCGGCTCTGGAGGAGGTCGCGCATGGGGATGAAGGTGCTGCGGGCCTCGGGGGAGGTGGGGTTGAGGGTGGCTTCGAAGGCGAAGCGCTGGCCGATCCAGAGCCGGGCGTTGGTGGACTCGGGCGGCCCCGAGGGGGGGGCGTTTTGCATCGCCAGGAGGGTGAAGGCCAGCTCGTGGGCGTTGAGGAGCTGTCCGCGGGTGATGGCCTTCATGAGCCGAGCGCGGAGGCTCGGGACGAGGGGGTGATCCGGGGCGAGCCGGTGGAGGGCGTGGAGGACGATGGCGGCGGTGCGCAGGTCCGTGTGCAGGGGGTGCGGGAGGACGACCTGGGTGTCTTCGGGCTCTGAGAAGGCGGCGTCGGGGTTGTCGGGGGTGGCGCTGTCGGCAAGATCGTCCAGGATCCGGGCGGCCTGGGGGGGGAGGTCATCGCGCTTGAGGCGCGCGCGGGTGGCCAGGGCGACGCAGATGCGGGCGTAGGCCGGCAGAGCGTCGAGCCGGTCGACGAGGGGGTAGAGGTCAGGTTCGAGGCGGACGCGGCCGGGGTCGATGTCGGCCAGGACGGCGGCGGTGAAGGCCAGCTCGGCGGGGTGGAGCGGGAGGCCGGTGTCGGGCTCGATGCGCTTGTGCAAGGCCTCCTCGGCGCGATCGAGGGCCGCGCTGATGGCGTACTCGGGCACGGCGACGCCGCGCTCGCGGGCCAGCCGCAAGGCCAGGAGCGCGAAGGCGGTCGCTCTGGCCGACGAGGGGCGATCCAGCCAGGGCGAGAAGCCGCCGTCGCGGCGCTGGAGGGCCAGGACGCGGTCGAGGCTGTCCTTGATGATCCCGTCGGGGTTTGTCGACAGGGCGCTCTGGCGCTTGAGCTGCGGGCTGGCCAGGGCCAGCGCGGCGATGAGGCGCGCGGCGTTGTGGTCGAGGCCGACGGGGGGGAGGCGCAGGAGCTGATCGGCGAGCTCCTGGAGGGCCACGGGGCCGGCCCCGAAGGTGAGCTCGAGGCCGCCGATCTCGGCGTGGAGGCCGTCGGGCAGGTTGAAGGGCTGGCTCAGGGCGCCGGTGGCCACGCCGAGGGCGGAGCGGCGCTCGACCCAGGCGGGGGCCAGGACGGTGAGCTGGGCGCGGGCGCGCTGGGTCAGGGCGGGGGCGGCGTCGGCCGAGGCGCGCAGCGCGATCTCGGCTTGTCCGGGTCGGAGGGCGCGCCACCCGAAGGCGACGCCGCGGCGAGTGCGTGGCGGGACCGTGAGGCGCTGCTGCGAGGGGCCTTCGGGCGCGAGGGCTTCCCGATCGGGCGCCTCCAGCGAGAGCAGGACGTCGAGGGGAGCGTCGGTGGGGTTGCGCACGAGGGCCTGGGTGGTGAGGCGATCGCCGACGCGGGCGAAGGCGGGGGCGACGATCTCGACGCCGAGGGGGCCTTCGAGCGAGAGGGCGCCGAGGGCCGCGCCGAAGCGGTGCCCGTCGGCGCGGGCCTGGGCGACGACGCGCCAGGCGGTCCCCGGCGCGTTGGGCGTCTTGAAGGTGATCTGGAGGGAGCCGCCCTCGTCGGTGGCCAACATGGCGTCGTGAAAGAGGATTTCGCGGGCCTGGCGCGATCCGGGGGCAGGCAGGAGGATGGGCAGGGGGGCAGCGGGCCCCAGGGCGTCGCGCGCCGAGGCGGGCGCCCAGGGGTCGCGCAGGGGCGCGCCGCGCTCGCGGACGCTGGTCAGCGGGGCGCGGGCGCGGTCGTTGACGAGGGACTGTCGCAGATCCATCGCGGCCAGCTCGGCCTCCTTCGGGGACCAGAAGGCGCCCAGCGGGTCCGGGCTGCCCTGCGAGGCCAGCGCCAGGGCGGCCTCGTCGATGACCGCGACGCTGACCTCGGCGGCCACCGGCCGGCCCTCGGCGTCGGCGGCGCGGACGCTGAAGGTGGCCTCGGCGCCGGGCGCCACGACCTGCCGATCCGGCAGCACCCGCAGGTCGATGCGGGGCCGATCGAGCGCGACCCGCAGCGAGGTCGAGTCGAAGGCCACGGCGGGCGGGCCGTCGGGCCCCGAGCCCTTGATGATGGCGACGGCGACCTCGAGGTTGGGGGCGCTGCGGTCGGTGACGGGGATGTCGATGGACGCCTCGGGGCCGATGATCCCCAGGTCGCGGTGCTCGATGAGGCCGAGGCGCGCCAGGGTCAACATGGCGCGGCCCTTGAAAGGCGCCTGGATGAAGAGGCGCGCGCTCTGGCCGACCCGCGCGGTGTCTCGATCCAGGGTGATCTCGAGGTCGGCGCGGGGCTCGGCGGTCGACGGGCCCTGGGGCTGGACCAGGAGCGGCACGGCGGCGGCCATGGGGTTGCCGTACTCGTCGGCGCCGGTGACGCGCAGGCGGTGCCGGCCCGAGTGGAGGGGGGTGAAGGCGCAGACGCGGGGCTCGTCCAGGGTCGTGATCTCGCACCCGTCGATCTCCTCCCACGAGGTCGCGGCCGCCTGCGCGCCCTCGCCCTCCACCCGCCGGGCGCGCTCCAGGAGCACGACGGCGCGCAGATCGGCGGCGCGCTGGCCGTGGGGGCGAGCCGCGATGATCCTCACTTCGAAGCGCCGCCCCTGATCGGGCAGGGTGCCGTCGAGGCCCAGGCCGAAGTAGGCGGCGGCGGGGTGGAGCTGGGTCGTGGCCGAGGCGGCGCTCAGCTGCCCGAGCTCGTCGGCGATCTCGACGTCGAGCCGCATGGTCCGGCTGCGGTCGCCCAGCGCCTGATCGAGCGGGATCGACAGGGTGGCCTGGCCGCCCTCGTCCAGCCGCGCGCGGCCAGTCAGCAGCGCCGTCGATGGCGGCTGGATGGAGGTCCACAGCGGGGAGAAGTCGAAGCCGCGCTGCCCCTCGGGCTCGAAGAGGCCGGGCGCGGCCCTGAGCGTCCAGGTCAGCTCGGCGCCCTGGAGGGGGGCGCCGAAGGCGTGCTCGGCCCGCACGAGGGCCTCCAGCGCGCCGCCGGGCAGGTGGTGCTGCCGCGGGATCTCGACCGTCACCTCGAAGGAGGCCATGGCCCTGCGGCGCTCGACCAGGAAGGAGGCCGAGAGCCCCTGCGGGGCGACGCCGGGCAGGCCGATCGGCGCGGCCTCGACCCTCCAGGTCCCCAGGTGGCCGGCGCCGTCCGCCTCGGCCACCACGTCCCCGACCGCGTCGATCTTCACGGGGACGTGGAAGGCGCCCTGGGGGCTCAGGGCCACGCGCGCGCTCAAGGTCTGGCGATCCATCGGGTTGAAGACCGTGACGGCGACCTGGCCTGCGCCCGCCGGGAGCATCTTGAGCCCGCCCCGATCCTCCAGCCGCAGGATCCCCTCGACGTGGGCGGTGTCGCCGGGCCGATAGAGGCCGCGATCGGTCAAGAGCTGCCCGACGAGCCGCTGCGGCGTCCGGGCAAAGCGCGTCTGCCGGTAGCCCTTGAGCCAGCGGTCGTGGACGGCGCTGCGCCCCTCGATCCGCCGAAAGGCGAAGTCCCCGCCCTGACCCGCGATAAGGAAGAAGGGCGGCGGCGCGTCGAGGCGGTTGAGCCCCGGCGCGATCACCACCCCCGCGCTGTCGGTCATCCCCTCCCACAGCAGCGCCCCCGCCTCGCTCCGCAGCGCCACGCGGCGGCGGGCCAGCGGCTCGGCGTCGGAGATGCGCGTCAGCCAGACGAGCATTTGATCATAATCTGTCCATACTTGCAGACCAAGATCGGTCTTCTGGACGAGGCCGGCCACCTTGAGGTCGTAAGGCTCCCAGCGCGCCCCGCGCACCGAAGCCTCCAGCGAGATCAGCCCGACGCCCGACGCCAACTCCAGCGGCAGCTCAAGGTCGGTCGGGACGTTGGGCCGCGCCCCCGTCGTGATGGCGCGCCCCCTGACCCGCGACAGCGCGCCGGAGACCTCCACCGGCTCGCCCCTGGACAGGCGCCAGGCGTCGGCCAGGCTCGCCTCGTCGACCTGCGCCAGCGAGAACCTCGCGCGCGCCACGTTGACGAACTGCGCCGCGATCACCTTCTGGTCAGCCCCCAGCACCGCGTCGCGGGCGTCGAGCGCCATCGAAGGGGCGTAGTCGCCCGCCCGGAAGATCCGCGTCCAGGGCCGCTCCAGCGTCTGCCCGAAGGTGTCCCGGATCCCCTCGTCGATGTCCACCTTGTAGCGCTCGTCCGGCACGAGCGCGCCCGAGATCCGCAGCGTGTCGCCCTCGACCCGGATGAGCACGCCCTCGCGAGCGGGCGGCTCAGGGGTGATCCGGACGTGCTCGGCGGCCCCCGGCGCCAGGGGGTTGGAGAAGACAAAGGCGAACTCCCCCTCGACGCTGCACGCGCGCACGCCCATGCAGCCCGAGTCGACCACCTGCAGCGGCCCGTGCGTCTCGAAGGCGTGCCTGAAGGTGGCCGAGCTCGGCAGCAGCCCCTCGACCCCCCGTATCCCCGCCTGAAGCGTCACCTCCACCCTCACCCCCATCGGCAGCGGGCCGTTCGGGATCACCAGGATCTCGCCCTCCTCGCCCTCGCCCTTGACCCTCAGGTTGAAGGCGATGGGCTTCTGGGCCGCCGTGAGCGCGAGGCGCTCGCGCAGCGTCGACAGATCGATGGGCTGGTTGAAGCGCAACACGATCGGGCCCTTCGTGTCCGCGCGGCGCTCGGCGCTGCGCGGCTCCACGCTCAAGATCCGGGGCCGCGGCGTCGCGAAGGTCCAGACCAGCTCATCCTCCAGCCGCCCCCCCTCCAGGCCCTCCAGCCCCTCCGTCAGCCACGCCGTAAAGGGCGTCGCCGCCGGCCACGGCGCCTCGGGGGTGAAGCGCAGCGTGTGCGCGCCGATCCACTCCACCCGGCCCTCCACCGCAGGCTCCATCCGCAGCGGGTTGAGCTGGGCCAGCCCGCCGAGGGTGTCCAGCGCGATGATCGGCTGGTTGAAGGTGACCGTCAGCGCCCCCACGGCGTCAAGCTGCGCCCCCTCCGGCTCGATGTAGATCGCGTCGAGCGCCTCCGGGGCCTTGCGCGCCGCCTCCGACCGGAAGGGCGGGAAGACCTCCCGGGCCACCTCCGTAATCGAGGGCAAGGGCGGCTGCGAAGGCGCGCAGCCCGCCAGAGCCGTCACGAACAAGATCCACGGGGCATTGATGGGCGTTCGGTGGCTCATGGCGGCGAGGATACCTCTTTCGTCCTCGGTGCGGAACTTCGGGAGTTGATCATCGTGCAAACGCGCGTTAGTATCTCCGGTGCGGGCTCTTGATATCTTCTTCTCCTAGGATCAAAGCAACATGTCTACACTTCCTTCCATGAGAGGCTGGGCTCCCCAGGCTGTCTTTGGCGCGGCTACCCTCGCCGCAGGCCTTTCCCTGCTCGCACCCGCCCAGCGCGCTGAGGCCTGCGGGGGCCTGTTCTGCAACCAGAACACCGGCGTGGTCAACCAGACGGCCGAGCAGATCATCTTCAGCGACAACCAGGACGGGACCGTCACGGCCGTCGTCCAGATCCTCTACAACGGCCCGGCCGACTCCTTCTCCTGGGTCCTGCCCGTCCCCGGCGTCCCCGACGTCGAGGTCTCCTCCAACCAGGCCTTCGCGCGCCTCCAGGCCGCCACCAACCCCAACTACCAGCTCAACCGCATCATCGAAGGCGAGTGCAATGACAACGGCTTCGGCCGCGGCGGCGCCGGAAACCCCGCCCCCCAGGCCGACAATGACGGCGCCGAGGAAGGCGCCAACAACGATCCAGGCGTCACCGTCGTCGGGGCCGGCTCGGTGGGCCCCTACGATTACGAGGTCATCGCGGTCGACCCCGAGCTTGAGGATCTGGCCGAGGTCGCCGTGCAATGGCTCTCGGACAACGGCTACGACGTGACCGCCATCGGCCCCGACGTGCTGCGACCCTACCTCGAGGACGGCCTCAACCTCATCGCCTTCCGCCTCAACAAGTCCTCCGAGGCCGGCGCCATCCGCCCCGTCGTGCTGACCTACACCACCGATCACCCCATGATCCCCATCCGGCCCACCGCCGTGGCCGTCAACGACAACATGGGCATCATGACCTTCGTCCTCGGGCAAGACCGCGCCATCCCTGGCAATTACCGACACCTGGAGATCAACGAGGCCGTCCTCAACTGGTTCAACCCCAACTCCAACTACGCCCAGACCATCAACGTCGCCGCCGACGAGTCCGGCGGCCAGGGCTTCGTCACCGAGTTCGCCGGCGCCTCGTCCGCCTTCGCCGAGACCATCTTCGGCACCTTCGAGGCCGAGAACTGGGACCGCATCCAGGGCCAGGACTGGGCTGGCCGCGAGGGCCAGCTGCTGGCCGAGATCGCCAGCTCCTACTCCGGCTGGGACGGGCTGGCCGAGTCCCTCGACGGCAACATCGTCCTGCCCGAGAACGTCACCCTGGCCGAGTTCGCCGCCTGCATCTTCTGCTTCGATCTCGTCAACCAGAGCGACCTCGAGGGCTTTGAGGCGGGGACCTTCCTGGCGGCGATCGAGCAGAACTTGATCGAGCCGATGCGGGCCACCCAGGCGCTGCTGGACTCGCAGCCCTACCTGTCGCGCATGTTCACCACCATGTCGGCCCGCGAGATGACCCTCGACCCCTCCTTCCTCTTCAACACCTCCCTGCCCGACGTCAACAACGTCCACGTCGCCGACCAGACCATCGAGTGCTCGCCCGAGTTCTCCCAGTTTGACGCGCCCTGGCGCGTCGAGCTGGCCCAGGGCGTCGTCGTGCGCGGCCAGGGTCAGGTGTGGCCCTTTGACACCGAGGGCGAGCTGCCCGCCAACCGCGAGATCCGCCAGATGGGCGAGGAAGGCGCTGGCGACGTGATCGCGGACAACACCATGGTCATCAACCAGGCCATCGAGCGCAGCAACGCCAACTTCCCCTCCCCGACGCCCTCCACCGGCGGCGGCGAGGTGGACGCCTGCGCCTGCGCCCAGGCCCCCGCGCGGCCCGCTCGCCTGCCCCTGGGGCTGCTCTCGCTGGCCCTCGTCGCCTTCGGCGCCTTCATCACCCGCCGCCGCTGATCCCCCCGATCCCGGCGCCCCTCAGCGGCGCCGCGATCCCTCGCCCGACCCCAGCCACCCCGGCCAGGGTCGGCGCGCCCCTCCCCTGAAATACCCTCCCAACGCAGCCGCCGCCCCAGGCTCGCGCCCGGGGCTACAGCGGAAGGCACGCCTCTTCGAGGCTGACGACAGGCTCTGGGCCAGCCCGCAGCATCGTGTCGCTCGACACGATGGCCTCAACATCGAGCGCCGCTGATGTGGGGTGACACCACCCCTGGAGGTTGATGCCCCGTCGTAAGCCTCGAAGAGGCGTGCCCGAGTCTGTAGCCCCAGGCGCGAGCCTGGGGCGGCGGTCAGTCGACGACGTCTGCGAGCTCGACGAGGGTGCTGAGGTCGTTGGCGCCGGAGGGGAAGTTGGGCAGGGCGGTGGCGAAGGCGGCCTTGCCGGCGGCCTTCGTCAGATCGTTGAGCAGGATGAGGTGGCGGGCGGCCTCGGCTTGCTCGATGTGGGCCAGCCGCAGGAGCTTCTGGAGGGCGCCGCGCTGTAAAGGGGAGGGGTCTGGGCCGAAGAGGCCGGCGTGGGGCATGACGCGGTCGGTCTCGCCGGCCATGCTGCGGTTGAGGATGAAGCCGGCGAAGGGCAGATCGAGCTCGTTGGTCTTGTCGCGGAAGTGCAGGGCGTCGACGATGGCCTCGGAGGAGGGCGAGCAGACGAGCAGGAAGCCGCAGTCCTTGGGGTCGGACAGGCGGCGGAACATGTCGCCTGCGTTGTGGGTCAGGATGGAGAAGAGGGGGGCGAAGGCGACGAAGAACTCTTGTAGATCTCGATAGTTGCTCTCGCCGAAGACGGACGACAGGACCTGCCCGATGAGCTTGCTGGCGGCCTGTCGGATGAAGCCGCTCTCCTCGGAGGGCTTGAAGAGCTGGAAGATGCGGCCATCGAAGAAGCGCTCCAGGCGCCGGGGGCCGTCGAGGAAGTCGAGGGCGTGGCGCGAGGGCGGCGTGTCCAGGACGATCAGGTCGTAGCGCTCTTCCTTGAGGAAGCCGTGCAGGGCCTCCATGGCCGTGTACTCCTGCATGCCGGCGACCATGCGGCTGATCTGCTTGTAGATCCGGTTCTCCTTGAGGCGAGCGGCCTCGCGGGGGTCGTCGGCCAGGCCCGAGATGGTGCGGTCGGAGATGAGCTGGGGGTCGAGCATCCAGGTCTCCAGGCCGCCGGGGGCCGCGATCCCGGCCGCGGCGAGGCGCTCGGGGGAGAGGGAGACGGGCTCGCGCAGGTTGCGCTCGACGCCGAGGGTCTCGGCCAGGCGCTTGGAGGGGTCGATGGTCAGGGCCAGGACCTTGCGGCCGCCGCGGGCGGCGGCCAGGGCCAGCGCGGTGGCGGTGGTGGTCTTGCCGACGCCACCGGCGCCGCAGCAGATGATGACGCGGCGGTCGCGGATCAGCGCGCTCAGCGGCCCAGTCATGGCGCTCCTGTCGGAGAGAGGGGGAGGAAGGCGCCGCTGACCGCGTCCAGGAGGTCGTCGCCGATCTCGGGGAACTCCGGGATGGTCAGGATGGGCACGTCGACCGCGCCTCGGAGCCGATCCAGGGAGCGGCGGGTCTGGGAGAGGCGCAGGAAGCGGTCGGCGCCGAAGACCTTGTGCGCCTGGACGATGGGGGCGACGGCCTCGTGCTCGGCCTCGGTGAACTCCTGGGGCGCCAGCTTGTTGACGATGGCGCAGGCCACGGGCATCGAGGTGGCCCGCAGCCCCTCGATCAGCTCCAGGCACTCGGTCACCGGCAGCGTCTCGGGCAGCGTCACGACGCAGGTCGCCGTCAGGGCCGGGTTGTAGATGTAGGACTGCCCCTCCTTGAGGGCCTCGGCGATGGGGCCGGTGGGCATCAGCTTGAGCAGGATGTCGGGCAGCCCCGTCAGCGCCAGCGTGTGGCCCGTGGCCGGCATGTCGAAGACGAGCAGCTCGTTCTCCAGCCCCCCCTCCGGGCGGCGCGCCTTGAGCAGCGTCAGGAGCAGGTAGAAGATGCCCATCTCCTGAAACGAGGGCGCCGCCTCCAGCAGCCTGCCGAGGGCCTTGGAGCGCACCGCCGCGCCGACGAGCGCGGGCATCGGGATCACGGTCTTGAGGAAGGCCTCGTGCCCATTGCGGGTCCACAGGAGCACCCCGCGCACACCCCGGCCGATGGGCTCGATCTTCTCCGGCAGGCGATCGCGGCCGAAGAGGCGCGCCAGCGGCGAGTAGCCGCTCTCGGGCTCGCCGATCTCCACCAGGAGCACCCGGCGACCGGCCCGAGCGGCCGCGATCGCCACCCCCGCCGAGATCGTGCTCCGGCCCACGCCCCCCTTGCCCGTGATCAGCACCGCCCGCTTGTTCAATAGATCGATCAAGATCCCTCTTCGATGGCCGCCCAGGTCGCGCGCCAGCATACAATGGGAGCGAGCGCCGGGAAATGGGCAAGGACACTTTTTCCCCGCTCCCCTCAACACCGACCACCCCCAAGGCCTCGCCTTGATCACCCAGCACCAGGATGCGCGCCGACCCTTGCAAAGTGCGCCCTTTGTGCACCATGCTCCCCCAGCCCGATCCCCCATCCCCCGGAGCGCGCCCATGGACGTCCAGAGCAAGATCGCCTTCTGCCAGATCATCGCCCAGATCCTCATCGTCGATGGCGTGCTGACCGATGTGGAGCGCTCCTTCCTGCAATCCGTGATGAACGAGCTTCAGATGACCGACGAGGAGCGCACCGACGTCTTCACCAAGGTCAACATCGACGACTCCATCGAAGACCGACTCGCCCTGCTCGACCGCGAAGCCCTCCAGGCCCTCCTGATCGAGATGCGCGCGGCCTCCTCCCTCGACGGCCACATCGACCCCGTCGAGCGCGCCCTCATCGACACCCTCATTGACCGCATCGACCGCCCCTGACCCCCCGCCTCTTGGCGCCCCTCCCCTGAACACCACGGTGGATCGCTTGAACTTGAGACTGCCGCGCCTGTTGTTGCTCGCGCCGTCGCCCGCGTCGGCGCCTCTCGTGTGGACGCCCCCTGTCCTGGCGGCGCTCGTGGCCTGCGTGGGCTGTGGCGAGGCCGCTGAGCCCGATCCTGCCGGGTGCGGCTGCCCCGGCGAGGTCTGCGCCGAGGGGCAGTGCGTCCTGAAGGTCGTGGTCAACGACGACTGCTGGGGGCAGGCCCGCGTCTTCGTCGGCGACGTCAGCACCGACGCCGTCCCTGCCGGCACCGCCGCCCTCGGCGCCCCCTTCGTCGCCTGCGATCCCTTCAAGGCCCCCGTGTCCGACGCCCAGGGCCAGATCGTCCAGCAGGCCGAGCCCTTCGTCTTCATCGTCGAGAGCGAGGACGGGCGCGCGCTGGCCGGCTCGCTCAACGGCCAGACCTTCACCTGCGCCGGCTCGGCCCCCTTCGTCTTCAGCGTCGATCTGTGCCAGTAGTCCCAAGGGGTGTGGAGCAGGCTCTGATCGTGCGGCCAGCGCACTGGGCCGCCCCAGGCTTGCGCCCGGCGCTACAGGGAAGGGACGCCCCTGCGGGGCTGGCGACGGGGCGGATGCCTTCGCAGGGGCCTGTCACAGATCACGACGGACACGATGGGTTCAAGGTCTGGGTGTCCAGGGACACGCCGCCTGGAAGATTGACGCCCCGTCGCCAGCCCCGAAGGGGCGTTCCTGGACAAATTGTAGCCCCGGGCGCGAGCCCGGGGCGAGCGGGATCTGCATCCCTGTTCACGGCCTGCTCCACACCCGTGAACCCCCAAGGTTGGGGGTGAACGACAAGACACCTCCCCGACAGGCGCCAGACCCGACATACTTGTCGTATGAAGAGCCGCAGTGCAGAGTCGCGGGCCTGGGGACGATTTTTTTAACGAACGCGCCAGGTCGCGTGTCTCCCTGAACATCGCGTGTCGGTCGTGTGTTCGGCAGTTCGTTGATATCATTTGATTTTTCAAGCTTACGTCGTTTCGTGGGGCGGTCGAGATGCCTCGGAGGTGCGGGATGAGATCGATCCGGTTTCGACAGATCGCGCTGGCGTCGTGGGCGTCTCTGGCGTTGGCGTCGTCCTTGGCGGCGTGCGGCGGCGAGGCCGGGGATAAGGACGGCGTCGAGGCGCCGCCCTCGGAAGCGCCGATCGTGCGCCCTGCGTCGGTCGAGGAGCTGTCGCTGGAGCTGTCCGCGCAGGAGCTGCCCGAGGGGCTGGTGTCGGGCGGTCTGCTGGTCGCCAGCGACGTGGCGCTCGGGGTCGCGGCGGGCGGCGAGGGCGGGCTCTTCGTGCAGGGGGCAGGCGGCCTGGAGAGGGTGGACGAGGCGCCGGTGTCGGGGCTGGTGGCGATCGAGGGCGTCGGGTTCCTGGTCGGCGGGCAGGGCGGGCTGAAGATATGGGACGGCGCGCTCAAGGACACGACCTTGGACGAGGCGCTCGCCGGGGCGTCGGTGACGGCGTTGGCGACGCGGGGCGCCGAGGTCTGGATCGGGACGGAGGATGGGCTCCTGGTGTTTGACGGGGCCTCGCTGCTGGCCTTCGAGGGGCTCGGGGGCGCGAGCGCGATCCACGCCTTTGAGGGGTCGACGGACGTGCTCCTGGTCGGCGTCGAGGGCGCGTTGAGCGTGTTGAGGCAGGAGGGGCAGGGGTGGTCGCTGCACGGGCTCGACGGCGAGCCGGTGCAGGTGGCGCTGCCCGGCGCCGGCGGGCGCATCCTGGGCCTGGACGAGGGGGCGCTGGTGGAGCGGGTGTCGGTGTCGCCCGAGGCGGCGGCGTGGAGAGCGGTGGCGCTGAGCGAGGACGCGGGCGACACGGGCGCGGCGGGGATCGAGGCGATGGCCGTCGATCCGTCCAGCGGGGCGGTGTGGGTCGTGAGCGCCGAGGCCATCGCGCGCCTGGAGGGCGGCGCGGTCGCTGTCGGTGAGCGCCCCGAGGGGCTCGGCGGTGTGGATCGGGCGCAGGTGACGGGCGACGGCGCGCTGTGGTTGAGCGACGGCGTCACGTTGTGGAGCGCGGGCGGTCAAGCCGAGGTGGTGGGCTTCGAGGATCGGGTGGCGGGCTTCGGGGAAGACAACTGCGCGCGGTGCCACGGTGATGGCGGCGTGGCGCATGTGATGGTGAGCTACGAGCAGTGGGTCGCGGAGGCCGAGCAGATCGTCGACGAGCTGGAGTCGGGGCGGATGCCGGCGGACGGTCGGCCCCTGGTGGGCGGCGGCGCCGAGCTGGTGCGTCGGTGGATCGAGGGCGGCTTTGCGCCTTGAGGGGTTGGCGCGGCGGGGTTTGACGAGGGGTGTCGGTGAGATCGACGCGGGCAGCGGGGGAGGAGAGCGGATGAGCATGGGCAAGGGATCGAGAGAGGCGAGCGGGTCGCCGGGGTCGGCGTCGCCAGGATCGCCGCGGTCGGCGTCGCCAGGATCGCTGCGGTCGGCGTCGTCAGGATCGCTGCGGTCGGCATCGTCGGGATCGCCGGGGTCGATGTGGCGGATCTTGGCGTGGCCGCCGCTGGCGTTGGCGTGGGTGGCACTGGCGGGGTGGGCGGCGCCGGCCTCGGCGCAGGTCTGCGAGGGCTCGGAGCTTCAGTCGTCGCTCCAGTATCTGCGCCGGGCGAGCCTGGATCTGCGCGGCGCGCTGCCGACGGTGGAGGAGCTTGAGGCGGTCGTGGCCGCGGGCGAGGTTGATCTGGCGGTGATCGAGTCGATGCTGGAGGGCGAGGACTTCGAGCATCAGATGAGGGCCTACCACCGGGATCTGTTGTGGACGAATCTGGACAACCAGCGCTTGACGGCGGTGATCTGGAACCTGGTCGGGCCGGGGGACCGTGGGGCGCTGGCGTCGCCGGCCTTCTGGGCGCCGCAGCGCTCGGATCGGTATCGGGGCGGGCGCTTCCCGTGCAAGGACGAGCCGGCGGCCTTCGGCCGGGAGGGCGAGATCTTGACGACACCGCACCCGACGGAGGGGCGGGTGGTGCAGGAGGGGTGGGTGGAGGTGTCGCCCTACTGGGCGCCGACGACCACGGTCAGGGTGTGCGCCTTTGACGCGCAGGAGGCGCTGCGGGTGCCCAACCTGGCCAACCCGAACCAGCCGCAGCTGGAGTGCAGCAGCACGGGGGCTCAGGACGCGCGCTGCGGGTGCGGGCCGAACCTGTCCTTCTGTCAGGTGAGGGTGGGGCAGTTGGACACGCGGCTGGAGATCGTGCGGTCCTTCTCGGAGCAGCTCTTGCGCTACGGCGACGAGGTCGTGCGGGAGGGTCGGCCCTACACGGACTTCTTGCTGGGCACGGAGATGGAGATCAACGGCCCGCTGTCGCATTACCTGCGCTTCCAGACTCGGACGGGGGGGGGCAACTTCCTGGGGTTGCCGACGCAGGGCTACGAGGTGCCGGAGATCGGCTTCGATGAGGGGGATCGCTGGGTCAAGATCGAGCGGGGCGAGCGCCACGCGGGGGTGTTGACGATGCCGGGCTACCTGGTCAAGTTCCAGACGAACCGCAGCAGGGCCAACCGCTTCTACAACGCCTTCCTGTGCCAGTACTTCGAGGCGCCGCCGGGGGGCCTGCCGGCCTCGGACGATCCCTGCTCGGAGGAGCCGAACTTGACCGAGCGCTGCGGGTGCAAGTTCTGCCACGTGTCGGTGGAGCCTGCGGCGGCCTATTGGGGGCGCTTCGCCGAGGCGGGGCTCGCGTCGCTCAACGAGGACGTCTTTCCGAAGTTCAACCGGGCCTGCTCGACGCCCCAGTCGGCGCGCAACCCCTTGTGTCGCTTCTTCTATTTGACCGAGGCGGGCCACCCCGACGAGGCGCCCTATGTGGGCATGATGCTGCCTTATGTCTTCGCCGACGCGGTGAGGGAGGAGAACATCGAGTTGGGGCCGGCGGCGCTGGCTCAGGAGGCGGTCGAGTCGGGGGACTTCGCCCGCTGCACGACCCGAAAGATGTGGCGCAGCCTGATGGGTCGGGAGCCGCTGGTCGAGGATGAGCCGGTGGTCGAGGCGCTGGCCGAGGACTTCATCGCCAACGATTACGACCTTCGAGAGCTGGTGTTGAGCCTCGTCACGCGCCCTGAGTACATCGAGGGTGAGCGCTTTGGCCGGGAGGTCTCGCGATGATAAGGGTTTGGAGTCTTGGTGCGTCGCGCGCCGTGGCGGCGTTGATCCTGGTGGGGTTGCTGGTCGGCTGCGGCGGCGGCGCCGATCGCGAGGGCGCGGCGGTCGATCCTGAGCCGGGCGAGGTGGAGGACACCTTCGCGGACGATTTTGCCCCGGCGCCGACGGAGGATCTGGGCGGCGCGACGCTGGCGCCGGAGGCGACCGAGCAGGGGAGGCAGCCGAGGCGCTTGAGCGTCGATCAGCTGCGGCGGTCGATCCCGTTGCTCTTTGGCGGGATCACGTGGACGGCGGAGGTCCAGGGGCGTCAGGTCAACGTCTTTGACGGCCTGTCGCGCACGCTCGGGGAGGCCGATTACATCCAGGTGACCGAGAGCAACGGCGAGCCGAACCCGCTCTTTGCCAAGTTCATGGACGACATGGCCGGGCAGGTCTGCAGCCGGGCGGTCGCGCGGGACGATCAGACGGCGCAGGCCTCGGCGCGGCTCGTCGCGCGGGAGCCTGGGGACCCGGACGCCACGCTGCGCTTCTTGCGGCTGAAGCTGCACGGGGTTCACGTTCCGGAGGGCTCGACGGAGGGCATCGAGGAGCTGCGGGTGCTGCACGACGACATTCTTGAGGACACCAACGACGCCAATCAGGCCTGGGTGGGGGTGTGCGTGGCCATGCTCACGGCCCCTGAGTTCATGGCCTACTGACGGGTTCAGCAAAGAGGGTTGCATCATGGACTTCAACAGGCGCGTCTTCCTCAAGTCTCTCGGCATGGGCACGGCGGCCTGCCTGCTCTCCAGCGGGGGGTTGCCCCGGCTGGCGCGCGGTCAGGCGGCAGGCGAGGTGGGGCGGAACTTCATTTTTTGTTACTTCAGCGGGGGTTGGGACACGCTGCTGGGGTTGGACCCGCGCGATCCGGGGGTCTTCACCGAGGATCGGGTGGGTCAGACGCGGATCCAGCTGGCCTGGGATCGGCTGCCGGTGGGTTTTTCGCAGACGATCATCCAGCCGCGGGGGTCGAACATCGGCTTCGGGCCGGCGGCGGAGTCCTTCGCGCGGCACTTTGACAAGTCGTGCGTGGTGCGGGGCGTCTCGATGGACACGCTGACCCACGAGGTGGGGCGGCGCTACTTCATCACGGGGCTGGCGCCGCGCGGGCTGTCTGCGGCGGGCTCGTCGATGGGCACCCGGATCGTCGCCCAGCAGGGCGACCTGAGCCCGATCCCGCATCTGGTGGCGCGGGTGGAGAGCTACAACGAGGGCGATCCGGCCTTCGCCTCGGGGATGAGCGTCAACAGCGTCACGGACCTGATCACGGCGCTGGCCGACGGGCCGCAGGCGCCGGCGGGCGCGGTGCGGGCGCGGCTGGACGAGTACCGCCAGCGGCGCCAGGGCTGCGATCCGGCCGCCAGCAATGCCCGGGGCTTCTTGACCTTGATCGAGGAGACCCAGTTCAAGGCCCGGGAGCTGGTCGTGGGGGGCTTCAACAGGCGCTTTCAGTTCACCAACGCCAACGACCCCGAGATGGTGGCCTTGAGCGCGCGCTACGGGATCACGAACCTGGCCGGCGCGGAGTCGCAGGCGGCGATGGCCTTCCAGGCGCTCAAGTACGGGATCGCGCAGTCGGTGACGATCGAGCTGGCCAGCGGCCTGGACACGCACGACAACACCTGGGAGACCGATCAGGCGCCCAACCAGGCGATCGGCTTCTCGGCGCTGGCCACGCTGGTCGACGATCTGGCCGCCGAGCCGCACCCGGAGGGCGGGGTGCTGCTCGATCACACGACGATCGTCTGCTTCAGCGAGTTTGGCCGCACGCCGACGCTCAACAGCCGCGACGGCCGCGACCACTCGCTGTCCTCGTCGGCGCTGATGATCGGCGCGGGGGTGCCGCACAACAAGGTGGTCGGCGCCACGAGCGACGTGGCGATGAACCCGCGGGCCGTCGATCCGTCGACGGGCGAGCCGGTCGAGTCCGGCGGCGTGACGCTGTCGCCGACGCTGGTGCTGGCCTCGGCGATGGCCTCGGCGGGGCTCAACACCGACGCGCTCAGAGTCGACGGGCTGCCCTGCTTGATGGCCTGAGCGGCGATGCGCTCTTGACCGCCCTGGCCGCCTCGGGCCACAGTGGCCCGCGATGGATGCGCGCTCAAGCGACCTCAAATACTGGATCAGGCGCCTCGTCAACTCACTGCTGGTCGTGTGGGGTGTGTCGACGCTCGTCTTCTTGACTTTGCGGCTGGTGCCGGGCGATCCGGTCGAGTCCATCCTGGGGGAGACGGCGCTGGAGGTGGACAAGGAGAGCCTGCGGCAGTGCCTAGAGCTGGACCACCCGCTCTGGGAGCAGTACTGGATCTTCCTCAAGGAGGTCGGCAGCGGGAGCTTCGGTCAGCTCTGCGATCAGCAGGGCGTGACGGTCATGAGCCGGCTGCTGACGGCGATCCCGCCGACGGTGGAGCTGGCCCTGGCCAGCCTGCTGCTGGCGGCGCTCTTCGGGGTGCCGGTGGGGATCTGGGCGGCGATGCGGCGCGGGGGGGCGGTGGACGCGGCCACGGCGGTGGTGTCGCTGCTGGGGATCTCGATCCCCAACTTCTGGCTCGGCCCCATGTTGTTGATATTGTTCAGCTTGACGCTGCGCTGGCTGCCGGACCCGGGGGCGGGGATGGAGGGGCTCTCGGGCTTGATCCTGCCGGCGGTGACGCTGGGCTCGGCGCTGGCGGCCAAGATATCGCGGATGACGCGCTCGAGCGTCCTGGAGACGCTGGAGCAGGATTACGTCCGCACGGCGCGGGCCAAGGGGCTGGCCGAGCGGATCGTGATCGGGCGGCACGTCATGCGCAACTCGCTCATCCCGGTCGTGACGATCATGGGGCTCCAGTTCGGGGCGCTGCTGGCCGGCGCGATCGTCGTGGAGAAGATCTTCGCGCGGCCTGGGCTCGGGACCTTGCTGCTGGAGGCGATCTTCACGCGCAACTATCGGCTGGTGCAGGGCTGCGTGCTGGTGATCGCCTTCGCCAACATCCTCGTCAACCTGGCCACGGATCTGCTCTACACGCGCATCGATCCCCGCGTGAAGTTGAGGTAGGGGCATGGAGAGGCTCGCGTGGTTGACCGCTTCGAAGCTGGCCATGTTCGGGGCCGCGGTGCTCTTGATGGTGGTGCTCTGCGCCGCCTTCGCGCCCTGGATCGCGCCCTACGATCGGGCCGATCGGGACGTGCGCCAGCAGCTTGAGCCGCCGAGCGCCGCCCACTGGTTCGGCACGGACGAGAACGGCGCCGACATGCTCACCGAGATCGTCCACGGCGCCCGCGTGGCCGTCGGTGTCGGGGCGATCACGGTGCTCTTGCGGCTGCTCGTGGGCGTGCTGCTCGGCCTCGTCAGCGGCTACATCGGCGGCTGGGCCGACGAGGCCATCATGCGGATCACCGAGATCTTCATGTCCTTTCCGGGCATCCTGCTGGCGATCCTGATCATCTTCATCACCCAGGAGCCCTCGCTCTGGACCGTGATCTTCGCCCTCTCGGTCACGGGCTGGGCGGGCTTCGCGCGGCTCGTGCGGGGGCAGGTGCTCGTCGAGCGCGAGAGGGACTACGTCGAGGCCGCCCGCGCGCTCGGGCTGCCGAGCTGGTCGATCATGCTCAAGCACATCGCCCCGAACTGCATGGGGCCGGTCATCGTGCAGGCCACCTTCGGCATGGCCACCGCGATCCTGGGCGAGGCGACGCTGTCCTTCCTGGGCCTGGGGCCGCAGAACACGGCCAGCTGGGGCGCGCTGCTGGATCGGGGCGCCGACTACTTCCTCTTGACCCAGCACATCGCCGTCTTCCCGGGGCTGGCCATTGCGCTGACCGTGCTGGCGATCAACTTCCTCGGCGACGCGCTGCGCGATCACTTCGATCCCCGGCTGGCCAACCGCGCTGAGACGACCTGAGGATCCAACGGGCGCCCTCCACGGAGCCTGAAGGGCTCATCCTCCCAGCCGTCGACAATTGCCTCGCAGATTGAGCGTGGTTACCCTGGGGCATTGAGGCTCGTGGCCCCGGTACGCTCAAAACCCTCGACCGCGACCGAACGCAGGAACCCAACGATGTCCATCCTCCCCTTCGAAGCCCACCCGCTGCCGCTCAGGTGCGACGAGGAGGGCACCATCCGCTTTCTGGGCAGCCGCGTGGCCCTGGACTCTGTCCTTTCCAGATACCAACAGGGGCTGACACCCGAGTCGATCGCCGAGAGCCTTCCCTCTCTTGCTCTGGCTGACATCTATGCCGCGCTGGCCTGGTACCTGACCCACACCAAGAGGGTCGACGCCTACCTCGCCCAAAGGCAAGCCGAGGCCCGGCGTCTTCGCGCCGAATGGGAAGCGACCCACCCGGATTCGAAGTCTCTTCAGGAGCGGCTCAAGGCCCACGGCGCCCCCACCTCGGGTGAGGGGCGGTGTCTTCATTCCATTGTAGATCCCCGCCTGCGCTGAGACGACCTGAGCGCCTGATCCCGGAGCCTGACCATGACCCAGAACCTGAGCGAGGCCGCAGGCCAGCTCCTGATCGTCGGCTTCCACGGCACCGAGGCCCCCCAGGCCGGCGTCGAGGAGGCGCTGCGCGCCGGCCAGATCGGCGGCGTGATCCTCTTCGCCCGCAACATCGGCCCCGGCGACGAGGGCCTGCGCCAGCTCGCCGCGCTCAACGCCCGCCTGGACGCCTGCCGCGCCCCCGACGGCGCGCCGCCCTTCATCGCCGTCGATCAGGAGGGCGGGCGCGTCCGCCGCCTGCGCCACGGCGTCACCCTCGTCCCCGCCATGGCTCGCCTGGGCGAGCGCAACGACCCGGATCTGGCCGCCCGCGTCTCCGAGGTCATCGCCACCGAGCTCTCCCTGCTGGGCTTCAACCTCAACTTCGCCCCCGTCATGGACGTCTCCACCAACCCCGACAACGACGTGATCGGCGACCGCGCCTTCGGCAGCGATCCCGAGCGCGTCGCCGCGCTCGCCGGCGCCTTCACCGTCGGCCACTACGTCGCCTCCGTCGTCCCCTGCGCCAAGCACTTCCCCGGCCACGGCGACACCCTCATCGACTCCCACCACGACCTCCCCGTCCTCCACCACGACCTCGCCCGCCTCGACGCCGTCGAGCTCGTCCCCTTCAAGCGCGCCATCAAGAGCGGCATCCCCATGATCATGACCGCCCACCTCCTGATCCCGGCGCTCGACCCCGACCACCCCGTCACCCTCTCGCCCCTCGGCGTCGGCCACCTGCTGCGCGAGCGCCTCAAGTTCAAGGGCGTCATCATCTCCGACGACCTCGAGATGAAGGCCATCGCCGACCGCTACCCCATCGAGGACGTCGTCGAGCTGGGCCTGGCCGCCGGCCTCGACATCTTCCTCATCTGCCACACCGAGGAGAAGTGGCGCCGCGCCCACGCCCACCTCGTCCACCTCGGCCAGCGCGACCCCATCGCCCACGACCGCATCCTCGCCGCCGCCGCCCGCGTCCGCGACCTCAAGGCCCGCCTGCTCCCCTCGGCCCCCTACGAACCCCCCCCCGATCTCCTCGATCAGCTCGACACACCCGCCCACCGCGCCATCCTCGCCGCCCTCTGACGCTCGAACGCCCCACGCAACGAGCCCCCGGAGAGGCGCGATGGGCGAGGCTGTTGCGAGGGGGCTGTCTCGAAAGGCTTTGTTTTAACTTGATTTTTTGGCGATGGAGGCGGCCTCGACCGCTTCGGCGCGGGCGTCGGCCTCCTGCACGAGGGCGGGCTCGTCGGGCAGGGCGAAGCGCTCTTGATCGGCGCTGCCGAGGCCGAAGTCGGCGTCGGAGAGGGCGCTGATCATGGGGACGTCGTGGCCCTTGGCGTGGCGGGCGCGGTTGATGGCGTCGGCCATGACGTTGGGGTGGGCGGAGGAGACGACGATCTTGCGGGTGGTGCCCAGGCGAGTCTTGTAGTGGATGCGGACGGCCTTGCCCTTGTCGCCCAGGACGTTGAAGGCCCAGGAGCCGTCGATGACCGAGTAGCGCAGGCCGTAGCCGCCGTAGCGCCAGAAGGGGTATTTTTCGGCCTCGCAGTGGACGATGTCGTCGACCCGGATGCGGGGGCCGATCAGGCCGTACTGGATGGCGACGCGCTCGGGGGTGACGGTGACGCGCAGGGCGTAGAACATCATCCAGAAGAAGGTCATCGCGGCGATGAGCATCAGGAAGGGCAGCAGCGGAGCCCCGGCGCCGATCAGGCTGGCGATCCCCAGGAGGCCCGGCAGCAGGAAGAGGAGCTGGAAGTACCAGGGCCAGGTCATCTTCTGCCGGTGCAGGACCTTGTCGTCGCCCTGCATGATCGCCTCGTAGGGATCGGGGTCGGTCAGCGGGCCGTCGGTCTGACGTAGGGGGGCTTGGGGGTCGTTGGACATCACTGGCCTCACTTGATGGCGCGCGCGGTGGCCTCGATCCAGGCCGTCACCTTGGTCGTGTCGGCGAACTCGCTGATGGTCGAGCCGGGGGCGATCGTCAGCGGGCAGCCCGGCGTGGAGGCCGTGAAGCTCTTTGATTTCAAGGGCTTGCCCGTGCGCCGGTCGTAGAGGGTGACGTCCTCGTCGTAGCGGGCGCGGTCGACGCGGACGTTGGAGCCGGTGTTGGGGTCGAAGTAGGGGCAGGGGGAGAGCTTCTTCTCGCGGGTGGTGGCCACGGCGATGAAGTCGACCTGCTTGATCTTGGCGCTGGTGTCGCCGACGACCTCCTGGACCTTGTCGTAGCGGATCAGGAGGGTGGCGCCGTTGCCGCGGGTCAGGTCGCCGGGGAAGGTGATGGGCTGTTGCTTGTAGGGGATGATCTTGCTGGAGAGGGAGGGGACGGCGCAGCTGAGCGAGCCTTTGATCCTGGCGGCCTTGGCGTCGACGGTGAAGGGGAGGGAGGCGCGGGGGCTGAAGGCGGCCGCGGCGGTGAAGGCGTTGAGCTCGGCGACGGCGCCGTTGAGGTCAAGGGTGAGCTTCGCCTTGTCCTTCTTGAAGCTGGCCTTCTGGCCGTTGACCGAGATCGACTTGCCGCCGGAGACCTTGAAGCGCAGGGTCAGGCGGTCTTTGTCGCTCTGAAGGGCGCCCTTGGCCTGGATGGTGTCCACGAAGGGTTTCTCCAGGGCGATGTCGCACTCGACGGGCTTGCCCCCCTTCTTCGGCGAGATGCCTTCGAACTCGACGGCGCCGGTGTCGACGGTGAGCTGCTCTCTGAGCTTCGTGATCTTCTTGCCCAGGGTGACGGTGACCTCGACGTTGTAGGTGGCGCGCTTGACCTCGCCGAAGGAGACGGTGGCCTTGCCCTTCTTGTCGGCCTTGGCCTTCTTGGGCGCCATCGGGTCGCCGTAGGCGGGGCTCAACAGGACCTCGACCTTGGCCTTGGCCTTGGTCTTGACCTTGAAGGTGACGCCGCCGGGCGGGTTGCTCCTGTCGATCTTGAGGGAGGCCTTGACGCTGCCGGCGCCGCCGCTCAGCTCGCAGGATTCGAAGCAGACGCCGATGTCTTCGGAGAACCTGGCGTCGTCGACGCAGGATCGGAAGCAGGAGGCGACCTTGGGCTTGTCCTCAAGGGCCTTGAGCCGCCAGGTGCAGGTGTCGACGTCCAGGTCGAAGGTCTGAGCGCCGTCCTTTGTCTTGAGCCCCTTGATCTTCTCGCAGGTCTTGGCCTCCTCGCTGAAGTCGGGCACGCCGCCGGGCAGGCAGCACGCGGTCAACAGGAGGGCGCAGGCGACGGGGAGGGTCGCGGCGATCAACGCGCGGCGCGAGGAGAGGTGGCGTGGGGTCACGGCGTCGTTCTCCAAGGTGTCGAGATCAAAGAAACATCCTGCCGTGATAGCACCGGTGGGGCTGCGCCGTCCAGCGGTCGCAGCCCGGCCAGGCGCGTCGATCCGCGTCATGGTGGGAGATGGTGGGCGGAGATCGGCGGGATGGGAGGGGGAGGCCTGGGGCGGGTCAGGCCTTGATCAGGGCCTCAAGCTCGCCGTTCTGGTACATCTCCATGAGGATGTCGCTGCCGCCGACGAACTCGCCGTTGATGTAGACCTGGGGGATGGTGGGCCAGTCGGAGAAGTCCTTGATTCCCTGGCGTTTTTCGGCATCGGCGAGGATGTTGACGGTGTGGTAGGGGACGTTGAAGCTCGAGAGGATCTGGGAGGCGCGGGCGGAGAAGCCGCACTGGGGCATCTGGGGGGAGCCCTTCATGTAGAGGACGATGCGGTTGGAGGCGACCTCGTAGGCGATCTCGTCCATGACGGTGCCGCCCTGGGCGCGGGTCTTGTGGGCGGCCGGGGTGGTGGCGGTGGTCGGGGTGGCGGTGGCGTCGGTGGGTGCGCCGCCGTCGGCGATGGGCAGGGAGAACTTGGCCATGATCGTTGCGCTCCTTGGGGGTTGAGGCGGCCGTTCAGGTCGCCGGGGTCTGGGTCTTGAGGCTCAGGGCGTGGAGGGAGCGGTCCTTGAGGTGTCCGCCGAGGGCGTCCTTGACGAGGCGGTGCTGGGCCAGCAGGCCCTTGCCGCTGAAGAGCGCCGAGGTGACGGTGATCTGCCAGTGGTCGCCGGTGCCGGTGAGGTCCTTGCAGGCCACCTCGGCGTCGGGGATGTGCTGTCGCAGCGCGTCGCGGATCTCTTCGGGGGTCATGCTCCCTCCGTGGTTGTAAAGCGGACCTCTCTTCTCCGCTTTAACGGTCAGAATGGTTGTGTCAAACGCCGAGGTTGTCAACCCCGGCCGAGTCGGGGGCTCAGGCGATGTGCGCCTTGGGGTCGCGGGCTGCCGCCTTGAAGCGCAGCGCGCCGCCGTCGAGGTCGACGAGGACGGTATCGCCGGGGTGGAAGTCGCCGGCGAGCAGGGCCTTGGCCAGCGGGTTGGTCAGGAGGCTCTGGATGGCGCGCTTGAGGGGCCGTGCGCCGTAGGCGGGGTCGAAGCCGACGTCGGCGAGGAAGCCGAGGGCGGCCGGGGTCAGGTCGAGTTCGAGGCTGCGGTCCCGGAGCAGCGCGCGGACGCGGTCGAGCTGGATGGCGGCGATGGCGCTCATGTGCTCGCGGCCCAGGGCGTGGAAGGTGATGATGTCGTCGATGCGGTTGAGGAACTCGGGGCGGAAGTGTCCCCGCAGCTCGGCCATGACGATCCCGCGGGCTTTTTCGGGGTCGTGGGCGAGATCCTGGAGGGCGCGCGAGCCGATGTTGGAGGTCATGATGATGACGGCGTGTCGTGCCAGTACCAGAGGCGACCGCGCGAGAACGGCAGCATCAGGAACACCGGCTTGCCGAGCGCGCCCGCGAGGTGCGCCGTGGTGTTGCTCACCGTCACCACG
>SXGT01095334.1_pt1 | contig 41614 bp, 32 predicted proteins | sample 3176221 | NCBI WGS metagenome assembly SXGT01 (sample SAMN11356862, study PRJNA531348) | freshwater metagenome | isolation source: freshwater sample F1-120 | place: China: Fuxian Lake, Yuxi | collected 2017-12-25
CACGTGGAGTCCGACGCGCGATCCGGCGCGGGTGCGGGTAGCTCGGCAGCCCGACGCCACTCGTTTCTCGGCGGAAGTGATCGAGTTGGTCGTCGGTCAGTCGGCCCTCGAGATATGCGCGGGCGTAGATCCCGGGAGCTGCGTGGCCTTGCACGAACACCTGGTCGCCGAATCCGCCATCGGCCTTCCCGCGGAAGAAGTGATTGAAACCGACTTCGTAGAGCGACGCGGCCGAGGCGTAGGTCGAAAGGTGACCCCCGAGCCCGTCGAATCGATCGTTGGCTCGGTCGACCATCACCGCGGCGTTCCACCGGATGTAGGCCCGAATGCGGCGCTCGAGGTGCTCGTCGCCCGGGAACCACGGCTCTTCGGCCGCAGGAATCGAGTTGATGTAGTCGGTCTGCACCGACGCCGCGACCGCGACACCCTTTTCGCGAGCCCGCTCCATGAGTCGGGTCAGCAGGTAGTGCGCGCGAGCTGTTCCCTTGATGTCGATGATGGCGTCGAGGCTGTCGAGCCACTCGGCAGTCTCGTCGGTGTCGACGTCAGGGAGTTGGTGGATCGATGCGCCCGGCTGGTCGATGCTCATCGTGGCTCCAGCCTAGATGCGGTGCTCGGCTATTTCGCTTGACCGGGGAGCTGGCAGCCTTTTGCTTCGAGGGTGCTTCCGAGCAGCTTGCACGAACATGCGTCGGCACACTCGTCGAGTTCCGACCGGTAGAACACCAATCCGCCTGCGAGTGACGCCAGGATCGCCGCCAGCACAAGCCGCATCGCGAGCTTTCGGATGAAGACCAACGACGCGAGCACGCCCATCGCAAGCGCGACCGCGGTCGTAATGGTGACGCCCCGCAAGAAGCCGAGGTCGAACCAACCCGGCAGTTCGGCAATCATCGCGACCGCATCCTCCTCGAAGCGCACGCCTGGTGCATCGGTACCTTCGCCACCCCATCGGCAGGTTCGCCGCCAGATCGGAGCCTTCGCGGGCAGCTTTGCGCCGCCCGGCCGAAAGCCAGGTGGTGCCCGATCGGGGGTCGCAGTGGCCTCATCAGGCTCGAGGCCTGGGAATCCGAAGTTGGAGCGATGCGCCACCCTCCGCGCGATTCTCGGCCGAGACCGTGCCCCCATGCGCTTCGGCGATCGCGCGCACAATGGCGAGGCCGAGCCCCGTCCCGTCGCGATCTGTGTCACCTTTGCGGAACCGCTCGAAGACCTGTCCGATCAAATCGGGCGGAAACCCTGGACCATCGTCGTTGACCTCGATCAATGCATCGCGATTGTCCTCCCGTACGACCAACTCGACGCGTGTCGCACGGCGCACCGCGTTGCGCACGAGGTTGTCGATGGCCTGACGCAGCAACGAATCGTCGGCTTCGATCACCAGCGGATCCGAATCGGCCCCGATTCCTCCCAACGCGCTCAGCACCGCAAATGCGATCGCTCGCGCAAAACAGCGCCGCTCGCCAGTTCAGGTTCGCGCGATGGCCGCGACGGCGTCGAGTAGTCGCTCGATGTCGTGGTCGTCGACGTAGGCAACGACTCCGGCTCGCACGACACCGCCGTGTTCGTTCACTCCGAGGCTGTCGCCGATCTCGACCGCGTAGCTGTTCCCGGACCACACCGCGATGTCACGTTCGGCCAACGCTGCCGCGGTGAGATCGGGATGCTGGCCGTCGACGACGAAGCTCACGGTGGGCGTGCGATCGACCAGATCGAGCGGCCCGTAGATACGAACACGATCGATGGTCTGGAGCCCCGCGAGCAGCGGAGCGAACGTCGCTTCCTCGATCGCTCGCAGCGCGTCGATGCCCATCTCGAGCACGAACTCGGCGGCCGCGACGAGCGCTGCGAGGCCCTCGTAGTTGGGCGTACCGGTCTCGAACCGGGATGGGCCTTCGTTCTCGGCCGGGCGGACCTTGTAGGCCGGCAACCCCTCGAGCAGGTCGGGCCGAACCCACATGGCTCCGACGTGAGGGCCGTACCACTTGTATGCGCTCGACACGATCGCGTCCGCGCCGAGCGCCGCGACGTCGACGCGTCGGTGCGGCGCAAACGCAACCGCATCGACAAAGACATGCGCGCCGACGGCGTGCGCCGCGTCGGCGACTCGGCGCACGTCAGGAATGGTTCCGAGCAGATTCGACGCCGCTCCGATCGCGACCCACCGGGTGCGTTCGTCGATGAGGTCGATCACCGACTCAGCCGCCAACCGGCCGGTCGCAACATCGAAGGATGCCAACACGTGGTCGACGCCGACATCGTCTGCGGCCCGTCGCCACGTCCAGACGTTGCCATCATGATCGAGGCGCGTCCCAACCACACGGTCGCCTGGTTCCAGACTCGCTGCGATCGCTCGCGTGAACGCGAAGGTCGCGGTCGTCATGTTCGCGCCGAACCACACCCCGTCAGCCGAAGCGCCATACAGTCGGCCGACGACCTCGCGCGCCCGGGCGACCAACGCGTCGCACTCCGCCGACGCGGCGAACGCCCCGTGACTGTTCGCGACGTGACCCGACGCAGCGAACTGCGCCATCGCTGCGATCGCCGAATCGACCATCTGCGTCCCCGCCGGACCATCGAAGCGCGCCCAACGTCGATCAACGCCAGGAAAGCGTTCGCGGATTGCCGAATGATCCATGGATCGTCAGTCTTGTCGCGCGTGTGACAGCGACCACAACTGGGCCAATCGCCCCACTGTCGAATCGACAACTTGTCCGTACCATCGCCAGATGAGCTTCCGTGCGGGTCTGAGCCGAGCCGCGGCCGCGTGTGTTTCCACCGCGATCGCCTTGGCGACAATGGTGGGGATCGAGACCGCCCCAGAAGTTGCCGCACGGCCGAACGCACCGCTGGTGCCGTCCTCAGGCGCGCTGCTCGGCGCGTGGATGGAGCGCGACCACGCGACCACCATGACGACCAAGAAGGCGATGTGGGAGAGCCGAGAACGCGAGCTCGGCCGGCGCTACGACATCGTGAACCGCTTCTACCCGTTCACGTCGACGTTCCCGACCTGGGGCGAACAGTGGGATCTCGACCTCGGTCGCATCCCCTCGATCTCGTGGGCGGGCGCCGACACCTTGGCCGTCAATGCCGGAACCCATGACGCGCTGATCCGTGCGCGCGCGCAGGGTGTTGCCGGCCTCGACGGACAGGTCTTCATGCGCTGGTTCTGGGAAGCCGACGGCGCCTACCAGCTCCCGATTGCGCACACCCCTGCTGACTTCATCGCTGCGTGGAAGCGAGTGCGGCGGATCTTCATCGAAGAGGGCGCGACCAACGCCGTGTGGACCTGGTGCGGCACCGCGTGGGGCTTCACGACCGGCAACGCGGACGCGTGGTACCCCGGCGACGACGAAGTCGATTGGGTGTGCGCGAACGGCTACAACTGGGCGCCCGTCAAGCCGCGTGCGCCGTGGGATTCTTGGGAGAAGATCTACCGGCCCGCCCACGATTTCGCCATCGAACACGACAAGCCACTGATGGCTGGTGAGTGGGGGGCGTTGGAGCGCAACCCGGGCGAGAAGGCCGCATGGCTCGACGCGGCCCGCGCGACCATCAAGACCTCGATGCCCAATATGGCTGCACTGGTTGCGTTCGACGAAGAGCGCTACGAGAGCCGTTACGACCTGACCTTCGACTGGGAGGTCGACTCGTCGGCATCGGCACAGCTGGCCTTCGTCCGTATGGCACGCGATCCACACTTCACAGTTCGTACTGCGGCGACGATGCCAATGCTGGATGTCAGCGACGCCCGAATCTGGGAAGGCAACACCGGCAACATCGTTGGCCGCGTGCCGGTGACACTCTCGACCCCGACCCACGAGGATGTGTCGTTCCGGTTCCGCACCCTGACCGGCAGCGCCGGCGCTGGCGACTTCGTGGCCGTCGATCGGACCGTGCACATTCGCGCCGGAGGGACACGCGCCGAGGTCAGCATCACCCTGAGCGGCGACATCGTGAACGAGAACCGGGAGTCGTTCCGGTTCGTGATCTCCGACCCCGTGGGTGCGGTCATCGGCGACAGCACCGGACAAGGCGTGCTCTTCGACGACGACCCGGCGAGCGCAGGCGTCTTGCACGTCATGGCCGGCGACCTCACCGTGACCGAAGGTGTCGTCGCAACTCGGGCAGTGCGCATTCCGATCACCTTGACCGCGGCCCGCAGCAGCTCGACCACCATCGCCTACCGCTTGCTTCCGTGGACCGTGAACACCGCCGATTACGCAGCTGCGGCCTCCGGAACGATCGTCATCCCCGCGGGCCAACGCCAGGGGTCGGTCGCCATCACGATCCGCGGTGACGTTGCGACCGAAACCAACGAAGCCCTCTTCGTCGAACTGACCTCGACCTCTGCTGGCACCATCACCGACGGTCTCGGCGTGCTGACGATCCGCACCGACGACTGAGGCCACCGCGTTGAATTCGGGCATATCGTCCGGATCGTCGCCGACGCTCAGCACCGCAGGCCACGCTGCGCGTACCATGCAGCACGTCATGTGGCGGAGAGTTGTCCAGCGCGCGTTCCTGGTCGTCGTGATCAGCGGCCTCATCGCCACATCAGCGATCGACCGGCGGCCTGACCCGGCTGCAGCGGCTCGCACCGGCCGGCTCGTTCCTGCGACCGGAACGTTGTTCGGGGCTTGGATCGAACGAGACGTCACCACCGTCGACGGGTTCAAGGGCCTCGTCCTCGAGCGCGAAGCCCAAATCGGTCGCCGCTTCGACATCGTCAACCACTTCTATCCATTCACGAACTCGTTCCCGCGCTGGCACGAATCCTGGGATGTCCAGATGGGCCGCATCCCGATGATCTCGTGGAACGGCACCGACACCGCGGCGATCAACCGCGGCGACCACGACGCCATCATCATGCAGCGAGCGATCAACGTCCGCGACTTCGGTCACGACCTGTTCATGCGCTGGTTCTGGGAAATGGACGGCGGCTACAACCGAGCGGTTGCAGTATCGCCAGCGAGTTACGTCGCAGCATGGAACCGCGTGCGTTCGATCTTCATCGCCGCCGGAGCGACGAACGCGGTGTGGGTATGGTGCCCGACGTCGTGGGGCTTCGAGCAAGGCAACGCGGCGTCGTGGTATCCGGGCGACGCGAACGTCGACTGGGTGTGCGCCGACGGCTACAACTTCGCGCCGACCCGCGACGGCGCGCAGTGGCAAACCTGGGACGACATCTATCGCGAAGCCCACGACTTCGCGGTCGCCCGCAGCAAACCGCTCATGGCGGGCGAATGGGGCGCGCTCGAACGAAATGCCGGTGAAAAGGCCGCCTGGTACGACGCCGCGCGCAACACCATCAAGGCGTCGATGCCCAACATGGCTGCAATCGTCGCGTTCGACGAACGCAAGTGGCACGGCGACGAGAATCGTTACTTCAACTGGGAGGTCGACTCCACCGAGAAGTCGCTCATGGCCTACATGCGGTGGGGACGCGACCCGTACTTCCGTACGCGCGGTCCGTTGATCCTGCCGACGGTGTCGGCCGGCGACGCCAACGGATGGGAGGCCGACACGGCCGACCCGACGGTCTCCGTGCCGATCACGCTGTCGGCGCCGTCGCCCGATGTCGTGAGCGTGAACGTCAGCACCGTGCCGGTCACTGCCGCCGCGACCGCCGACTACGTCACGGTGAACAAGGTCGTCAAGTTCAATCCCGGGATTACCCGCGTGTTCGTCGACATCCGACTGAAAGCCGACAGTCTCGACGAAGCAGCCGAGACGTTGAACGTCGCCGTCTCGAACCCGAGTGCCAGTGCGACACTCGGCGACGCATCCGGATTGGTCACGATCACCGACGAAGACCCGAACACTTCGCCCGTGCGCATCTACGCGTCGAACAACTCCGTGTGGGAAGGCGGTAGCTACGACCGCACGGCCCGCTTCACGGTGTCCCTGAACCATGACTCGGCCACGACTGTGAGCGTCAGGTGGGCGTTGTCATCCACCTCGGCAGTCCGCCTGAGTGATTGGGCCGGCACCACGAGTGGCACCCTGACGTTCCAGCCGGGACAAAACTTCAAGCAGATCTCGGTCAAGGTGCTTCCCGACTGGCTCGACGAGGCCAACGAGACCGTGACGGTCACCCTGTCGAACGCGACCGGCGCCACCATTGCCGATACCGCCGGAATCCTCACCATCGTCGACGACGACTGAGGCAGACCCACACTCGCGAACGGGAATTCCCGTGGCCGCGAATCAACGATGCGACCCCGCTGACCTGGAGATTTGGCACGTGGTGGGCGGTACTGGACTCGAACCAGCGACCTCTACCGTGTCAAGGTAGCGCTCTAGCCAACTGAGCTAACCGCCCTTCGTGGAGCGGCGCAGTGTACCCAATCGCCTCGGCCCAGCCCGGTTCGATCACGGGAGCCTCGCGCTGACGCAATCACGACTACTCAACTCCCCGGTGCCCGAACCGAGTGAGACAGCAGCCGTACGACCGGTCGCGAGCGATGGGCTCGCGCCTCGTCGGCTCGAACATTCGGAGGTCGGGATGACCCAGACAGATCCGTTCGGCAACGAACCGCAGGGCGCGCCCACCGCGCCGGCCGTGCAGTTCGATGTCGACACCATCAAACAAGCATCGCTCGGCGTCAAGGTCGCACTCGGCGGCGCCGCAGTGACCTTCATCGCCGCGTTCATGACGTGGGGCAGCATCAACCTGCCGTCGGAGCTCGAGGGCTTTGGCGTGGCAACGAGCGCGAGCGGCATGGACGGTGGCGACGGCAAACTGACCGTGCTGATGGCCATCGCCGTCGGGGCGCTCTGTGTCGTGCAGCTCATCAAGGGCTGGAACAAGGGCATGGCGATCGGCGCGATCTCGTGCGCGTCGATCTCGACCCTGGTCGGCGTCATGAACTACTTCGATATCAAAGACGTGTCGGGCGACATGCCCGCCGGCTTCGACGTTTCGGTGAGCGTCGGCTTCGGCCTCTACCTGACGATCCTGGCTGGCATTGCGATGATCGTCGGATCCGTGTTGCACTTCAAGGGCAACACGACCACCGAATCAGCGCCTGCCGCGATCTGACGAAGGTCGAACCGAACGAAACCGATGGAGCCGGGCCAACCAAGGTCCGGCTCCATCGCGTTCAGGGTCGGCACACCCCGGCGCGTTCAGGTCGGCACGGCCCCGCTCAGCCGACGATCTCCGCGAAGGCGCGCAGCGTGTCAGGACCGCCCGACAAGATCAGCGTCGTGATGGGCGACGACTCCCACGCGCCAAGTCGGTCCCTGATGCGTTCCGGCGTACCCACCAACCCGATCTCGTCGGCGAACCGCACCGGCACCGCGGCGATCGCCTCATCGCGCTTGTTGGCGAAGAACAAATCTTGCACCTGGTCGGCTTCGCGTTCGTAGCCCATCCGCCCCATGAGCTCCTTGTGGAAGTTGCGGCTCTTGTGGCCCATACCGCCGATGTAGAAGCCGAGTGCCGCACGCGTGCCCGCAAGCGCGGCCTCGATGGTCTCGGGTTTGTCGTCGGCGGTCACGGTGCAGCCCATGAGATTCACCGCAATTTCGAAGTCAGCGCTGACCGGTCCGAGCGTGTCGTAGACATCAGGCTTTTCGGGGTTGTAGTAGAGCGGCAACCATCCGTCGGCGATTTCCGCGGCGAGCGCGACGTTCTTCGGCCCCTCGGCGCCGAGGAAGATCGGCAGATCGGCGCGCAACGGATGGGTCATCACCTTCAGCGGTTTACCCATGTCCCAGCTGTTCGGGCCTCGGTACGGCAGTTGGTAGAACTCGCCGTCGTAGGTGACCCCTTCGGGGCTGCGCTCGAAGACGCGGCGGATGATGTCGACGTACTCACGTGTGCGGGTCAGCGGCTTGCCGTAGGGCTGGCCGTACCAGCCCTCGACGACCTGCGGTCCCGAAAGACCGAGGCCGAGGCAGAATCGCCCGGCGCTCAGGTGATCGACGGTGATCGCGTGCATCGCGCAGCTCGTCGGCGTGCGTCCGCTCATCTGGACAACACCGGTGCAGATCTTCACCCGCTCGGTGTGCGCCGCGACCCATGTCGCGAAACTGAACGCATCGTTCCCCCAGGATTCGGCGACCCAGACCGAGTCGAATCCGAGTCGTTCGGCTTCTTGGGCGAGTGGTACGTGGAACGGGTTCGAGGCCGCGCCCCAGTACCCCAGCTGCAGTCCGAGTTTCATGCCGTCGACCCTACCGAACCGAGTTCTCCCTGGATCGGGCGACGGTTTCGGTCGCGCGATGCAACGAGAACGCGTCGGGTCAGACGAGCAGGCGGCGACCGGGGCTGAACTCGACGGGAGCTGGGGTCGTGCCATACTGCCGTGGTCATCGGAAGTGCTCTGAGATGTCGACCGGCGCGACCGTCAATGCAACGGAGACCGTCTCGCGTTAGCGTCTGATCGTCGGGTGTCCCAACCGCGGTTCCCGTGACCTCAGAGTTGGGTGACGATCCAATCGCGATCGCCTGCCTCTAGATCATGGATCGAGGTAGCGACAACGAGGCCCGACCCGGCCACAGCCAATGTCTCGACGTTCGGTACCTCCACATCGGTGCTTTGACCGTTCGGAGCGAGCCGAGTGAGGCTGTTGCCTGGTGCGCCCGCGTCGCGGGTGACCGCGAGAACAGCCAGGTAGTGAGACGCAACCGGTCCGGCGACCCCTGGTGTTGTCAACGAGTTCACCACGGAAACTTCCGACGTCGGTACGTCGAATGTGACATAGGAGCGTTCGCGAGCGACCACAACCTGCTCGGAGCCGCAGACAAAGGTGGGCTGCAGGACTACGTCCTCGGGCAACACCCCGCGCATCGACGTCTCTGTCCATTCTTGCGCGTCGGGTCGTAGCGTGAGAAGGATCGGATCACGCGGAGCGGTGTCGGCCCAGTCGTAGGGGTTCGCGACAACTGCCAGGGTATGCAACGAACCATCACCAGTCTGGCAAGCACCGAGCACAGTGTGATTGAGTTTGGGCAATACGTCCACAGCCCCTGAGGCAGTCTCGATGCTCCAGAACTCCTGTATTTGCGGGTCGGAGTGCGTTGTCCGCAACGCGACTGGATTGCCAGCGATCACCCCTACGAGCGCGAACGTGCCTCCAGCACTGTCAAAGAGTTGCTTGGAGATCGGTATCGGCGATTGCCACTCCTTGCTCGAGAAATCGAATACGTGTAGTTCGGCGAAAGCACGGTCTCCATCACAACCTTCGGCTTCCACCGCGTCAACGCAACGAAGCGCAGCAACGAAAGCCCGGTCGTCTTCAACCAGCATCGACAATGCGAATCGGCCGAGCAGTTGCGTTGCCTCCGCTGACTCCCACGCCGCATCGCTACCCCCCCTAAGCCAGGCGAACTCTGGCGGCGACTCCGAGCGACGATCACGTGAGAGTGCCGCGACGATCTCGCTCCCAGGTGCGAGCTGTACGGCCGTGTCGCCCGCGCGCTGCTTGGCTTCGAAAGGAGGTCGAGATTGAGAAGAGGAGGCACCCCGAAATGGAACGCTTCTCTCCGATGACGAACCGCAGGCTGAAACGCCAACTACAAGCACAACCACAACGGACAACGAACGAACTCTTTGAAGCTTGACTGGAGTCATAGGAAGCTCTCGTAGATCATGTGGTCGGAATACGGCGAGTTATTGATGCGAGCAGGAGGGTTGGGTTGGATAATTGTCGGCTGCCAGACATCGTCGATCTTGTCGCCATCGCCAGGATCTGTCGTAGCGCGGATACTCAGCGGCAAAGGCTGGACCGGCGTGTCCGCTTCGAGATAGCCACCTTGGGTAGACGACTCCCGGCATTCCGGCCCAATAACGGCGCGCATTGCCGGGTTCGTGGACAGGTTCAGGTCCCCACCCCACATCGGAATGTAGTTGGTCTGGTTCGGAATCCAGGCAGTTAACGCTTGGAGCTGATTGATCGCGCTCGGCGAGGGACTGGACGCTCCTGCTTTCTGTAGATGCGTGCTGCATGCGAATACGCCGAAGAAGCCTAGGTTGGACTTCAGGCATACGGCGCTCTTTTTTCCTCGTTTGGTACGGTTGGATAATCGAGATAATGAGAAGCTTGACAAGGGAGCGTCGGACCGTCCCCAATTCACCAGTCGACCGCCATGACTCCAATTGGCGGAATCGCGAGGTGCTCGGGCTTTTCGCCGTCGCCAAGGACAATACGCGCCGGAAGGTCAAGCATCGAGGCAAGTAGCTCTCGCCAACGATTCAGTCGTGGTGCTATCTCGCTGACGTCCTTCGCGAGCCGAATCATTGCCCCCTCGCCGACATCTACGATGTCGCTTACAGGTACTTCTGCGATTCTCGACCGGCCACCGGCGCGAGCTATTTGCATCTCTGACATGAAAAGAAGCCAACCGTAACCCCACAGCACTTCCGGATCGTCTGGCGGATTTCTCGCCGAGTACGCGTAATACGGATTCCCTAGTTGGCCATGGTATCCAATGACATGGCTCGGGCGGGTCGCAGTCGCCATCCGGACCGCGAAATTCCAAGCTAACTCTTCCGCTTCGGAAGCCCATTGTTCGACATTTGGATCGATTCGAAGCCCGAACCTCCACGGCACGTTCTCGGCAGCTCGGCCAATCCCACAGTCCCAATCTCCTCGCTCAGTCTGAGCCCCCCAAACCAAATTCACGCTCGGAGAATGGAGGTGCTTTCTCGCTCTCGACACGACCTGATTCGAGGTGAGCTCGCGCCATCGAATTCGATACTGTGATGGCTGCGTGATCACGCCGAACGACCCCGTCATCGGCGGTTCAGCCCCAAGCTCACTCCAGAGCCAATCCACGATCTCACGACACTCTTCCAACTCGGAAGGCGGAGCCTTAAGATCCCCTTCGACATGCAGGGGAAGTCGCGAGTTGCTTCGAAACAGTCGATCAGTGGACACATTTACCCCTATCAGCGACACAGAATCAATCTCGTCCGACGTGGCAGCGATGAGTTCTGAAGCTCACTTGGGGCAGGCGGATCTACGCAGCTGCGCATGCTTGAGTTCCACCCGCGCACTGACTGCCGCACGAGAGGGCTGTCCAAATCACCCCTACGGCAATGCCCACCACAAGCTTGGCTGGAGTCATAGGAAGCTCGCAGATCACACACAGACCCTTGTCAGATTCCTGACCTGGCCTTTCTAGCCACGCAACACTCGCCGCCCAGGTGAGAATTCGACGGGCTGATGCTTGATGCCGTTGATGAAGTTCGACCGCAGGCGTTGCGGCGGAGCGGTCGGCTGCATGTCCGGCATGCGCGTCAGGATCTCGCGGAAGATCGCTCGCAGTTCGGCCCGGGCAAGATTGGCACCGAGGCAGAAGTGCGGTCCACGCCCACCGAACGTCACGTGGTCGTTCGGCGTTCGTGCCAAGTCGAACTTGAACGGATCCGCGAACACCTTGGCATCGCGGTTCGCCGACATGTACCAGAGCGCGACCTTGTCGCCCGCCGGAATCTCCTTGCCGCCAAGCACGACGTCCTTCATGACCGTGCGGCGGAAGTTGAGGACCGGAACGCCCCAGCGAAGCATCTCTTCGATGGCAGAGTTGAGGCGGCCGTCGATGTCTTCCATCAGCCACGCCCGCTGGTCCGGGTGCTCGAACAGCGCCTGCATGCCATGTGCGGTGAGATTTCGAGTCGTCTCGTTGCCGGCCACCGCCAACAACAAGAAGAAGACGTTGACCTCCATCTCGGTGAGTCGATCGCCGTCGATCTCGGCGTGCACGATGGCCGAGATCACGTCGTCGCGCGGGTTCGCCAACCGGTCCTGCGCCAACGCCGACGCGTACGCGAACAACTCCATTTGGGCTGACTCGGCGCCCTGGAACCCGGCATCGCCGCCGTTTTGTTCCATGTACTCGGGGTCCTCGGAACCGATCATTCGGTTCGACCAGTCGAACAACTTGTGTCGGTCTTCTTGCGGCACGCCCATGATGTCGGCAATCACCTGCAGCGGAAGCTCCGCGGCAAGGTCGGTGACGAAGTCCGCCGTTCCCTGCTCGATGACGTTGTCGACGATCTTCGTTGCCTGATCGTCGATCGCACGTTCGAGCTCACGAATGTGCTTGGGCGAGAAACCCTTGCTGACCAACAATCGGTACCGGGTGTGTTTCGGCGGATCCATGTTGAGCATGATCATGCGGTTCATCTCGAGCGCTTCCGGCTCGAGATCGCGAATCAACGTTCCCCCCTCTTCGGACGAGAACGTTGCAGCATCGCGGTTGGCGGTCGTCACCGATTCGTAATCGAACAGACTCCAATACCCGCGCCCGCCGGGTTCGTCGGTCCAGTGCACGGGGTCGTGTTCACGCCAGTAGGTGAACGTGTCGTGCGGCACGCCGTCGACGAAGACGTCGAGGTCGTTCAGGTCAGCGAGTTGCGGTTCGGTCATGTCGGCTCCGTCAGCAGCATCGATGCAATGTCCAACCAACGTGTCGATCCGCGCTGTACCTGGGCACAGCAGACGATCGACACCGGTGAGAAATCATTCTAGAATGAATTCTCACCAGGATGCGAGCACCCGCAACCAGCAACTCCGACCCCGACTGCGATCGCCCATGACGACTGCCAGTGCCGAACTCACGCTTCGGCGCCGCCTCTCGGTCGGCCAGCAGGAGCGCCGCGCTCGCGTGCTCGAGGTCGCAACGCGACTCGCCGAGGCCGGCGGCTACGAGGCGGTTGCGATGAAGGACGTTGCCGAGCAGTCAGAAGTGGCGCTCGCGACCCTCTATCGCTGGTTCTCGTCGAAGGATCACTTGCTCACCGAGGTCCTGCTCGAGTGGATCGGCGAACTCGGTGCAACCCTGCATGATTCGCCGGCCGAAGGCGGGTCGGCCGCCGACCGCGTTGCCACGGTCATGGCAGTCATCGCAGACACTGTGGCCGGCCGGCCACAACTCGCCGCAGCCGTCACGCAGGCGCTGTTGAGTTTCGACGCCGGCGTGTGGGACAGCGAACACGATTTCCATTCGGCCATGGCGGCCTGGATCGACTCCGCCATCGGTGCCGAAACGGTCGCCAACCGAGCGGTCGTCATCGAAGTCCTCGAACACCTCTGTTTCTCATCGCTCATCTCGATCGCGCGGGGCCGCGACACGGCCGAGGCAATGGGCCGCCGACTTGCCCACACCGCCCGTTCGCTCCTTCGATCTTGACTCCGCGGCCCACGCCGAATTTTCGCGCGCACGCGCGGCGCGCTTGACGAAACCCTCACACTCCGACGCGACAGTGAACGTCCGACCGAAAGGACGATCATGAAGAAGCGCATCGCAGCAGCATTGGCGTCGGCGTCACTTGGCGTGATGGGCGCCAGTGCTGTCGCCGCGACCGAAGGCCACGCGGCCAATCGTTCGACTGCAACGGCCGCCGCAAACGAAGAAGGTTCGTCAGGCTCCGAAGCGTCGCAGGAATGTGGCGACCGACGCCATCGCGGCCGTCGGGCGGCCATCCGTCGAGCGACCCTGCGGGTCGCCGCGGACGCGATCGGCATCGAGGCCCGCGGCCTGCGAGAGGAGCTCACCAATGGTGCATCCATCTCCGAGATCGCCGAGGCCAACGATGTCGACCCAGCGGACGTTGCCACAGCCTTGTTGGACGCCGCCGAGACTCGCATCAACCGAGCCGTCGAGCGGGGCAGCATCGATGCCGAGGCCGCCAGCGAGTTACTCGAACGCGCCGCTGATCGAATCGCACGGCTGCTGACGACGACGCACCACGCCGCTGATTCGGTCTGAGGCGGGAGCGTCGCGTTGCGCCATCGAGGTCAGCGCATCGCCGCCAAGATCGACTCGAAAAGCTCGATAGACGTCGAGGGGTGCAAGAAGACGGCTCGTCCGACCACCTCGCCGTGCCAGCGCGACGGGACGACGAAGGCGATGCCGTCGTCGAGCAGGCGTCGAGCCCACACGAGATAGTCGGCTTCGACCCACCCGTCGCGAGCGAAGAGCAACACCGACAAATCGGGATCGTTCAACAACGTGACCCCGGGCGTCGAACGAATCATCTCGGCCGCCGAACGGGTCAACGCCAGCGCGCGCTCAATGGCGTCGACGTAGGCGCTTGTCCCGTGCACGACGAGCGAAAACCACAGCGGCAATCCGCGAGCCCGGCGGGTGAGGTGGAACGCGTAGTCGCTCGGGTTCCATCCCCCATCGGCGTGCAACAACTCGAGATACGACGCTTCCTGGCGAAACGTCGCTACGGCGAGCTCGGGGCGCCGATACAGCAACGCGCCGCAGTCGAGCGTCGAGAAGAGCCACTTGTGGGGGTCGATCACAATCGAATCGGCACGCTCGATACCGTGAAATCGCGGTCGGACGCTCGGAGCAAGCAAGGCTCCCCCGCCGTAGGCCGCGTCGACGTGGAACCAGACGCCATGACGTTCACAAGCATCGGCGATGCCGTCGAGATCATCGATCACCCCGGCGTTGGTTGTTCCTGCCGACGCCACGACGGCGCTCACGTTCGGGGTGGAGCCGAGCGCGTCACCGACTGCCGCGCCGAGCAATCGACCGCGGTCGTCGGCTTGCACGTCGCGCACCTCGATGCCGAGGAGGTGCGCAGCGCGAGCGACCGACGCGTGGGCCGCCGAACTCACGAGCACGACCGAACCCGCGCCATGCCCACGGTCGCGGGCGACTGCCAAGCCCGCAAGGTTCGCGGCCGAGCCTCCGCTGGTGAAACAACCGCCGGCACCCGACGGCAGCCCGGCGGCGTCGGCGAGCAGTCGCAAGACTTGGTTTTCGGCAGCGATTGCCCCCGCTGCTTCGAGCCAACTCTCCGGCGAATAGGTCATCGTGGCGACGACGGCATCGAACGCCTTGGCGGCCAATGTGGGCGCGGCCGGGATCAGCGCGACGAACCGCGGGCTGTCGAGCGCGACAACGGCCGGATCGATGACATCTCGAACCAGGCCCACCGCTGCGTCGACACCCAAACCGTCGAACGTGATCGCGCCCCGTAAGGCGGCGTCGAGGTCTGCGGCATCCGCAGTGGCACCGATCGGCGGGTCGGCGTCGGCGCCCCGCCGACGGACGATGTCGAGGCACGCCTCGATCGCGGCTCGGGTCGTGGGATCCTCGGGATCGTGCATCGCGGCCATTCTCGCCGCTCAACCCGAGGTCAGCGCAACGAGACTCGGTCGGTACAGACGAGATCGAGGCGCGGGTACGGATTCACGACCTGGTACGGATCCCACGCTGGGTGGATCTCGAAGTGGGTGTGCGTCCCGCCGGCGTTGCCGGTCGCGCCGGCGTACCCAATGACCTCACCTTGGCGCACGAGTCGGGGCTCGCCTTCGTAGTCGCTCAGGTGGAAGTACCAGTACTCGTTGCCGTCCTCACCACGCAGCGACGCGCCGAGGCCCTGACGGGCACCCGACTTGTAGCTGACTGCGCCATCGACGACCGCAACCACCGCGACACCGTGGTCGCTGATCAGGTCGTTGCCTTGGTGTTGGCGGGCATCCGATCGCGGATTGCCGAAGTCGTCGTAGAACCACACCGTGCCGCGCAACGGGCACACCATCCCCGCCAGCTCGTGGCGCAGCTCGGCCTCGACTTCGAGCGCCGTGATCTCGTTCGATCGCAGCGTTACCGCGACCGGCAACAACGGCGCGGCGTCGTCACCGGCGGCGGCTGCCGCGGCACCGACATCGTTGCCGGCATCGGGAACCGGCTGGGCCGCGGCCGGAGCGATGAGCGACACGGTCGCAAGACCCGTCACCAGCGCGACGCTGGTCATTCGGCGGACCCGACCGAGTCGTGACTCGTGTGCGGGCGCGCCGAAGCAAGTATGTGGGAACGGCATGCCGGTCACGCTAGTAACGCGGGGCGTGGCAGGGCGAATGCGCTGAGCGTTCGCTCAACCACACGTCTGTGACCTGGAGTTTCTCCTGTGACTCGTGGGGCCAGTGTGGGTTACGTCCGCAGTGGGGTTTCCTAGGATCGGCCGATGGCCTCCTCCTCCCGCTTCGGCGCGTTCTTGCATCCGTACGCCCGCCCCACCCGTCCCGCGGACGAGTTCGTGTGCATCGTGCGCGGCGAAGGCGCACGGGTCTGGGACCGCAACGGCAAGGAGTACCTCGACGGGATGGCCAGCCTCTGGTATGCCAACGTCGGGTACGGGCGGCGTGAGATCGCCGACGCGGTCGCCGATCAGATCAGCCAGATCGCCGCCTTCAGCTGCTTCGACCCGTTCTCGGTCGAGCCGGCGGAATCGCTCGCCGAACGAATCGCCGCGCTCGCTCCGATGCCCGACGCGCGCGTCTTCTTCACGAGCAGCGGCTCCGAAGCAGTCGACTCGGCAATCAAGCTCGCCCGCATCGCCCACCACCGGGCCGGTCGGGCCGACCGCCACCTCATCGTGTCGCGCGGACGCGCCTATCACGGCGTCACCTACGGCGGGCTTTCGGCGCAGGGATTGCCGCTGAACCAGGAGGGCTTCGGTCCGTTCGTCGAGGGCATGATCAACCTGCCGCCCGATGACATCGAGGCCACGGCCCAGTTCATGGCCGAACGCGGCGACGAGGTCGCGGCGATCATTGCCGAACCCGTCCAAGGAGCCGGCGGGGTGTACCCGCCGCCGCCGGGCTACCTCGCAGGCCTGCGCCGCCTCGCCGACCAACACGGTGCCTACCTCGTCTTCGACGAAGTGATCAGTGGATTCGGTCGCCTCGGCCGCTGGTGGGGTGCGCAGCACTACGACGTCACGCCGGATCTCATCACGTTCGCGAAAGCCGTCACGTCGGGATACATCCCGCTCGGCGGCGTCCTCGTCGGATCCGATGTCAGAGCAGCCCTCGAGGCCGACGATACGTGGATGTTGCGCCACGGTCACACGTATTCGGGCCACGCCGCCGCGTGCGCAGCCGGTCTCGCCAACCTCGACATCATCGACCGCGAGGGCCTGCTCGATCGCGCCACCGTCATCGGTGCACGCCTCTTCGGCGGACTCCAGACGTTGGTCGACGATGGTCTCCTCGGCGCCTTGCGCCACGCGGGCGCGGTTGGCGCGACGGTCATGGCCGAAGGTCGAGATGCATTCGCGGTCCGCGACGCCCTGCTCGACGCAGGCGTGATCACCAGAGCCGTCAACCCGCAAACCCTCACATGGTGCCCGCCCTTGGTCATCTCCGACGCCGAAATCGACCGCATCGTCGACGCCGTCGCATCCGCAACCCGCACGCCGTTGTCCGATCGGTAGATCAACGGCGGTCGCACGTCGCGAACCAACAATCAGTCTGACCCGCTCGGCGACGAACGAAGCGGGATGAGACGCAATCAGAAAACAGTCGGCATCTTCCTGGCGAGCGCGCTCAGCGCGTCGATGACCCTGGGCGACGGGCGCGCCGACGCTGTCGTCGATCGCGATGTCACGCCCATCATTGCACCGGGCAACGGCTGGCGAGGCGGGGCCACGGCACCACTCTCCGACGGTTACGTCCGAGTCCAGTCCGATCATGCGTTGCACGCAAGCGATGTCAACACCGAACCCGATGTCTACGTCGTGGCGGTTGGGTCCGAACCCATCGTCGCTTCGGGTTCGATCGAAGGTGGCAGCGTCGTCGTCGGTCAAGACAACGACGAGATCTACTTCGAGAGCAACGCAGGTCTGGTCCCCAGCGATACTGACGGCACCACCGATATCTACGCCATGACCTTCACCGGGGTCCGGCGAATCGTGACGCCGAACACGCACGGCGTCCTCCGCTCGCTCGGCGTCTCACAGGACGGCACGAAAGTGTGGGTCTCAACCAACGCAGCGCTACTTCCGTCCGATACCGATAGCGACACCGACTACTACGAGTTCGTTGACGGGACAGCTCGTCACCTCACGGCCGAGGACCACCACGGAAGCTCTACCGTCACGGATTTCTTCACGACGTCCGACGGACAACTCGTTGGTTGGACGACCAACGAGCCGATGCTGGAACTCGATACCGACTCCGTCGCCGATATCTACACGCGCGACACATCCGGAGTCATCGAGCTCCGAACGCCGAACACGCCGAACGCAGTTACCTCGGTCGTGGGCGACCCGTTGCGAACCGACCATGTCGTCGGTCTTACGACGTCTGCGCTCGTCAGTGCCGACGTGGACGACTCGCGGGTTGATCTTTATTCCTTTTCCGATGACGGGACGGCGACCGGACTCACCACTTCTGGAAACGGAGCGTTCGACGTCAGCTTCGTCGTAGCCCGCGCCGAACACGTGCTGGTGCGAACGAGCGACCTGCTCCAAGGTACGGGGGCGAACGGCACGGCCCCATACCTCTATACCGTGAATCTCCGACTCGACGAGGCGCGCTTCGTCGCAGCCGATGCGTCGCAGCTTGCAGAGCCGCGTCTGACGGACAGCGGACGCGTCTTCGTCGCGACCGACGCATCGAAGTCAGCCGGGGACGGCGACGCCCACTTCGACGTGTACCAGGTGGCCGAAGGGCAGTTCACGCTCATTTCCGACCTGGCGAGTACCTCCGATGTCTTCGCCCCGTTCGCATGGGACGAGCGCGTCCTCCTCTCCACGACGTCAGCGCTTGTGAGCGATGACACGGATACAGCGCTCGATGTGTACGAGCGGCGACAGAACGGAACGACCCGCCTCGTCGACTCTGGCCATGCCCACCACACCCAAATCGGCGGCGCCGATCGCGACGGCATCGAGTTCACGCTGGAATTGGACATCGACGGCAGCTCCGATTTCGGGCTCCAACTCGCACGGTTTGCGGCACCGGTTGCGCTCACCACGCCCGAAGTCGTCGGCCGACGCGAGGTTGGTCGGCGCGTGCGATGTGTGGGTGCCAGTTTCGACGGCGACGGGCTCGGACCGCACGCGTTCAACTGGTTCGTTGCCGGCGCTCCGGTCCCACTTGCGGTCACGTCGAGCTTCGAGATCCGGCCCACGGATGCAGGACGGCTCATCCGGTGTCGGGTGACCGGCTCGAACGTCGCCGGGTCCGCGACGCGGATCAGTGAGACGGTGCGGGTCGCTCCGCACTTCGCCAATCGACCGACGGTGACAGGCCGACCCGTCGTCGGGCATTCCCTGGCTTGCTCGGGCCGGGCCGTGGGCGCGTCCAACATTGTCTTCCGATGGTTCCGAGACGGAGTCGGCACCGCGCAGCGCACGCAGCAATATCGGATTCGACCCGCCGATGTCGGTCATCGCCTGTCGTGTCTCGCGATTGCAACCAACGCTGGTGGATCGGCGACGGCTCGGTCGACCACGGTGCTCGTCCGCACCACCTGAGGTCGCGCGCGAGATCGGATCTGGTCGTGCACAGAGCGCACGGTTCAGTCATTCGCAACGAGCGCCCACCAGGTCGAAAGACGCGCCTCGTGGGTGTCGAGCGACTTCCCCGTGATCTCGGCGCACCGTCGAATCCGGTGCCGGATCGTGTTCGGGTGAACCCCGAGTTCCTCGGCCACGGACGGCACGTCGCCAAACGACTCGAGATAGCGCTGGAGCGTGACTCGCAGGACCGCGTGCTCGCGATCGACCGCGAGCGGACCCAGCCAGTCCTGGGCCAAGCTCTGCGCGAGCGCGACGTCCTCGTGGACTGCGACCAGCGGACCCACATCGGCCAACTGCACGACGCCCGAACGACCTGATCTGATCGCCGCGCGTTCGATGCGCTTCGCCCAACGAGCCAACGTCGGAAACTCGTCCAGAGTTCCCGGAGGCGAAGCCGCGACCAGCACTCCGGTTGGCACGATGGGATCTCGCTCGAGCACACACAACAGGACCGAGTCCTCGACAATCGTCGCGGCCAACACACCTTCTCGGGGAGCAGGGCCGGCAGCTCGCAGCCCTGCATAGGTGGTGGCCCGGTCACCGCCGAGGTCGGCGACACGGCCAATGCGATAGGGACGGTTCGGTTCGAATCCTGCAGCGACCGCACGACCGAGCACTTCCGGATCGCCGAGCCCGCGCTCAACCAGTTCGTGCAACAGCGCGAAGTAGTCGTCTCGCGCCGTGTCGCGGCGTCGACGCCCAATCGCGTCACGCACGAGCTGCGCTTGCCAAACGCGGCGATCGATTGCCTGACGAGCGACCGATGTCGCCGCGACGATGAGGTCGATCGACGACGCGTCGTCGGGGAGTCGGCGCACGACCGTCTCCCACGCAGCCCAGACACAACTCCGCATGCCTTCGAGAACGAATGGGAACATCGCGTCCGGGATGTCGTCGCGCTCGGCAAGCTCGCGAGCGTCCTTTTCTTCCTCGGCCGCGGTCGGTACGTGAGGTGACACGCTGCGCAGTTGCACGGCGTCGATGAGTTCGGCCATGGGAGCGACGAACTCGTCGCCGGGCTCGAAGGAGTGCCCCGGCAGGATCGTTGCGAGCGTGTCCAACACCGCGCGCAACAAGTCCGAACGCGTCGCTGCCGACGTCCTCCACACCAGCGAGTAGGCAGCCCACGCGTCGTCGGAATACAACGCCGTGTCGGAGGCGACCGCGACACTCATCGTTGCGAATGTAACGGAGACACATCGGGCAGCAGCGGACCCCACCCTGCTGGGCTGCTACTCGAACCGAGCGCCCATCTGGCGGATGACCTCGATGAGGCGATCGGGCGAGTCCGGGCCAGGCTCGCCCGGCACGTACCGAACGCGGTGCAGTGTGCCCGTGTAGGCGAACGGGCCGAACTGCTCGAAGATGCTCCACGAGATGGGACTGCGACGGTCGATACCGACGTCGATGCCCTCGAACGGCGCGATGCCGAACAACATCGCGACGTCGACATGCCCTGGCCTCGCAACGCCATCGACCTGCAGCGACGCGTGCCACCGCCGGCCCGCTTGTGCGTCCATGTGCAACGACACCGCAGTCGCTGACTCCACGCGACCGGCATCGAAGGTGGTCATCGTGCCGCGCCCGTCGTTGTGGACGAACGTCAGATGGTCGTCGAGCACGTACACGCCGTACCCCGAGCCTTGGTCACCGTGCGCGATGAGATAGCCCTGATCGCCCGTTCGATGCACCAAGTCGATCTCGACGACGAATGATCGAAACCACACCAACTGGACCGAACGCCAGCGCTCCAACGTCGGGGTCCCTCGCGCGATCGTCACAGGAGCGCGAAACGCGTCGACCCAGCCCGGACGCGACAAGAACCGAATCGAACTGCCTTCCTCGAGCGGATACACCTGGTTCGAGCGGGCGGCCGCTTCCCACATTTCGGCCAAGGCGGCAACGTCGTCGGGCCGTTCCGCGGCAAGATCGTGCAGTTCCGTCGGATCGGTGCGAAGGTCGTACAGCTCCCACTCGTGGTCGCCGAACGGTGTCAACGGCCGGTGGTTCGTGACGATCTCGAGTCCGTCGAGGTAGAACCCGCGGTGCCCGTTCATCTCGGCGTACTGCACAACATGACCATGCGTTGCTTCGGGATCGTGCAAGGTCGCCACAAAGCTCTCGCCGGCCAACGGCGGACTCTCGAGGCCGTGCCGCTGGCTCGGTCGATCGACACCGAGCAACTCCAGCAGCGTCGGAACAACGTCGGTCACGTACGTCCACTGGCGCCGAATCGCTCCGCCGTCGAGCCCGCCGTTCGGCCAGTGCACCAGCAGCGGCGAGGTATGACCGCCCGCGTGCATGTTGATCTTGTAGAGCCGCCACGGTGTACCGCTGGCCATCGCCCAGCCCCGCGGGTAGTGCGGGGTTGTCTGGGGACCGCCAATGAGGTCGAGGCGACGAAGATCCGATTCGACGTCGTCGCCCTGCAGCAAATGCACGTAGTACGCGGTCGTTCCTGCAGCTTCACCTTCGCGCGACGCGCCGTTGTCGGAACAGAAGAAGAAGATGGTGTTATCGAGCTCACCCAGGTCGCGCAACGCGTCGAAGAGTCGTCCGACGTTCTGGTCGATGTTGTCGACCATTGCGGCATACACGGCCATATGCCGAGCAAACAGTTCGCGTTCGTCCGCAGAGAGATCGGCCCAGGCAATGACCTCGTCTCCCGGTTCGCTATTGCGCGGCGGGAGGTCGGCCCCGTCCGGGAGCACGCCGAGCGTCTGTTGACGCTCGTAGCGGCGTTGCCGGATCACATCCCAACCGTCGCGATACGCGTCCATGTATTTCGCGATGTCGGATGGTTTCGCGTGTAACGGCGCGTGCACCGCGCCGTGCGCGAAGTAGAGGAAGAACGGCTTCTCGGGATCCGCGGCCTTGACGGATCGGATCATGCTGATCGCCTGATCGGTGAGGTCGTCGGTGAGGTAGTACCCGGCGGGGTACGAATCCACATCGATCGGCGTGTTGTCGCGAACGAGCTCGGAAGGGTGGTGCAGGTTCGTGAACGGTCCGAGGAACCCGTAGAAGCGATCGAAACCGCGTTGACACGGCCAGCTGTATTGCGGGCCAGCGGCGTGCTCGTCGCTGTCCTTGCAGAGATGCCACTTCCCCACCATCGCCGTGAACCAACCGGCGTCGCGCAACGTCTCTGCGATCGTTGGTGCTGCCGTCGCGAGTTCGCTCGTGTACCCCGCGAATCCTGGGTCACTCTGCGCGACGCTGCCCATGCCGACCTGGTGTGGGTTGAGCCCCGTCAACAGCGCCGCACGCGTCGGCGAGCACATCGCCGCCACATGAAAGTTCGTGTACCGCAGTCCGCGTCCCGCGATTGCATCGAGGTTCGGCGTGTCGATCTCGCCACCGAAACAGCCCATGTCCGACCAGCCGAGGTCGTCGACCAACATGAACACGACGTTCGGTCGCCCGGTGGCCCGCGGGCGATCGGGCCAACTCGGTTCGGATCCGGCAAACGTTCGTCCGACGCGCCCGTTCGACGCAGCCGACGATGGAGCCGACGATGGAGTCGCGGGTGTGGAATTGGACGGCGGGTTGGGGGCAGTCGACGAGGTGCTCACGCGCCGCAAACTACGCGAGGATGGCCGCCGTGAAGATTTCGACCGAACCGGACCCGCCTCCGATCGTCCGGATCCTCGCGACAACGTTGCGGCGCGCGGCCGAGCACCGGCAGATCGCCCGCACACTCGGCGGGATGCGCGGCGTCGCGGCGCTACGGAGCTCGACCGATCCGCAATGCGCGACGATGCGATTCGATCGTGGCACGATCGTCGTCGACCGTGGCGTCGCCGACGATGTCATGGTCGTCATCGCGACCGATCTTGCCACGATGAACGACCCCAATCCCCCGAAGCCCCAGGTTTCCGGTGCGCTGCGTCACCCGGCATTCGCGCTTGCACTGGCGAAGGTTCTCGCCCCGCCGAACGACACCTGGTCAGACGGCGCGCAACGATTCTGGACCGCCACCGCGACGCACCCTGGGATGCCACCCGCCATCGAGATCGTCGACACCGACACGGGCGAGCGCTTGTTGCTCGGCGGCGGCGAACCACGGGTCGAGGTGCACGGTGCCACGCACTGGCTCACCGTCTTGTTCTCCGGAAACTCGATCCTCGGCGAAGAGATCCTCGCGGGCAGGATCCGGTTTGTCGGGGCCCTCGAACACTTGGCTGTGCTCACGGGGCGCACGATCGCCGGGATGCTCGACGGCGCATCGGAATCGTGAACAGCCCGATGTACCCGCGCACGCACCCAATTGCGGTCGACGATGTCGAAGCGTGGCTCGACGCGCACGCGATCACGTGGGTACGCACCGACGGCATCACCGTCGACGGTCTCGTCGTCGGCAAGCATCTCCATCGCGCCAAGTTCCTCAACGCGCTGCCCGCCGGCAACGCGATCAGCGAGATCGTCTACGGCATGGACCTCGGCGGGGCAGCGCACTTCAGCTGGTGGCCGAGGTGGCGACGCGACGCGCTCGGCGACTTCGTCCAGCGACCCGATCTGTCGACGCTGCGCGCGGTGCCGGGCCGTGCTGGTGTCGCGTCCGTGATGGTCGAGCACCACGATCTCGAAGGTGCGCCGATCCCCGTATGTCCGCGAGCCTGTTTGCGCTCCGTCATCGACCAAGTCAGCGCGGCGGGCTATCGCGTGCTGGCCGCGTTCGAGCTCGAAGGGATGTTGTTCGCCGATCCGCTCCCGGTGGCCCGGCGCAAGGGTTTTCGCAACCTCACCCCGATGTCACACCCCGCGCCGATCGGCTACTCGAACTTCAACGCCGCGCAACTCGCGCCGTTCTTCGACCAACTGTTGCCGCGACTCGATGCGCTGGGAATCGCAATTGAAGGCTGGCACGACGAAGCTGCTCCGGGCCAGTTCGAACTGAACTTCGCTCCGACTGATGCGTTGACCGCAGCCGACTCGATCGTGCGCACGAAACAAGCAATCCGCGAACTATGCCTCGACCTCGGCCACACCGCGACGTTCATGGCGAAACCGAGCGATGCCTACGGCAACGGATTGCACGTCCATCATTCGTTGCGCGCGATCGAGGACGGCACACCCGTACTCCTCGACGACGACGGCGACATGAGCGCCCTCATGCGCCACTGGCTCGGCGGGATCGTCGCGACGATGCCAGCCGCGACGTCCATCTTGCTGCCGACAATCAACTCGTATCGTCGACTCGTCGGATGGGCGGCCGCGCCAACCACCGCCACCTGGGCCGAAGACAACAAGTCGACCGGCGTTCGCGTGCTCACCCGGTCACCTAGCTCGGCCCGGATCGAGCACCGACTCGCCGGAGGAGACGCCAACCCCTACCTCGTGTTGGCGACCGTGCTCGCCGGCGGACTCGCCGGTCTCACCGACGGCGACGCGCCGCCGCCCGCGCTCACCGTTTCCGGCTGGGGGCTGCCCGATGGTTGGCCACATCTTCCCAGTGCGATCCGCCCTGCATCCGACCTCCTCGAACGCGACGCCAGGCTGCGCACGTACCTCGGTGACGATCTCGTCGATCATTGGGTCGAGAGCCGGAAGTGGGAGTGGCTGATGTTCCACACGACGGGGGGCGATCCGACGGCTGCCACCGTCACCGACTGGGAACTTGCGCGAAGCTTCGAACTCGCATAACACCGAAGGACCTGCTCGATGAAACCGCTCGTGGGAGTCACTGCGCACCGCATCGTGGTGCAAGACGTCGACGACGTCGTCGCCATGCCGCACGAAGCCGTGGCGAGCTTCTATGTGCGCGCTCTGCACAAGGCTGGAGCGATCCCGGTGGTGTTGCCGGTGGTCGACCCCGATGACCACGACGGGCTCGATCAACTGCTCGACCGCTTCGCTGCGATCGTGATCACGGGCGGAGCGGACGTCGACCCGACCAACTACGGCGCGCCAGTCGCGGCCGCATGCGGACCGGTCCAACCCGATCGCGATCGCATCGACCTTGCAGTCGCGCGATCGTGTCTCGCTCGGAACCAACCAACGCTGGCGATCTGTCGCGGCATCCAGGTCGTCAACGTGGCGCTCGGCGGCACACTCGTCCAGCACATCGACGATCACATGGTCGTCGAGCGCTACAACTCCGAGGTGCACGGGATCTCGGTCGAACCGGGTTCGCGCCTCGCAACGATCATGGGCGTCACCGAGTACTGGTCGAACTCACTCCATCATCAGTGCCTCGACCGGCTCGGTGAGGGAGTCCGGGCGGTGGCCCATGCCGACGACGGGACCATCGAGGCCATCGAGATCGACCACGCCCCCAACGTCGTCGCGGTGCAATGGCACCCCGAGATGATCCGCCACGACCCCGCACACCTCGCCCTGTTCCGCGCCCTGCATTGAGGCGTCCTTTCGTTGCGAATACCGCAACGAAAGGACGCCTCAGTGGGCTTGCAGGGTCACCTCGGCTGCGGCGAGGCCGTAGACGAACGGGTTCGGCATCTCGATCACGGTGTCGGGCGTCAATGACCATTTCTGCACCCGCTGCAGGAACTCCTCGAAGAAGATCCGGATCTCGAGGCGCGCCAGGGATGCCCCCAGACAGAAGTGGGTTCCGAACCCGAACGCGATGTGGTTGTTCGGGTCGCGCGTCACATCGAACCGGTCGGGCTCGTCGAAGTGCGCGCCGTCGCGGTTGGCCGAGGAATACATCAGGACAACTTGTTGGCCAGCTCGAATCGTCTCGCCACCGATCTCGTAGTCACGATTCGCGACTCGGCACATGTTGTGAATCGGCGTGACCCATCGGATGAACTCCTCCACGGCGACGGTGAGGTCGGCCCCCGCCCGCAGCTTCGCCAACGCTTCGGGCTGATGCAGGAGCTCGAGAATCGTGCGAGCGATCACTGTCCGAGTCGTCTCGGCCCCTCCGTCGAGGAGCAGCAGACAGTCGGAGATCACCTCGTTGAGGCCGAACTCGTGCCCGGGGATCTCGGCCTGGGTCCACACCGACATGACATCGTCGGCCGGACACCGCTGCTTCTCCTCGTACAAGTCGGCGCAGGCTCCGGCGAACTCCATGGCCGCGACGATCCCGTCATCGTTGAGGTAGCGCGGCCCGCCGCCGAGCACGATCGTCGTCTCCGACCAGTGCTGCAGCTTTGGCCACATCTCGTCGGGGAAGCCGAGCAGGAGACCGATCATCATCGCCGGGAGCGGAGCTGCGAGGTCGTTGATGACATCGACCTTGCCCTTGGCCAGCGCATTGTCGATCAAGTGCGCGCAAACGTCGCGCACGTGGTCCTCCCACTTCCCCACCGCACGCGGCGTGAATCGACGGGCGACCAACATGCGGCGACGGTTATGCAGGGGGTCGTCGAGGCCGATGATCGCCGCATCCGCGGGCAGATTCGGTCGATACCCGCCTTTGTTCTGGTCGGAGTTGATGAAGACGTCGTTGTGCTTTTCGATCTCGACGATGTGGTCGTAGCGCGAGACCCCCCACAACTCGTTGATGGAGTCCCAGTAGACCGGGGCGTGCTCACGCATCCACGCGTAGGTCGGGTACGGGTCGTTGACGTAGAAATCACCATCGAGCAGGTCGATGGCTCGGGCTCCAGCTCCCGCGGCGTCGCTCATGGCGTCGATCTTCGCGCACCTCGGGCGAACCAGCGGGACTCATGCCTCCAGGATCGGGACCTTCGACCCGCCGATCTGCCGCTTCGGAGGGCGAAGAATACAGAGGCAATCGAATGCCGATGCGCCCGAGACGGCTGGAGCCGAACCATGACCATGATGGAAACACGCGGTCCTGCACCAAGCCCCCGTGACCGCGCCCGAATCGAGATCCTGCAACACCACATCGACGACGAACGCGAAGCCATCGCTCGCTACGACGCACTCCTCGACGAGGTCGGGGATCGCTCCGTGCAATACCTCGTCGGAATGATCAGCGACGACGAAGCCCGCCATCACGAGATGCTCCGAGAGATGCTCCATCACGCGCAGGCGCACGTGACCATGAGCGAGCAGCCTCCGCAGGTTCCCTGGCGGACACGTCCCCGTGACCCGCACACCGTGCGGTACGCGGTCCGAGCGCTCCGCCGAATCGAACGACGCGACCTGCGCGAGTTGCGTTCGCTTCGTCGCCGGCTCCGGCGCGAACGCGATCATTCTTTTCTGCCGTTGCTCTGTGACTTGATGATCCACGACACCAAGAAGCACCTGCGAATCTTGCGCGACCTCGACACGATCTCTCGCTGAGTCCAGCGAGCGGCTCGGCGAACGCGCCGCGACGAACCGTCGTCCCAGAACCGTCGTCCCAGAACCGTCGTCCCAGAACCGTCGTCCCAGAACCGTCGTCCCAGAACCGTCGTCTCAGTCTGCGGCGCGCCCGCGGGGCGCCTCTCCCGCCACGGTCGTGCGCGTCATGAACCGTCGGTGTCCCGTGAAATCGGCCATGGCCATGTGCTGCACGCACCGATTGTCCCAGAAGGCAAGATCACCGGCGCTCCAACGCCACCGGATCGTGAACGCATCCTGCGTGGAGTGTGCGAACAGGAAGTCGAGCAACGGGCGTTGTTCGTGCTGGTGGAAGCCGCCAAGCGCAATCGTGTACTGCTGATTGACGTAGAGGCACTCCCGACCGGTCTCGCCGTGCGTGCGAACCACAGGATGGGCTTGTTCGCGCAGTGCCTCGTCGGAGGTCGTGACCTTCATACCCTTGAACAGGTCGTGCACTGCCTGCATCTTCGGTGCGTAGCCGTCACGAGCCGAATGCACGCCAACGAGCCCGCGCAGCATCGATTGCATCGCATCCGACAGCGCTGCAAAGGCGTGGTACTGGTTCGCCCACAGCGTGTCGCCCCCGAAGGGCGGAACCTCGACGGCGTAGAGCAACGAGCCGAAAGGTGGTTCGGGTAAGAACGAGAAGTCCGAGTGCCACAGCGAACCGAACCCGAACCGTTGACGTTCCTCGGCTTCGCGCACGACCGCGATGACCTCGGGATGGTCGGCCACGGGTTCGACGAACGGCACCGGCGAGTAGGGACCGAAACGGCGCGAGAACCGCACCTGCTGGTCGGGGGTCAGGTGCTGGCCCCGAAAGAAGACGACGTGATGGTCGAGTACGGCTCGGCGGATCTCGCTCACGACCTCGTCGTCGAGTTCCTGGGAGAGATCGACGTTGCTGATCACCGCGCCTCCGGCACCCGACCAGCGTTCGACGCCGATGCGCCGATAGGTCACAGTCGGCGGAGCCGCGGCCACGGGCACCAGTTCCTCGGGCATCGTCTGCATCGGGGTCATGGTCGCAAGTGTACGAACCGCCGTACGATGCGGTCATGGCGAGAACCCTGGTTCGTAACGGCCTGCTGGTCAACGGCACGGGCGCGCCCGCACACGTCGCTGACCTGGTGATCGACGGTGAGCACATCGCCGAGGTCGGGCGCGGCCTACGACCTGACGGCATCGACGCGACGATCGACGCCGGCGGCCTCATCGTGACACCCGGGTTCGTCGACATCCACACGCACTTCGACGGCCAGGTCACCTGGGATCCGATTGTCGCGCCCAGCAGCATCCACGGGGTCACGAGCCTCGTCATGGGGAATTGCGGTGTCGGCTTCGCGCCGGCTCGCCCCAGCGACGCCGATCACGAGTGGCTCATCGGACTCCTCGAAGGTGTCGAAGACATCCCCGGCACGGCGCTGGCCGAAGGGCTCACCTGGGATTGGGAGACCTTCTCCGATTACCTCGACGCGCTCGACCGCCGGTCGTGGACGCTCGATGTCGCGACCCAGGTCGCGCACGCTCCACTGCGCGCGTACGTAATGGGACGCCGAGGCGCCGACCCCGACGAGGCCCCCACCGACGACGAACTGCGAATGATGTACGAACACACCCTCGACGCGGTGCAAGCTGGCGCGCTCGGCTTCACCACCTCGCGGACGTATGTGCATCGGACGCGAGACGGCAGCGCGCTGGGGACGCGTTTCTCCTCGGCGGACGAACTCATCGCCATTGCCTCGGCACTGCGCGACGCGGGGACGGGCGTGATCCAAATGATCAGCGACGCCTACCAGTCGACCGATACCGACTTCGCGTACGCCGAACTCGACCTGATGCGCGAACTCGCTCGTGCGGTGCGTCGGCCGCTCAGCATGACCGTGCAACAGAATCTCGACACCCCCGATCGGTGGCGGGAGATGCTCGACTTCGCGGCAGGTTGTCGCGCCGAAGGACTCGACGTGAAGGCTCAGGTTGCGCCGCGCCCGATTGGCCTCCTCTCGGGCTACACCGCTGGCGTCCATCCCTTCATGCTCTGTTCGGCGTATCACGAAGTCGCGTCACTGCCGCTCGCCGAACGCGTGGTGGCGCTCCGCGACCCCGAGCGGCGTGCGCGCGTCATCGGCCAGCATGGCGCCCCGCACGACGGCATGGTCGGCCAGATCACCCATAGCTGGGATCTGCTGTTTCCCCTGACCGATCCGGTCGACTACGAACCCAGTCCCGAAGCGTCGGTCGCCGGAATCGCTGCACGCGAGGGTCGTGCACCCACCGAAGTGGCCTACGACCTCCTGCTCCAACACGACGGCACACAGTTGCTGTACCTCCCGTTGTTCAACTATGCCCGCCGCGACCTCAGCGACACGCGCGAGATGCTCGTGTCGAACGACGTCGTGCTCGGACTCTCCGATGCCGGAGCGCACTGCGGTGTGATCTGCGACGGGTCCATGCCGACGACCGCGCTCGCACTTTGGACCCATCGTCGACGCGGCGACGGCCTCCCCCTCGAACGAATGGTGCATCACCTGACCCAGCGGACTGCGCGCCACGTCGGATGGAACGATCGCGGCGTCCTCGCACCGGGAATGCTGGCCGACATCAACGTGATCGATCTGGATGCGCTCGGCGCGCACCCGCCGACGATCGTGCACGACCTCCCCGCCGGCGGGCGGCGCCTCATGCAGACCGCCAGCGGGTACCGCCACACGTTCAAACGAGGAGTCGAGACCTTCCGCGACGGCAACGCGACCGGGGCGCTCCCCGGCCGACTCGTTCGGGGCGCTCAGGCGGCGTCATCCGCCTGAGCAACCGTTCGACCGGCATGCCGGCGGCGTCGCGCACCACGCCTCCTTCGGCCGCGATGTCGCGCGTCTAGGTTCGACCGATCGCTGTCCTCCTCGCACTCGCGTCGGCGTTGACCTACGGCACCGCCGACTTCTTCGGCGGCGTCGCGACGCGACGCGCGAATCGAGTGCTCAGCGTTGTGCTGACGACCCAAACCGCCGGGCTCATCTTCGTCCTCCTCGTGCTGCCGTTCGTGGAGGGCACCTTGCTCGCCCGCGATGCCGCCATCGCCGCACTCGGTGGTCTCGGTGGCGTGCTCGGTCTGCTCTGCTTCTACCGCAGCTTGGCGATCGGCCCGATGAGCATCGCCGCGCCGCTCTCGGCCGTGCTGGCCGCGTTGGTTCCGCTCGGCACCGGTTTGGCCCTCGGCGAACGACCCGACGCAATCGCATGGGTCGGGATCCCGCTCGCGCTGGTGGCCATCGTGTTGTTCTCTCGCGAACCCGACGACAGCAAGGCGGCGGGCGCCAACTCGCGCGTCATCGTCTTGGCCGTGCTCGCCGGGATCGGGTTCGGTGGGTTCTTCGTCGCACTCGACAAGGTCAGCGCCGACGCTGGGCTGTGGCCGGTCGTGATCGGTCGGGCGGTCTCGGCGCTCGCCGTGGGAATCGTCGTGATCGCCACCAAGTCACCCGCGCGACTCGGACGATCCGCGTTCCCGGTGGCCCTCGTCTGTGGCGTGTTCGACACGCTCGCCAACGTCTTCATTCTGCTGGCCAACCGCGAAGGCGATCTGTCGACCGTCGCGGTGGTGTCGTCGTTGTACCCGGCCGCGACTGTCAGCCTCGCGCTCGTCGTGCTCCACGAACCATTCACGCGAGCCCGCCAACTGGCCGCGGCGGCGGCGCTCGGCGCCGTGACGTTGATCGCGCTGGGCCAGGGCGCGGAGGCAACCGACGCTTCGCCCGAAACCAAGTCGCGACAAATCGACGTCGCGGACCGGGGCGCCGCGGTGATGGGGTTCGACCTGAAGACAACGACGCACGTGTTTCGAGAGAACGATTTCGGCGGCGAACAGACCGTGACCGCTGATGACCCGAACGACACCATCGAGATCGCCAACATCCGATCCCATCTCGCGGCTGTGGCTGTCCGCTTCGGCGACGGCGACTTCTCGGATCCGGGCCACATCCACGGCGACGACATGCCGGGACTTGTCGAGCTCGGCGCGGCTGGCGACGCGCTCGACGTTGCGTACGTCGAGGTCGACGCAGGTGCTCGCATCATCTACCGGAGCGATCGACCGGACGTCGTCGACGCGATTCACCGGTGGTTCGCCGCGCAGCGGCGCGATCACGGCGATCACGCCTCGGGCGGTTGAGCTCCCAGCCCGGCGAGCAGGCCCGATTCGACGATCGCCTTCGCCAACGGGCGCGCCGCACGTCGAAGTGACGCACAGCCATCGGGTCCGAGCACCGCGTACGGGGCCGAGGCCAGCCGGTCGGTATCGCGCTCGATCTGCGCACGGAGTTCGCGACCGGCGTGGGTGAACGCACCCGAGCCATCGACCAGGTCGCGATCGGCCAGCCGCACAATCGCGGCTTCCCATTCGTCGTCCGACCAGGCACGGGTGGCCTGGAGCGCTCGCCGCGGGACCTCGCCGGACGCGGCGTGCAGCACGAGCGCGTCGAGCCCGGTGAGCTCCGCACTCAACAGCAGCGCGATGTGGCCGTCACCCCGGAACTCGCGCAGCAACGTTTGCGCGTGCCACAACACCAGATGCGGTTCGTCCGGCCATGCCAGCGCGGCGTGGCCGGCGAACAGAGCCCGACCTTCGCTCGCGAGCATCGCCGAACGCGCGGCGATGCTCGCGAGCTTCGCTGCCGCTGCGACCTCGTCGCTGTCGATCCATGGTCCTCCCGCACGACGCAACGCGGCATCAGCGGCGACCAGACGAGCCCGACACATCGCTTCGGGGGTCGCAGAAGACCACGCGGCTTGCATCGCCGAACGCACCAAGTCCGGGTGGAAGTTGAAGAAGGCGGCAACGACCACCTCTGCGCTGACGGCGCCCATTGGCGCCGCGCGCGACGCGAAGTAGCCGGTGCGACCGGTGACCCCAATCGCCGCGTAAGCGTCCGTCGCCTCGGGCGCGAAGTAGATCATGCCGTGAATCGGCTCCAGGGTCCGCCACGTCTGTCGGGCGATGATCGGGTCGAAGGCAGGCACGGCACGCATCCTCGCACGCTGACCATGAGGCCGTGCGTCGCTCGGACGGGCAGAATGCTGCCATGACCCTCTCGACCGACGAACTCGTCGACCTCGCTCGCAAACACCTTTGGTTACATATGGCGCCCCAGACTGGCGATGCGATGACGGTCATCGAGCGCGGCGAGGGTTGCTACCTCTGGGACACCGAGGGCCGCCGCTACCTCGACGGCCTCGCGGGGCTGTTCACGGTCAACGTCGGTCACGGCCGGGCCGACATCGCGGCTGCGGCGACCGCGCAGGCCGGAGACCTCGCTTACTTTCCGATCTGGAGCAACGCACACCCGCGCGCCATCGAACTTGCCGCACGTCTGTGCGATCTGGCGCCGGACAACCTGAATCGTGTGTTCTTCACGAGCGGCGGCTCCGAAGCAGTCGATACAGCGTGGAAACTTGCCCGCAACCATTTCAAGGCGATCGGACAGCCGCAACGAACGAAGGTTGTCGCCCGCCACTACGCGTACCACGGAACGACGATGGGGGCATTGTCGATCACCGGCGTACCCGAGATTCGCAATCAGTTCGAACCGTTGATCCCTGGCGTCTTCCACGCGCAGCCTGCGTACCCGTACCGGTGCGCGTTCTGTGACAACGCTTGTTCGCTGCAATGCGCCAACTACATCGAGCGCATCGTGTTGGCCGAAGGGCCTGAGACCATCGCTGCGGTGTTCGTCGAACCCGTGCAGAACACCGGCGGGTCACTCGTACCCCCCGAGGGCTACATGCAGCGCGTCCGCGAGATCTGCGATGAGCACGGAATTCTGCTCGTCTCCGACGAAGTGATCTGTGCGTTCGGGCGCGTCGGCGCCTGGTTCGGCGCACAGCGGTTCGATTACGAGGCCGACATCTTGACGTTCGCCAAGGGTGTGACGAGTGGATACGCGCCCCTCGGCGGGGCGCTCGTTTCCGATCGGGTCGCAGAGCCGTTCCTCGATGGTCGAGCCGACTTCCTCCACGGGTTCACCTTTGGCGGACACCCGGTGAGTTGCGCCGTGGCGCTCGCCAACCTCGACGTGATGGAGCGAGAAGACCTCCCCGGACGGGTGCGGGACAACGAGGCGTTGTTCCGCTCCGAACTCGACGCGCTGAGCGACATTCCGATCGTCGGCGACATTCGCGGCATCGGCTACTTCTACAGCATCGAGCTGGTTCGCAATCGCGCGACCCGAGAACACCTCTCCGAACGGGAGTGTCGTGAGGTGCTCAAGGGCTTCGTCGGACCACGCCTGCTCGACCTTGGCTTGATCTGTCGGGCCGACGATCGTGCGGAGCCCGTCGTGGTGTTGTCGCCGCCGCTGGTCGCCGGACCAGACGAGTTTGCCGAGATCGGTCGAGCGTTGCGCACCGCACTCAGCGAGGCGGCCGAGCGCATCGCGTCGTGACCACTTCGGTCTCCGAGCGCGAGCAGTTCGTCGCAGCGTTCGCGACCGGTTGGGCGCTCGCCGCAGGCGCGGATGCGTTCCTCACCTACTTCGTACCCGATTGGATCGATCCCGACATCGAGCTTCGCCAGCCGCTCACCCGAACGGTGCATGGACTCCCAGCATTCGAGCGGTCATTTCGTGCCGTGTTCACGGCACTTCCCGATCTGCGCGCCGAGGTGGAGGCGTGGACACCGACCGCGACGGGCGTCGACGTCCATCTGAGGTTCTTCGCCACGTTGGGACGTTCACCGGTCGAGTTCACGTCACTCGACCGGATCGAGTTGCGTTCCGGGCGGATCCTTCGCCGTTCGGCCCGCCTCGGGCTCGGACCTCTGCTCCGCGCGGCCGTCCGTGACCGCCGAGCGCTCTGGGCACTGGTCACCCTGGCCAGAGCCGGGATCCGCCACTGAGCGGCCGGCCCACCGCGCACACCCCCGAATCGTCCGAAATGCCGCGCGCATCCGGCCGGATCGCAACGGGCCGCTGGCGGCGGGAACCCGGAGGCGACGAGGATCGTCAGAGCCAGGTCGGGCACGTGCTCGGCGAGGGGAGAACATCGTGCCGAAGCGCGGAATCGTTGCGGTCGCCATCGTGGTTGCAGTCGCGTCCCTCGGTGCAGGCATCGGCCTCCTCGGCCGCGATGGGAGCAACTCGATCGACGATCTCACAACACCGATCCCCGGCGGACAGCCGGGTTCTGGGCAGTTCGGTATCGCCCTCAGTACCGGAAAGCCGTCCGCGCGGCCCGAGATCGGTCTGACCGTTCTCGACGGCGATCCGCTCGCCGCCGACGCGATCGACGCGGTCGTGCGACGGCTCGAACCGTTCAGCGACGATGCACCGCGACAGGATTTTCGTTTCCCGACCGAAACACTGCGCCGCCCGCGCGTCGGTTCGACCATCGACGTGCCGTTCGGCGTTGCGCCTCGCCCGCGCGTCGCACCTCCGGCCGACGGACCGCTCGAGGTCGTGCGGTTCCAACCCGAAGGCGATGTCGCAATCGCGCCGGCGCTGAGCGTCACCTTCAATCAGGCGATGATCGAGCTGGCCACGCTCGACCAACTCGACGATCTCGACGTTCCTGTCCAAGTCACTCCGGCGCTCGCAGGTCGGTGGCGCTGGATCGGCACCCGCACTGTGCGATTCGAAGCCACCGGCGCAGTCGATCGATTGCCTATGGCCACCGACTACACCGTCACGATTCCCGAGGGCACCACGTCGATCACCGGCGGAACGCTCGCCGAGACCGTTCGGTTCGAGTTCCGCACTCCGCCGCCACAGATCGTTGCGTTCACACCGAACGGTACCCACGTCGATCGAGAGCCCGTGCTGGTGGCGGTCTTCGATCAGCTGGTCGACCCCGACGCCGCCATCGAGTACCTCACCCTCACAGGAGACGATCGCGAGGTCGATCTGCGGCTTGCGACGGCGGACGAAATCGCGGCCGACGAACAGGCACGTGCGATCATCGAATCAACGCAACCCGGGCGTTTCATCGCGCTGCGGCCGTCTGCGCCGCTGCCAACGGGCACGGCATTCGCGCTCGAGTTCCGAGCCGGGCTGCCATCGGCCGAAGGCACCCGGACGACCGAGCGAGCCACGACGCAGCGGTTCTCGACCTACGGTGACTTCGAGTTGGAACGTTCGTCGTGTGGTTCCGGCGACGGCTGTCGGCCCGAGGCGCGGTTCGAACTCACGTTCACCAACCCGATCGATCTCGACACGTTCGCCCAGGATCTGATCACGATCACCCCGGAGATTCCGTTCGCGGCCGGCGCCTACGGCGCCATGATCTCCATCAGCGCCGCAACCGAGCCGGACACGACCTACACCGTCACGATCGACGACACCTTGCGTGACGGGTTCGGGCAGGCACTGGTCGACAACGAACCTATCGAGTTCGACGTCAAACGATCACGGCCGACGATACAGGCATTCGACCGGCAGATCATCACGTTGGATCCGCTCGCGGAGACACCAGCGGTGTCGGTCGTTTCGGTTGGCCACGCCGAGCTGCAAGTCGAGGTGTACGACGTCGACGTCGACGACTACGCGAGTTTCCAGCAGTACCTCACGCGCTACTGGGATAGTGCGGACACCACGCGCCCCGACGCACCCTGGACGACCCGTTCGTCGTCGACCATCGAGATCGATGGCGGTGGCATCGAACGCACCGAGACTCGCGTCGATCTGAGCGCCGACTTCGACTCGGCGTTCGGGCACCTCGTCGTCGTCGTCTCGCCGACGGTGGTCTTCGATCGCGACGATGACGACTTCTGGTCGAATCGACCGACGATTGCGTGGGTCCAACGCACCAACATCGGCGTCGACGCGTACTCGAACGGACGCGAGCTCGTGACGTGGGCCACGGACGTACGGAACGGCTCACCGATCGCAGATGTCGCAGTGCGATTGAGTGGGCGTGGGACGCCAACCGCGACCGACGCCGAAGGCCTTGCGTCGCTCGAAATGAGCGCACAGGCGGCACGGCACCTCACCGCTCGGCTCGGACCCGACACGGCGATCCTGGCGGCGAACCAGGGCCATTGGGCGTCCCTGCCCCAGTCCGACTCGATCCTCGGCTTCTCGTTCAGCGACCGAGGCCTCTACCGACCCGGCGAAACCGCGCACGTCAAAGGTTGGTTCCGCCACTATCGAGTGGCGACGGGCCGAATCGAACGGCTCACCGACGATCGCTCCGCGATCTGGACCGCACGAGACGCGTTCGGCAACGAACTCGCCAAGGGCACCGTCGAACTCTCGGCGGCGAGCGCGTTCGACATCGCGATCGACATCGATGCAGGTGCCGCGCTCGGGCCGGCATCGGTGGATGTCGTCGTCAACGGTGGCGGCGGGCGCGTCGGCGCCACCAGCGCCTCGATCAGCATCGAGGAGTTCCGCCGCCCCGAGTTCGAGGTCGTCACCCGGGCTGACAGTGAGGGGCCGCACGTCCTCACCGACCCGTTGACCTTGGCCGCTGTCGCGCAGTACTTCTCGGGCGGGACCCTGCGCGACGCGCCGACGACCTGGCAGGTCACAACCCGAAACGCTACGTACACGCCGCCCAACTGGTCGGACTTCACGTTCGGCGAATGGCAACCGTGGTGGATCGAGTCGAGCTCGTTCGATCACGACTCGGGCGTGCGCTTCGACAGCGACCTCGGATACCCCCGCCCCGACGACAGCACGACCGAGACGTACCGCGGCGCCACCGACGCCAGCGGGACGCACTACCTCCAACTCGACTTCACGGGCGAAACCCCCGACCTGCCCCAGACGGTCGCGGCGAACGCGGCGGTCGAAGACGTCAACCGTCAGCAGTTCGCGTCGAACATCGAGGTCCTCGTGCACTCGGCCGACTTGTACGTCGGGCTCCGAGGCACCCGCCAGTTCGTTCGGTCGGGCGAAGCGCTCGATGTCGAGGCGATCGTGACCGACATCGATGGCAACGTCGTTGTCGACCGCGCCGTCGAAGTGCGCGCGGCGCGCATCACGTCCGAATGGCGTGACGGCGAGAGCGTCGAGACCGAACACGACGCACAGGAGTGCGCCATCACCTCGGCCGACGAACCCGTGTCGTGTTCGTTCGCGACCGACGTCGGCGGGGAATACCGGGTCACGGCAGTCGTACGCGATGACGCGGGCGGCCGCAACCGCAGCGAGCTGACCCGCTGGGTGAGCGGCCCACGCGAGGTCACGACCCGCACCGTCGAGCTCGAAACCGCGACCGTCGTTCCCGATCGTGAGGGCTACGCGCCGGGCGACACGGCCGAGCTGCTCGTGCTGGCTCCGTTCGCCGAAGGCCACGGCCGCCTCACGTTGGAGCGACCGCTCGGTGTCGAGACGATTTCGTTCGTTGTCAACGATGGTTCTGCCGTGATCGACGTCGCTCTGGGAGATCTCGATGCCCCCGATCTCGCGATGCAGGTCGACATCGCCGGCATTGCGCCTCGCCTCGCCGACGACGGTACCGAAGACCCGGCCCTCCCACCCCGTCCGGCGTTCGCATCAGCGAATCTGACGCTGCCGGTGACCCCCGTCGGGCAACGTCTCGACGTCGAGGCCGCTCCGGTGGCCGACACCGTCGAACCGGGCGCGGACACAGCAGTCACCGTGGGCGTACGGGACGCGGCTGGCAATCCCGGTCCGGCGGCCGACGTCGCCGTCGTCGTCGTCGACGAATCGGTGCTTGCATTGACGGGCTACGAACTCGCCGATCCCCTCTCGGCGCTGATGCGGCCGAACTCGTCGGCGGGAGTCGTCGATTATCTGCGCGCAACAATGGTGCTCGACCACCCCGACGTCTTCGCTCCGGCCCCGCCCGACGGCAGCTTCGATGACGGCGCCGCCGAAGCTGCCGACTTCGACAGATCGAACGAGGCGGGACGGACCCGCTCCGACGAGTTTTCCACGACCGCCTCGCAGTTGTATGCCGCCGCGCCTGGGCTCACGCGCATCACCGACGCGGCGATTCTCGAACGCACGAACTTCGACGCGCTGGCGATCTTCGCGCCCGCCGTCACGACCGACGCGAACGGCAACGCCATCGTCAACGTCGCGCTGCCCGACAACCTGACCCGCTACCGAGTCATGGCCATCGCCGCCGCTGGCGACGACCAGTTCGGTGCCGGCGAGTCGAGCCTGACCGCGCGCCTCCCGCTGCAGGTCCGGCCATCGGCGCCGCGGTTCGCGAACTTCGGCGACCGTTTCGAGTTCCCGGTCGTCGTGCAGAACCAGACCGATTCCGACGTCGTTGCCGATGTCGTACTCGAGACCTCCAACCTCGCCATTGACGACGGATCCGCGCCGGCCGCCGGTCGGACCATCACGGTCCCGGCGGACGACCGCGTCGAGATCCGATTCCCGGTCGCCGTCGCCGATGCGGGCACCGCGCGCTATCGGGTCAGCGTCGCAAGCGGCGACCTCGCCGACAGCTCCCGCGGCGAGTTCCCGGTCTACACGCCCGCGACCAGCGAGGCGTTCGCCACCTACGGGGTCGTCGACGACGGCGCAATCGCACAACCACTGCTCACACCGACCGGCGTGATTCCGCAGTTCGGCGGGCTCGAGATCGACACCGCTTCGACGGGTGTGCAGGCCCTCACCGACGCCGTCGTCTACTTGCACGAATACCCCTACGAGTCCGCCGACGCGTACGCCAGCCGGATCACGGCGCTCGCATCGTTGCGGGACGTGTTCGCCGCGTTCACGGCCGAGGCGGTTCCCGACGCCACCGCGATCGACTCTCGGATCCGCGCCGACATCGCTGCGTTGCTCCGACTCCAGCGATCCGACGGCACCTTCGGCTACTGGAGTGCCGTGCGCGACCCCCAGCCGTACATCACCGTGCAAGCCTTCGAAGCGTTGGCGCTGGCTCGGGCCGAGGGCTTCGATGTCGACAACGGTGCCTACGACCGCGCGCTCGGCGTCGTTCGCACGATCGAATCGCATCTCCCCGCCGAGTGGTCGGCCGACGCGAAACGTGCCGTACGGGCCTACGCGATCAACGTTCGAGCTCGTGCGGGCGATCGCGATCCCGCGAAGGCTGCGGCGCTGTACCGCGAGGCGGATCTTCCGCTCGATGCGGTCGCGTGGATCTGGTCGTCGATCGACGACCCAGCCATCGACGCCGAGATCGAACGGACGATCCGCAACCGTGCAAACGACACGCCGGCGGCAGTGACGTTCGCCGCGGGCTACGAGGACGGCGCGCACCTCGTGCTCGCGTCCGATCGCCGCACCGACGCCATCGTGCTCGATGCACTCATCGCGCGCCGACCGGACAGCGACATGATCCCGAAAGTCGTTGCGGGGTTGATCGGCAACCAGACCCGCGGCCGGTGGAACAACATTCAAGAGAACGGGTTCATCCTCGTCGCACTGCACCGCTACTTCGCGACCTACGAGGCGGTGTCACCCGATTTCGTGGCGCGGGTGTGGCTCGGCGACACCTACGCCGCCGAGCACGAGTTCGCGGGCCGAACGACCGATGTCCGTCACACGATCGTCCCAATGGACGAGCTCGCCGGCGACCCGGACATCGTGATCGCCAAAGACGGGCCGGGTCGGCTCTACTACCGACTCGGGCTGCGCTACGCCCCCGATGATCTTGCACTCGACGCACGTGACGAGGGCTTTGTCGTCGAACGTACCTATGAGGGCATCGAGGAGGGCGACGTGGCCCGCGACGCCGACGGGACCTGGCGCATTCGGGCCGGCGCCAACGTCCGGGTCCGGCTGACGATGGTTGCCGAGGCGGGCCACAACAACCTGGCGTTGGTGGATCCGTTGCCCGCCGGACTCGAAGCGGTCAACCCCGACCTTGCGACCGCGCCGCTCGTGCCGGTCGACCCCGAGGAGGACGAACGGTTCCCAGAAGTCACAAGTGTCGATGACTTCAGAACCGACGCTGTCTTCAGTAGCCGGGTCTCCTACCCCTGGTGGCAGTGGTACGACCACGAGAACCTGCGCGACGACCGCGTCGAAATCTTCGCGTCATACCTGGGCGGCGGCGTCTACGAGTACACCTACATCGCTCGGGCGACCACTCCCGGCGAGTTCGTCGTCCCGCCGACCAAGGCCGAGGAGATCTACGCGCCCGAGGTGTTCGGCCGTGCCGCATCCGATCGCGTGATCGTGGAATAGTTCACGTCGACAAACCGAGAACGTCATTGGCCGCTCCTCTGGACGGCCTATGCGTGAACGAACCGCACCTGCGCCCCGAACACAACCGGGCCCGCCGTCGTGGAACAATCGTTGGTGTGGACGCAAGCCTCGAGCTTCACGGTCGGCAGGTAGTGCTTCGAACGACACGGCGGGATGACCGCGACGCACTCGTCGCGATCAGGTCCACCGACGAGGTGCGGAGGTGGTGGCGGGGTGACGACCTCGCGGCCGAGTTCGACGACGACCTGGGCGACGAGGAGGTCCACCGTTTCACAATCCTCGACTTGACGCACCGCACCGTCGGACTGGTGCAATACGCCGAGGAAGTCGATTCGCAGTACCGGCATGCGTCGGTCGACATCTACATCGACCCGCACGTTCACCGTCAGGGTCATGCCACGGACGCGCTTCGCACGATCGTCGAGTATCTGTTCGATGTTCGGGGGCACCACCGGCTGACGATCGATCCCGCCGCCGACAACGAAGCAGCGATCGCGTGTTACTCGCGGATCGGCTTCGAGCCGGTCGGTGTGATGAGGTCGTACCAGCTCCAAGACGACGGCTACTGGGCCGATGGACTGTTGATGGAGCTGCTGGAGAGCGACAGGCCTACACACTGATCGATTGCAGTCGTGCCTGAGCGTCGTGTCGCTTTCCTGCATGAACTGATTGGCAGCATCGCAAACGGGGCTGCCGCGCGTTGACCTGACCGTTGGTCGGGCTGCCGTTGCGGCCGTGAGGCGTCAGGATGGTTTCGCCAACCATCGCAGCGATCGCCGACCGACCTTGCAGCCTCGGCGGGCGTTTCGTGCCGCAGTGTCAGCGTCGCAGCACGATCCGACCTGGACCTGCTTGGAGTGTCTGACCTGGACCTTCTTGGAGCGGACGACGGGATTCGAACCCGCGAGAGATTTCATTTAAACTATTAATTGCTTTAATGGC
>SXGT01673369.1_pt1 | contig 41569 bp, 34 predicted proteins | sample 3176221 | NCBI WGS metagenome assembly SXGT01 (sample SAMN11356862, study PRJNA531348) | freshwater metagenome | isolation source: freshwater sample F1-120 | place: China: Fuxian Lake, Yuxi | collected 2017-12-25
AGCTCGTCAGCGCCGGCGACACCTTCTACTTCGGGTATCTCACCGCGGACGGCGCTGCCCTCGGCGTGGTCTTGATCACGCCGGACGACTGACCGCCCGGGGGCTCGGCCCGGGCGAGGAACCGGGGTAGAGTAACGACCCCACTGATGGACCCTGCCGCAGGAGACGCCCTTGTCCCAGCTCACCGACGCCCAGAAGACCGCCGTCATCGACACGCTGAACCGCATCATGGAGCTCGAGCTCGCCGGTGTGGTGCGCTACACCCACTACGCGCTGATGGTCTTCGGCTTCAGTCGGATCCCGATCGTCGACTGGATGCACCAGAACGCCACGGAGGGTCTCGCCCATGCCCGCGCCGCAGGCGAGCTGGTCACCTGGCTGGGAGGCCACCCGTCGCTCGGGATCGGGCCGCTGCTCGAGACGGAGAAGCACGACATCGGCGACATCCTGCGCGAGTCGCTCGACCACGAAGGGGAGACCCTCGCCAGCTACTACCACCTCCTCGACCTCGTGAAGGACCGAGACGTGCGCCTCGAGGAGTACGCACGCGACATGATCGTCGCCGAGATCTCCCACCGCGACGAGGTGGACAAGATGCTGCGTCGCCCCGGCCAGACCGGCACCTACTCGGCCTGACCGAGAGACCGCGGCCCCATGGCCTCCAGCGCCTGAGCCAGGTCCCGAATGAGCACCTCGGGCGGCTCGAGGCCCACGGAGAGGCGCACCAGGCCCTCGGCGATCCCTGCCGCGCGACGCTCGTCCGGGCTGAGCTCGTGATAGCTCATGACCGCGGGCTGCTCGATGAGGCTCTCCACCCCACCCAGTGAAGGCGCCAGGAGCGGCACCCGGCAGGCATCCACGAAGGCCGAGACCTCGGTATCGCTGGCGTCCACCTCGAAGGTGACCACCGCTCCGAAGCCCCGCATCAGCCGGGTCGCGACGGCGTGATCGGGGTGCGACGCGAGGCCCGGGTAGTGCACGCGCCGAACCCGTGGGTGCTGCTCCAGCGCAGTCGCCACGGCGAGCGCGGTAGCGTTCTGGCGCTCGACTCGAAGGGGTAGTGTCTTGAGCCCGCGGCACAGCAGCCAAGCGGCGTGGGGATCGAGGATCCCGCCGAGGACGCCTCGCAGGGCTCGAATGGGGTCTACGAGGTCGACGGCACCCAGGACGGCGCCGGCCAACACATCGTTGTGACCCGACAGGTACTTGGTGGCCGAGTGAAGGACCAGGTCGGCGCCCTGTGCCAGCGGCCGCTGGTTGATCGGCGTGGCGAACGTGGCGTCCACCAGGAGGCGCACGGACGGGTGTGAGCGGAGCGCGCCGGCGAGCTTCTCGAGGTCGATGACGCGCAGGTTCGGGTTGGTGGGGGACTCGGTGACGACGACGCGCGTGTTCGGGCGAATCGCCGAGATCACGGCGTCGATGTTCGCCGGGGGCACCACGCTCACCTCCACCCCGAAGCGCGCCAGCGTCCCGAGCGCGAACTGCCGGGTCCGCCGGTAGCCCTCGCCTGTCAGGATCAGGTGTTGGCCTGCGCGCAGCATGGCGAACAGCGCCGTGGTGAGCGCCGCCATGCCCGAACCGAACAGCGCGGCGTCCTCGGCGCCCTCGAGCGCCGCGAGCTTGCGCTCGGCCACGCTCACGGTGGGGTTGCCGTAGCGGCCGTACTCCTCGCGGCTGATCTCGCCGTCGAGGTGGGCCTCGAGCTCTGCGGTGTTCGCGAACGTGTACGTCGCGCTCATGACCAGCGGGGGCGGGACGCCGTTCCCGGGGTGTTGAGCGGGCTCACCGCCGTGGAGGGCGACTGAGTACGGATCCGTCAAATCGGGTGGGAGGCGGGGGCGCATGGGCGGAGCGTAGTATTGGGCGCGCTCCCTGGCGAGACCGGGGCTCGTGTGGCAGCGTTGGGCCAAAATCAAGGACGGTGCTCATGGCTGAAGACTGGGTAGACGCGGGAGACGCAGAGGCCTTCAGGCAGCCCGGGCTGCACGCGGTTCGAGTCCGCGGTGCGCGGCTCGTCGTGAGCTACGTGGACGGCCGCTTTGGGGTGATCTCGGGGCTGTGCAACCACGCGGGGGGACCGCTGGCCGACGGCCGGCTCGACGGCGACTACGTCGTGTGCCCGTGGCACTACTGGAAGTTCCATCGGGAGTCCGGTGTGGGCGAACCCGGCTACGAGGCCGACGCGGTGCCCTCGTATCCCGTCCGTGAGGAGGGCGGGCGCCTGCTGGTGGATGTGGCCAACTCCACCAAGCGGCGCAAGCAGGTTCACGCGCCGCACCCGCTCGCTCGCACACCGAGCCGCTTGCCGGGCCCGCCCCGCGTGGTGGGCATCAGCACCACCGCGATGACCGCTGGCCAGCCGCGCTTCAGTACGTCAGACACGCTGCTCGAGGTCGCGCTCGAACACGCCGCGGCGCGCGGGCACGAGACGCGGCTGATTCGGCTACGGGACCTCGAGTTCAGGGCGTGCGAGGGCTTCTATTCGAAGTCCGCCAGGGCGTGTACGTGGCCGTGTTCGATCACGCAGATGGACCCGGAGGACCAGCTCGACCAGGTCTACGAGGCGCTGGTCCACTGGGCAGACGTCTACCTGATCGCGACGCCGATCCGATGGGGCGCCGCGAGCAGCCTCTACTTCAAGATGGTGGAGCGGATGAACTGCATCCAGAACCAGGAGACCATCGCCGGAAAGCACCTGCTGAAGAACAAGTCCGCCGGCTTCATCATCACGGGCGGCCAAGACAACGTCCAAGGGACCGCCGGGCAGATGATGGGGTTCTTCGCGGAGCTCGGGGTCCAGTTTCCGCAGTTCCCGTACATCGCGCACTCGCGTGGGTGGAGCGCCGAAGACATGGAGAACAACGTGCGCATCGTGGCGGAGAGCGAGCGCCTGCGGGAGGGGGCGCGGGCCCTGGTGGAGCGCTGCGCGGAGATGGCGCAGCTGATGCTCGACGGCTCGGTCACCGAGAAGGCGTTCGTCCGCGGGGGGCGCAAGGCGTCGCGGACCTCTGCGCCCGAGGCTGACGCCGGCTGAGCGCCGCCGTGTCGGTGCATCCTTTCACGGAGGTGCTCGTCTTCAGGGACGTGGGCTGCGACGCCGGTGCCGGCGCCCAACTGCCGGGCCACCACGACGTTGGTCCCGCTGGCAGCACACTCCCCAAGCTTTCAGGAGCCTCCATGCACGCGACCCCGACCTCCGCTGACGACATTCGAACCGCCGTACGTGACCGCTACGGTGCCATCGCCACGGGCTGCGCGCCCGCGTGCTGCGGCAGCGGCGCTCCCGCGCCAGCCGACATCGGCCGCGCGCTTGGCTACTCCGAGGCCGAGCTCGCTTCGCTGCCCGAAGGCGCCAACCTCGGCCTCGGCTGCGGCAATCCCCAGGCGGTCGCCGCGCTTCGCCCGGGCGAGACGGTGCTCGATCTCGGGGCCGGCGGAGGCATCGACTGCTTCCTCGCGGCGCAGCGAGTGGGTGTCACCGGCAAGGTCATCGGCGTGGACATGACGCCGGACATGCTGGCGCGTGCTCGCGAGGCCGCCCGCTCGAGGGAGGTGAAGAACGTGGAGTTCCGCCTCGGCGAGATCGAGGCGTTGCCCGTGGCGGATGGAACGGTCGACGTGATCCTCTCGAACTGCGTGGTGAACCTCAGCCCGGACAAGGAATCTGTGTTTCGAGAGGCGCTCCGCGTCCTGAAGCCCGGCGGACGCCTGGCGATCTCGGACGTGGTGCTGCTCGAGGCGCTGCCCCCGGCCCTCGAGCGAGACCTCGCCGCGCTCACGGGGTGCGTCGCGGGCGCCGCCACCGTGGGCACGCTCGAGTCCATGCTGCATGCGGCGGGCTTCGAGTCCGTTCAGGTGGTCGTGAACGCCGCCAGCCAGGAGTTCATCCGCGAGTGGCTCCCCGGTGCCGAGCGTTACGTCGCCTCCGCCGCGATCACCGCCACGCGCCCCGTGGGAGAGGTCTCGTGCTGCACGTCCACCTCCACGTCCATGACCGGCGTCGAGGCCCCCAGCGTCGCCCCCGTCGCGGCGGCGCCCGAGAAGCGGAGCTGCTGCGCGCCCACCTGCTGCGAACCCAGCGCGGCCGCGAGCTGATCGTCGTGCACGCCGACACCGCCCGAGAGACCTGGCTCGCGCTCGACCAGCGGCTGCGCCCCTTCGTGGCACGCCGCGTCGCGATCCCTGCGGACGTGGACGACGTGATGCAGGACGTCTTCGTGCGCCTGCACCGGGGAGTCGGCGCGCTGCGTGATGAGCAGCGCTACGGTCCGTGGCTCTTTCGGGTGGCCCGCAGCGCCCTCAGCGACCACCACCGGCGCGCTCGGAGACACCCGAGCGCGCCGGCGGCGGCGGCTCCCGAGCTTCCGGCGCCTCCGGAAGCCGAGGTCGACCTCAACGAGCTCCTCGCGGCTGCCGTGCGCCCGTTCGTGGCGACGCTTCCTGAGCCGTATCGGGAGGCGTTGACGCTCACCGAGCTCGAGGGGCTCACGCAGCGCGAAGCGGCGGAGCGCCTCGGGATCTCGCTCCCCGGGATGAAGTCACGCGTGCAGCGCGGCCGGCGGCTGTTGCGGGAGGCGTTCGAGGCGTGCTGTGCGGTGGCGCTCGATGCCCGGGGTCACGTGGTGGCCTGCGAGCCCAAAGCCGACTGGGTCGTCGGGTGCTGCGCTGAATCCCCCGAGCCACGGGCGGGTGGCGCCGCGAGATCCTGCTCGGGCTGAGACCGACCTCGTTCTTCGGCGGGCCCAGCGCGTGGCCGGGGCAAAAGAGCTCCCTGGGCCACCAGGTGGTCCCGGCGATGCACCAGGTCGCGGAGGTGCTCGGTGTCCGGCGCCGCGATGAGACGAAGCGCCACGGCGAAGCCATCGGTCGCTTCGCCCTCGGACTCCCACGCCACCACGACGTCGCCGCTGGGGCGCGGCGAGAGGCGCGGACCACGCTGATCTGGAGCTGGAGTGGCCTCGTCAGCGTCCTGGCGACTTCAACCCTAACGCACACCGCTCCGCCCGTGCCCGAGCAGCATCGGCGAAGGCGGCGAGATGAGCAGCGTCGAGCCCGGGCGCCATCAGCGCAACAGCGACGCTCTCAGCTTGCACGGCCACCGCTTCGCACAACTCCCAGACACGTCGCCGGACGAGCGGAAACCCGAGCCCGCCCTCCTCCGCGAAGGCCCGCCAAGCCGCTTCGTCGAGCTCGGCCAGCGTCGCCTTCTTTCCGACCTTCATCGCGAAGCCGGGTGAGAGTTCGGGATAAGCGACGGTCATCAGGAGATCGTAGAGCGGCGCGAGCCTCGTGCCGCCTTCTGCGTAGAGGAGGGAGAAGTTCTTGCCGTGGGCATCGGCGTTGCCGGCGATGACGTTGAAGATCGCAGCGTCGAGGAGGCGGAGCAGCGCGTCCGCCGGCTTTCGTGTGGCGGCCCGCACCAGCGCGAAGCAGTCCCGAAAGGTGGGGCCCTTCTCGCGTGCGTATTTCCGTTCGGGCGGCACTCCGAGCGCCTGACAGAAGTCTTCCTGGTGGATGCGCTGCGTGTGACCACTGTCGATGATGCGGTCGTAACGCTCGACCAGAAGGAAGCTCCGTCCGTGAACCACTCGGGCCTCGACCCGCGCGACGTCGAGCCCACAGGCCACGGCGAGCCGCATAACGAAGGCCTCGTTCTCCGTCGTCGCCGCGAAGCGTGTGATGGGCGGCTTCAGGATGTGTGTCGTGGGCTCACCCTGGGCAGGGAGGGCGACGGCGTCGTTCACCAGGACGACCGGGAGCTTCGGCTGTGCGCCAGCGAGAGAGAGGCGGAGCCCACCGTCCCCTACGAGGAAAGGGCGTTTGGGGAGCGCGTCGAGGACTGCGCTTAGTCCATCGTCGTCGAGGGGCGAGGTCGAGCTGGGCCCGTCGTCCCGTGTCGGGAATGGCTCACGGGGGCGCACGCCGTCGGGCAATAGCTGGAGAGCGCCGGCCACGTCGCCTCCCAGGCTGTCGAGGAGTGAGAAGTCGTTGGCGCGCGACACGCCGAGGACGCTGGCGACGGCGTCACGCGCCCCTTCTTCCGGCAGGAGGCCACCGAAGAACGGGCGACACTCGCGTCGCGTGAAGGTCCCCTCGCGTTTGGGGAGCGAGCGCGAGAGTGGCCGGCCGTCGGCTCGCTGAAGGTAGTCAGGCGAGTATGTGAAGCCCAGGTCTCCGTGCTCGTCCTGGGTCAGCTCCCCGACGCGTCGATCGTCCCACCAGACGTGAAGCCGCCGCATCATGGCTCGTCAGCGACTGGCCCGAGCTCCACCTGGCAACCGAGCGCCTGCAGCACTTGGAGCGCCTTGCCGAGCTGGGCTGTCGCTTTGCCCGCCTCGAGGTCGACGATGAACCTCGTCCCGACGCCGGCCACGCCGGCGAGCTCGTCCTGGCGCAGGCCTTGTGACTTGCGCGTGGCTCGAATGAAGGCGCCGAACTCGTGGGGGGTGGTGGTCTTCACTGCATCTTCCCGAGCGGGAATGCTACTGCATCGGAGGCGAGAACTCAACACAGAATTTACCGATCGGGAATATCTGGGTCGCTTGACCCGAACCGAGTTGCGATCTTTCCCGACCAGGAAAGATCGGCCGCCTCACACGTCACGATGGGCGGAAGTTTACCGATCGGGAACGTGGCCCAGTCAGTGAGCGAGCTCTCATGGGCCGGACGCGGCACTCCGCACGACCTCGCGTATCCTCGATGTGTTCAGCTCCCAGTAGGAGTACGTGGGCTGGGCCTTCACTCGGCTTGGGACGCATCGCGACACGTACGGTCTCTCGGCCGCCGAACTGACGCCCGCCGCGTTCCGGCGCGTTCGCGCGGCCCCGTCGTAGCTTCGAGCCCGGATCCATCACGAATTCACCGAAGCGCGACAGCGCGGAGGTGAACCGGGCCGGGGAGCTCTGCTGCCCCGGCCCCAACAGGAATTTGTGCCGCCGTCGCCAGCTGCGGAATCGGGGACGGCTCCCGTACACTCTGGGGAAAGCTGTAGTCGCACAGTGGACGCCCGAAGCCGTAGCTCCACCCGTATGAGTGAGCAGCGACCAACTGCCTCCTCGACCCCTGGTGGCTGAGCAAAATGCGCTCGCCGATGGCGACGCCCGCGTGGCAGGGCACCGCTCACTCCTTCGAGTCGGGCCTTACCTGCCCCGTTTGCCCTGTTTGCCCGGCTTGTCGACCTTGACCTTGACCTTCACCTTGACGTCAACCGCCTTCCCAGGGTGCGTCACGACCTTGTGAAGAGTCTTTCCGGGGTGCGTCACGGCCTTGAACACTCGGTGCGCCTTGGCCCGCGTCTTCAGCATGGTACGAACCGGCTCGGGGCGGCCAAACCGCCGCGCCGGATGGTTCGCGCCGACCATCCAAGCGCCAATGACGAACGTGCCGGCTCGCCAGTGCCCGGCCACCCAACGGTGTCCTGGGTTGTGGCTCTTGCGCCAGTGCCCTTCGACCCAGCCCTTCGGCCCGTGATGCCCGCCTACCCAGTGCTCGCCCGGTCGGTTCTTCTTCGGGGCCCAGTACCCGTGATGCCAGGTTCCGTAGCGAAAGCGACCCGGAACCCAGCGGTGGCCGTCTCGGGCCGACTCACGCCAGTGGCCGTCCACCCACGCGCCGTCCCGCGTCCAGTGACCAGGGACCCACAGGTGCCCGGCGCGCTTGGCCCTTGGGTGCCAGTGCCCGATGACCCAGCCGTCCTTGTCGGCGCGCGAGTCGACCCAGTCGTACCCGTCGCGCTCGACGGCGCGCCAGGTGCCGTCAACCCAGTAACCGTCCTCCGCGCGGTGGCCTGGAACCCAGACCATGCCCGTCGGGGCCGGCGCCACCGGGCGCCAGCCGGGCTCTGTCCACTCACCATTCTCGTTGACCCCAGGCGCCCGCCATTCGAAGCCGGCCTGCTCACGAACGCGATAGAATCCGTCGGCTGAAACGCCGTCAGGCCGCGTGTACCCGTCCTCCCACACCCAGTCGATGTCCGGTGCCTCGTCCGCGTCGTCTTCTTGTGCCAACGCGCTCGTCGGCGCGACGCAGATCAACAGTCCCACCCAAATCTTGTTCACTCGGTCCTCCAGCTCTGATCAGCGGTGAACACTACCTCAGCCCGCAACGCAGAGGAAACGACGGCCAGGATCATCGGTTGACGTTGTTGGCCAGGCCTAGGTTGGCTGCCTCGTGGGCCGAAGGAACCGGCAAGACCTGGTTCGTGATAGTGCGCCGTAACGGCACAATAGACTGCGGAACTTGCTGACTCTGCGTCGAAATGGAGCTGCTAAGATCTCCTCACGTAAGCGTGGAGGCTCCGATGAAGGCTCGTTTGGTCTGGTTCGCAGGATGGGTCCTTGGATGTGGAGAGTCGGTGCCCGGCGCTGTCCCGGGGATGGATAACCCGCAGGGCGACCCCTCTCAGAGTGTGGGTGAGGGGGAGCACCGCGTGCCTGGCGCCGCGGGAGATGACGTGCCGCCCCTTGAACCGTTGCTACCGGGATGCCTCTACGCCGAGGCGATCGAGCCGGTTGAGCCGCAGTCGCCAGCGGCCGCGTGCCTGGAGATCCGACTCGGTCTCGATGGCAGCCGGCTTGAGACGACCACACGGCGGACTGCCGCTGACAGCGTTGGCACACGCACCACGACTGAGATTCGCAACACGGCGGGTGAGCTGACCGTGCGACTGGTGGACGCCCACGACGATCGCGCGGCGCTGGTCTTCACGTCGGTGGAGCACCTGGACCTGTTGCCCAATGCGACCTTGCCCTACACCTATGGGCAACCGGCGACCTACTCGCTGACCTACGAACGGGACACAGCTGGCCGAGTCGTCCGAGAGACCTCGGACCTCGCGATGGATGGTGTTACCGACTCCGATGAACGCTGGACCTTCAACGCCGAGGGCGTAGTCATTGAATATCAACTGAGCGACCTCGGCGGCACCGTCTACACGGAGCGGTTCAGAGGAGACGGCGAGCCACTCGACCGCATCGACTCAGGTGGCTACGGCACCCGCTGGACCTATGGCGAGAGCGGGCTCCTCGAGCGGATAGACACGCTCTCGGCCGGGCTCGTCACGGAGTATCAGCGCTTCGAGATGCTGGCGCCGGGTAGCCCCGCTAAGAGCACCCTCGTGCGGATCATTACGACCACAACGGGGGCGCGCGTCGAAGAGGTGCAGAGCGAGAAGACGTGGACCTATGACGACGCCGGCAGACAGAGGAGCTCGGAGGGATGGGGGCTCGTGGAGGGTCACATTCGAACTCACCGGGTGGAGTGGGACGCCCTGGGCCGCGAGACGCTCTACGTCGAGGAGAATGAGAGCCCGTCGTGTCGTCGCTACGAGCGAAAAGCGAGATGGGCGACAACGGGAGACGCCCTCCTCGATCAGCTCACGACGTGTGATGGGGCCCTTTTCGAGCACGTCTGGTCCGACTTCGACCAAGCCATGCGACCCATCCGGACAGAGCGGATCTTCGTCGGCAACCCGACGTGGACCGTCCGTCAGCTCGACAACCGAAGCTACGACGCCTGTGGCGCTCAGGTGTTTCGAGAGCACTACTACAACGACAGTCTCTCCTCCCGTGAGCGGCTGATCCTGGACGAGCGTGGCCGCATCCTCTCCCGCACGAGCGAGAGCCAGACGGTGAGCCCTGGGACGGCCACCTACGAGTACGACAGCGCCGGACGGCTGCTCGGCAAGGACGGCAAGCGGTGGTTCTACGACCCTGCTGGCCGCCTGGTGCGGGTAACTTACGGTGAAGACGGACAAATTCTTGGGGATGGCGAGCCCCCCACCGGGGAGACGCTCTTCTCGTATAGCTGCCCTTGACGCTCGCGTGTCCCGCCCCAAGGGGCGCTGTGGCGGCTCGAGGCGCCTACGAACACCGCCAGCGTCAGCGAAGGCGCGCCGGGTTGTCCGTCAGCGGCGAGCCGAACTTCTCCGTCGCGTCGCCCGCGTCGCGGGGGCGCACGTTGATCACGGGCACCTTCGGTGAGCGGATGGCGAACACCGTGGCGTTGGCCAGCGAGCCGTTCTCGCCGCCGTTGACCCGACAGCCGTCCTGGGTGACCTGAATGTCGTGCGGCGCATACGACGATTGACCGCTCACGGTCTCGGTGCCGTCGTGGAACTTGAAGCCGAACGCGTACGAGTGGTTGCCATCGGCGTTGTAGAAGTAATGGACCACGTTGTCGCAGAGCCCCACGTAGGTCTGCCGTCCCTCGGTGGACACAGCCTGTAGCGCCGCGAGCTGGGCACCCGAGAGCACGGTCTGGAAGGGCGTGGGCAGATACTGGAAGACGTCGCCGTTCGTGAAGTAGTTCTGGAACGGGAGGCTCGCCGCGTACTCCACCACGGTCCACCCGCCGCCCTCGGTGACCATGTCGCAAGGCGCCTCGAACGGCGGCACGCCGCCCGCGCCGTCGGGGTCGAGCCAGTAACGAGCGCTGGGGAACGACGGCGCCGCGGCGTGGAGCGCCTTGCACGTGGTGGCCGGGTTGAGGGCCGAGCTGCCGTCGGCGAAGCATCCGCCCACGCCGCACAGCTGACCGGCGGGGCAGCCCGAGCCGGTGCCGCTGCATTGGGCCGCCACATCGCCGCAGTCGTCGGTGATCACGGTGCCGCACGGGACGCTCGCGGCCGACTTGCAGGCTCCCGAGCACGTGGCGAGGCGCAGGTAGCGCTGCCCGTCGCACCAGTAGAGCCGGGCCGAGCCGGCGTCGACCACGATCCGGCCGAGGTCCCCTGCAGCGCACGTCTGGCCGGCGACGTTGCCGCTCGCGAAGCGGGCGCCGGAGAGGAGGCTCCCCTGGAGGTCGAGGCCGCCCGACACGGTGACGGCGCCGCTCACCGTGCCGCCCGACGACGAGAGGAACAGCGCCCGCGCGGCAGCCGAGAGCTCTGCGGCTCCCACGGCGCCGTCGGCCAGGTGCTGGCTGTTGAGGCAGGCTGTGCACGCGAGGCCCTGCGCCGCGACGGCGGTGCCGGCTGACTCGGCGTAGAGCGCCTGAGCGGCGGTGCCGGCCGACTCGGCGTAGAGCGCTTGAGGGGCCACGTGCATGGGGCGGCGCGGCAGCTCGGGCTCAGCGTCTACCGTGATCCCCACCCACAGCGCTCCGGACAGCGCCGCGAGCGGCAGCGGCTGCCCGCCCGGCTCGTCGCCGAGCGCCTCCGAGAACATGCCGTCCGTGACCACGACGGTGGCGTCCACCCCCACCCAGATCGCCGCAGCCTCCGCGCTCGCGCTGGCGTAGAGGCGCCACGTGAAGGCGTAGGTTCCATCGGTGGCCGGCAGCCCGGACACGCCCGCGAGGTGTCCTTGAACGGCCACCGTGCGCGGTAGCTGGGCGTGGGCGACGGAGACCAGCCCCGTAGCAATGAGCCCCAAGGCGCCGAGCCGACATGGCAGGATGCGCTGATGGTGGTGTGTCATGGGTCGTCTCCTGGCCGAGTGAACATGCAGCTTCGCACGGCGCGCGAGCCGGTCTCCAGTGCGACGTCCGCGGCGGCCGCGTTCAGCGTACGGTGGATCGGAGGATCCGCTTCAGGCGGTGGCTGCCAAAGAAGCAGGCTGCGAGCAGCACCAACGGAGACAGGTGCCACCGCGAGGAGGGCGCTGTATCGCAGCTGGGAGCCACGGTCGCCTCGGCCGAGCGCTTGTAGTAGGGGGTGCAGATCTTGATGATCTCCGGGAACTCGCCCCCCGTCCTCTCCATGCAGAGGGTCAGCGACTCGGACATGATCTCGTCGTCTTCGACCTCCCCGTTGAGGTTCGTGTCGACCGAGAGGGTCTTGATCAGCCCGTCGCAGGGCGCGCAGAGCGGGTGTTCCTTGGTCCATCGAGTGGTCGTGAGGAACGCGGGGCCCCCGCCGCCGGCGGGGCCTGTGCCGCCCGAAGGCCCGCTGGTGCCCGGAGGACCCTCGGCACCTGTGGGACCCTCTACGCCTGGCGGCCCCTCCTCTCCGGGCGTACCGCTGCAGACCACGGAGCTGTGGTCGACCTCGTGATCCTGGAGCTCTCCGTCGGCGGGCGAGTCATCGCGACCCGACTCGATGCGCGTCCCGCCTAGAGGGCAGAGCGGGTCCCCTTCCTCGAGATCCACGAGGCGCACAAGCGACCCGACCCCGTGGCAGACGCTGGCGCTGCCGGTGATGACATCGCCTTCGTCGAGCAGCCCGGTTCGGTTTTGATCCACCGCGCTCGTCACCAGCGTGCCGCCTGCAACGCAGGGCCCGCCCGCTTCGATCGGGGTCATCACGATCAAGCTGGAGGCGCCGGCCTCGCCGGAGCACACCACAGCCTCTCCGAGGGTCTCGGCCTCAGACACGACGCCATCTCCGTTCGAGTCGAGGCCAGAGGTGACGAGCGAGCCGCCGTGGGGACACCGCGGGTCGCCGACCGGCAGCGGAGTCACGGCGACGAAGCTCTGGGCGGCGGCGGCTCCTGAAGCGCCCGAGCACACCGGCGTCACTGAGGAGAGCTCACCCGCGGTGAGCGTCCCGCTGCCGTCAGCGTCCACCCCGGTGCTGACCAGGGCGCCGCCCGCGGGGCAGAGCGGCGAGCCGGGCGGGAGCGGGGTGGTGAGCAAGACCCCACCGCCAGGTGAGCTCCCGACCACGCCGTGGCACAACGCGGCGTCGGTGACCACCTCGCCGGGCCCGAGTCCGCCGCTGGCGTCGTGGTCGTACCCGAAGCTCAGGAGGACGCCGCCCGCCGCGCAGTCGGCGCTCCCGGGGCCAAGGGGTGTGGTCTCCACGAGCACGCTCGCCCCGGGCGGGCCAACCGTGCCGACCGGAGCGCAGACGAGGTGCGTGGTGAACGCGATGTCGGGGCTCCCGTCGCCGTCGGCGTCGGGACCCGTGGTGATCTCGAGGCCTCCCGCCGGGCAAGCGCCCGCCGCGTCCTTCACGCCGACGGACGCCGGGGCGGGGCCCGGGGCGGAACAGGCGGTGCTGGTGAGCGCGATCTCGAACGGTTCGAGCGACCCGCTGGCGTTCGTGTCTGTGCCGCTCTCCAGCTGCAGGCCCCCATCGGGACAGGCGGGACTGCCGGGCGGGAGCGTGACGATCTGCGAGAGATCGGCGCCGCCGCCCGAAGGGTCGGAGCCGACGCAGACCTCCACCGACGAGGTGATCTCGCCCCCCTCGAGCAGACCATTCGGAGGATCCGCGTCCAGACCGGCCTCAAGCGTATAGCCGCTCGACTCGCCACAGCCGGCGCTCGGGATGAGCCGCAGGAGCGGTCTCTGGGCTGCGGGACAAGCGAGAGCGCTGGACTGCGGCTCGGCGGGGTCGAGGTTCCCGTTCGAGTCGAGGTCGAATCCCATGAGGATCCGGATGCCGCCCGCGCAGGTGCCGCTGGAGTCTGGCTCCACGAGGACCATCGGGGCAGCACTGGACCCCGGGCTGCAAACGGTGGCGGACGCCAAGACCTCCGGGCCGTCGAGGGCGCCGTCGAACGCCGTGGCGTCGCCTCCGCCAACGTCATAGCCCACGGTCAGAAGGTGCGCGGGGCCTGCGCAGTCGCTGCCACCGAGCGGAACCGGGACCAGCGTGGTGAGCAGCGCGGGCGCGGGGGCCTCGACAGCGCCGATATCGCAACCAGCGCCTTGCGGTCTCGGCAGTCCCCGCACGTCCGTTGCAGTAGCGCACTCGCCCGCGTCGCTCACCGGGCTGGTGGGGCCCGGTATGGGGAGGCCTGGCGGGTACGACGCCGTGTCGAATGCAGAGAAGTTCGCCGCGGCACCAACGATGTCGGTGGTAGCGAGCGTGATCGGGCACTGGAACAGGGAGCCGATCAGGTTGTGCCCGAGCGAGCTGACACCGCCCGCCGCCGTGCAGTCGGGGCCGGTCGGCAGCGCCGAATTGCCCACGAGCGCCGTGTTGCGAAGCGTGAGGGAGCCGCCGGCCTCGACGTAGGCGCCGCCTCCCAGCTCTGCCATGTTCGCGACTACCGTGGAGGACACCACGGCCGCGTCAGCGTTCTCCACGTAGAGACCGCCGCCGGCGCCGAAGTCGCCGTTTCGGGCGATGACGGTGTCGCGGACGCTGAGTTGGGCTGGTGAGCTGGGCGAGCCGATAGCCGCCAACGCCGCGCCGTACTGGGCCCGGTTGTCGACCAGCACCGAGCGCTCGACCAGCAGCGAAGCGCCAGCCTCCACCAGCGCGGCGCCGCCGCGGGCTCCGGAGCACCGGCGAACGACCGCGTCTCGGAGGGTGACCGCTCCGGGCTGCACCACCCGGATCGCCCCCGGCGTGTCGTGTACGGGATCCGCGACGGCGTCTTCGATGACCACGTCCCGGAGCAACAGCGTGCCAGCGGACACCACCGACCCCGCGTTGGGGCTGCCCTCCTCCGCAGTGCTGGTGCCACCCGCCAACGTCAGGCCCCTAGCCTCGACGGTGGCGCCGCTCGGCACCTGGATGAGGTGTCCGCTCCCGACCATGCGGAGCACCGTGAGCCCAGGTCCGGCGCCGATGAGGTGGGTCTGGCCCGCCAGGGTCAGCTTCCCGTTCAGGAAGTACACGCCCGCTGGCAGCCGGACCTCGTTCACATCGGGCTTTCCAGCGCCGCAGTCAGGGTGAAAACCGGGCGCCGCGGCCTGCAGAGCCTCGGACAGGCTGCACAACCCGTCAGCGGCGAAGCCGGTGGAGTTGGTCTCCACCGTAAATGACGTAGGGGGGGCCGCGCGAACACCCGAGGCGGCCGAGAGCCCCAGGACGAGCAGAGCACCAAGCGGGTTCTTGCGCATGGGCGACGTTAGGCGCCGGCGGATCGGCGTGTCAACACAGCGGGTTTCCCCAGCTTCGGGCCTTGGCCACGGGGCTTCCTCGCTACTCCTGCCCCGCCTGCGCGCCGGCGGCCCGGAGGGTCAGGCGAACTGCAGCGGGGGGCGCTCGCTCGAGTCGGAGCTCGAAGGTGTCGGTGCTGGGACCCGCCTCGGAGAGTCGAACGCGCCAGCCGTCGGGCAGGATCTCGATCGCCGGTGGGGGCGGCTGGAGCCGTGCTTCGCCGGGGTGATCGGTCCGGGGCACCGCCGACACGCGAGCCACGCAGCCAGGCGGCGCGGATACGGAGACGTGCAGCGTGCGCGCGCCGGTCGGTCTGGGGATCCGGAGGTCGATCGGCTTCTCCCCGTGGAACATGCGGACCAGCGCGTCGGGGTCCAACGCCTCGGGCAGCAGCGACAACGACTCCCAGAGCCGGGCCGTGTCGACCACGATCGTACCCTCCCGCCAGGGGTCCGACTTCACGGCCTCATAGAGCGACAAGGTCATGAAAGGCAGGCGGATGCGCTGGAGGCGCCGGTGGTGGCGATCGAGGTGGTCCAACGCGCCCTGCGTGAGCGATTCGTCAAACTCCGCGCGGCCAAAGAGGCGCTCCTCGAAGGCGGCCACCCAGAGGCGACGCACGCCGTGGTGCCGAGCCAGGCTCTCCACCGGCAGTCCGAAGCTCCGCACGGGTCCGAAGACACGCTTCGAGGCACGGCCCTCGCCGAAGTAGCTCCAGATCGACGGTCCAGGGTGGATGTACTTCGGGGAGCGCCCCTGCAGCACGTACGCGAGGCCTACGGTGTAGAACGGGGCGGGGAGCACGTAGAGCGCGTCGCCGTTCTCCGCGCTGGCCAGGAGACGCTCGCAGGCGATGTCTTGCGCGGGCCGTACGCGCTGCGCGGCGCCGGCGGCCGAGAGCCCGAGGGCGGCCAGGACCAGCGGCGCGGTGAGCGCACGCCAGACGATTCGCCCCCGCCCCGCCAGGACGCCCAGCACCCCGAGCGCGAGGAACACACCGACCGCAGGGACGAAGCCGCGCAGCCAGCGCCAGCCGAAGTAGACCCGCCCCGCGAACTTCTCCACGTGGAGGCCATAGCTGAGCCCAAGCAGCGCCAGCACGAGGAGGAGCGGCACGCCCACGAGCGCCGCGACTGTCGGGTAACGCCGCGCGCCCACAAAGGCGCCCACGACGAACACCGCGCTCAAGGGAGCAAGCAGCCAGGGCGCCTCCCCGGGAACCCCAAGCAGCACCCGCAGGTGCTCCACCACGTAGGCGCCGAAGCCCGGCGAGAGGGGGTAGACGACCTGGGTCACCTGGTTGTCGTCGGCGCTCATCACGAACTGCCGGGCGATCTCGGGTGCCCACAGGGCCAGCGCCGCCGCCATGGCGAAGCAGGTCCGGAACAGCGGCCGGAGCTGAGAGCCGCCGGGCCCCTCGGCCCCCCGGCGCAGCGAGAGAACGAGCGCCGCCAGCACCTGGCCCGCGGTGAGAAAGATCGCGAAGTAGTGCGTGAGGAACGACAGCACGGACACACCGCCGTAGAGCGCCCAGCTGCGGCGATGGCCGTGCACGAGCGCGCGGTGGAGCAGCCACGTGGTGACCACCGCGAAGAGCGCATGAAGGGCGTAGGGCGTGGCGTCGCGTCCGTAGCGCAGCGCCAGGGGCAGGAGCGAGCCCGCGAGGGCGGCGGCGACGCCCAACGAGCGACGCCCGGTGGCCTCGACGACCACGCGGTAGACGAACACGGACGCGACGAGCTGCGCCAGTAGCGCAGGCAGACGGAAGAGCCACTCCTCGTGTCCGAGCAGCGCGACGCACCAGAGGAGCACCGCATAGCCGGGGGCGTGAGCCCGCTCCGCGACCACGGGCGCCGTGGCCACCCCCCACGGCGTGCTCGCCGCATAGGCCTCCTGGAAATAGGTGTGCTCGAGCAGGTCGAAGGGCTCATCCAGGATCCAGAGCCCCCACGCGAGCACCGCGGTGGCGGGCAAGGCCGTCAGCAGGCCCGGCCAGAGCGGCGGACGTGGCGGCGCCACGCCGGACGGGCCGCCCCGGAGCGCCACGGCGGCCGCGGCGAAGAGCGCCGCGAGCGCGAGCGCGATCCAGAGGCCAAGCCGCGAGCCGGACTGCCGCTCCTCGCGGCGGGAGGGTGGCGCCACGACGGGGAGGAGCACGTCCGACGTGGTGGAGACCGGCGAGGACGTGAGGAGCCACGGGTATGGCGCGCCGCCGTCCGGGAGCAGCGCCAAGACCAACGAGGCCGGGGTGTCGGCCCCGCTGGGCAGCACCAGCTGGAAGGCGCCCGAGTTGAGGTCCACCGGGGCGCGCGCCAGGGGGGCGGCGGTGAGATCGCGGCTTGAGTAGGCCTCCACGTGGCTGGGGCCCCAGGCGGCGTAGTCACCTGTGAGCCGCCCGTCGAACACGGGGGCGGTCGCGAGGATCAGCGCGAGGAGGTGGGTCACGCGAACATCATGAGCGCGCGGCGCGGGATGTCACTTGTTCGGACAGCGCCCGCGGGAGGGGCGCAGGCGGCGCCGAGAGATCAGCGACAACCGGCGTTGCGGCGGCGGAGCGCCAGGAGCGCCAGGGCGCCCAGCGCGGTCCAGGGGGCACTGGGTCGCGCGCCGGGGTCACACCCGGAGCGACGTCGGCCGTCCGTGGTGCCGTCGTTTCCGTCCCCCGCGCCATCGGTGCCGTCCGAGGCTGCATCGGCCCCGTCGGAGGTTGCCGCGTCGGCCCCGTCGGCGCCGTCGGCCCCGCCGCCCGGGAGGCAGCCGCGGAGCTCGGAGAGGCCCAGCAGCGCCGCGCACACCCGCCCGGACGGGCAGGGATCGTGGGACGCAGTGCACGGCTGCTGACAGGCGAGGCCTTCGCCAGCGTCTTCACAGAAGCGCGTCTCGCAGTCGGTATCGCTGACGCAGGTGTCGCCCACCGCGCCGGCCCCAGTGAGCTCGCAGTACCCCGAGGAGTCGTCCTTGCGCATACGCTGGCAGGCCCTGCCAGCGGAGCAGTCCGAGGCGCCGAGCAGGCACCCCGTAACGCAGGAGCCGCCGTAACACACGCCGGAGTCGCAGTCGGCGGCCGCGTCGCACGGGGCCCCGACGCCGCCCGCGCCGCTGGTTTGGCCGGGCACGCAGACGTCTGCGCCCGAGACCGCCACGCACGTCAGCCCGGTACCGCACGCGCCGTCGCTGCATGCATCACGGCAGAAGGGGGGGCCCTCCGTGCCGGGCGTGACCACGCAGTGACCTGAGTCGCACTCGGTGCCCAGGTTGCACGCGGAGCCGGTGGGGAGCGACGTGACCGGGACCTCGGACTTCGGCACGCACGCCGAGATGCTGCCGCCCTTGGGGAGGTAACACACGAGGCCCCCGGAGCAGCCGGCATCGTTGGTGCACCCCTGGCGGCACGCCTTGCCGCTGGTGGTGGTGAAGCACAGGGCCGAGGCGCACTCCGTGGAAGCGGTGCAAGCCTGCCCGTTGCTCTTCTTGGCCGGCGCCTGCCCCACGCACGCCCCGAGCGTGTCTCCCTGGTAGGGATAGCAGTCGAAGCCCTCCTCGCAGTTGTCGAGCTCCTCGTAGCAATAGTGCGTGCAGTACTGGGTGTTCTCGACCGGCTGGCAGAACAGGGGCGCCGCGCAGTCCTCTGACGTGTCGCACGGGTCGCCCATGGGCGCCTTCCCCTGGGTGTCGTACGCGCAAAAGCCGTTCGAACACAAGAGCTTGGTCGTGTAGTACTCCTCGCCGTTGTTGGCGTTGTCGAGCACGAAGGGGCACTCGTCGTCAGAGCCGCAGTTGAAGAGCGCGCCGGTGGGGTAGAGGAAACACGCCGCGCTCTTGTCGTCTGCGTGGAGCGACGCCGTCTTACCGTAGGGGTCGGCCGCGGGAGCCATGGTTGGCGGGTCGTTGCCGTTGAATGGGCAGTCGTAGCCCTGCTGCTCGCACAGGTTGTGCTGCAGCCCGAACATGTGGCCGATCTCGTGGATCGCCACGCTCTTCACGTCGCTGGTGTTGAACTTGCCGGTGGTGCTCCAGTTCGTGGAGTACCCGTTGAACGCGATATCGGCCTCGAAGATGGTCCCGTCCACGTACGAGAGCGGCGAGGTGACGCCGAGGACGTAGTTGCCGAAGTCCCAGCTGGAGTCCTCGACCCACACGACCTCGCTCTTGTCGTTGGGCTGGGCGCCCGTGGCCAACACCGACACGTTCGGCGTGGTCCCCTTCTGCACGAACGCCAGCTTGGAGCAGGTCACGGCCTCCCAGTCGGCGAAGCTGGCGAGTACGGCGTTGGTGTCGCTGGCATCGGACACGTCCGAGGATCCCTGGGACGTGAGGTAGTACGGGATCGGCATCTTGTTCCACCGAACCGTGAGGTTCAGCGGGGTCTGATTGATCGCGTACGCGGACGCGAGCGCGGGGGCGAGGACGACGAGCGCGGCGGACCCAACCCTCACTGGTGGCCACCCTTCAGGGCGCGCACGGCGCCGAGCAGCTCATCGAGCGTCTCGGGCGCCGCGGGCGTCTCGGACCCGTGGACATCCGGGCTGCCAGGGCGCGAGACGAGGTGCGCGTCGCCTAGTGAGCGCGTCACGCGCCGCACGCCGCCGCTCGTGGTCACCGTGAACTTGGCCTGGCCGAGGCCGGTCAGCGCATAACGCGGCGCCGTTGACGGGGGGCGAGGGCCCAGGTCCTCCAGGAAGAGGACGACCTCTTCGCCCGGGGTGAAGCTGGGCATGCCGGGGATCGTGAGCGCCCACTTCCCGCGTCTCCCACCCACGAGGTCCAGGCGCAGCAGCTGGCGGGGCGCGCCGGCGAGCGTCTCGGCGACGGCGATGTCGACCTGGGTTCGAAGGCGACGTTCGTCGCCGCCCACCGCGACGACCTCGACGCGGGTGACGGTGCCATGAACGATGACCTGGCTCGCGTGAGCGAGCTCGTCGAACGCGAGGCGTACGATCGTGGTGGCAGAGGCCAGGGGGGCAAGGGCGAGGGCAACAGCGAGAACGAGGCGGCGCATAAGAACTCCTTCGCCGAGGGGGGCGGAGCATAACGAAAACCCGCCTTCGCCGCGCGAGTTCTCTCGTGTTGCTTCAGCCCTGGCCCCGCCCACCCACGTGCCGCCGGAGCGCGAGCAGGTAGCGCAGCACCACGGGTACGGGAAGACGCGCCTCCTTGGCCACCTCTTCAGCGATCGCGAGGCTGGCCCATCCCTCGTCGGCCAGGGCCAGGATCCGCGGGGTGGCGCGCTCGAGGGCGGCGCCGTAACGGCGAAGCTCGGCGTCCGTGAGCGGGGTGTCGGGCTCCGAGAAACGACCGGAGAGCCAGTAGAGCGCGCCGAGGATCGCCATGGGAAAGCCCAGGGGGATCGCCAGCCCCCCCGCCCTCAGCGTGAAGCGTGGCTCGAAGGCGAGATCGAAGGCGACCATGAGGACGCCGAGGGCGACGAGGAAGAGGCCGCGATGCACCACCACAGGATCCGGGCAGGCCGCCAAACCTGCAAGCGCGGCTGCGCGTTGCCGCGGACCGGTGTATTAGGCGTCTCATGCGCTTCGCCCTGCTCTTCCTCGTCGGCTGCGCCGCCACGCGGCCCCTCGCCGTGGTGGCCGTCAACGACGTCTATCGCATCGCCTCACCCCCGGAGAGCCCCGAAGGCGGCCTCGCCCGCGTCGCGAGCCTGGCCCGAGAGCTCTCCGCCACCCACGACGTCATCGTCACGCTCGCGGGCGACTTCGTGTCGCCAGCACTCGAGACCACGTTCGTGTCGAAGGGCCGGCACATGACCGAGGCGCTGGACGCCGTGGAGGGCTCCGCCGAGGACGCGGTGCACATGGTGGCCACGCTGGGAAACCACGAGTACGACCTCAAGCCGCCGGACTTTTGCGCGGCGTTCAAGGGGAACCGGTTCACCACCGTCGCGGCAGACTCGGCGCTCTTTCCACCCTGCCTCGAGACCCCCTTTCCACGCTGGGTGTCCCGAGAGCTCGGCGGGCAGCGTGTCTGCATCACCGGCACGCTCGGAAAGCTCACGCCGGGTATGGGCGCGCCCGCCCTGGAGCCAGACGCGCTGCTCTCCAGCCGCCCCGAGGGCTGCGACCTGGTCCTCGTGCTGACGCATCAGGACATGGCGGACGACGTGGCGCTCTCACGCTCGCTGCGCGCGATACCGGGCCTCCCGCGGACCGTGATCCTGGGCGGTCACGAGCACTCGGGGCTCGTGGACGTGTCGGCGGAGCCGTGGGTCCTGAAGGCGCCGTCGGACGCACGGCGGGCCTTCGTGCTGGAGTTCTCTGACGGGGCCGTGCGCCTCTCGGACGTGGTCCTGAGCGGGGCCGTGCCCCCCGAAGCGCCAGACGTGGTCGCGGTGGGCAAGGCGTGGCGCGACAAGGCGCTCGCGGCGCGGAACATCGATCCCGCGATCTGGTCGCAGGTCCTCTGGCCCGCGCTCCCCGTGGCCATCGAGGGCGAAGAGACCGCGCTGCGTGGACGCGAGACCACGCTTGGGAACCTCGTGGCCGACGCCCTGCGCCAGCTCGAAGGCGCCGAGCGCGCCGCGGTGGTCAATACGGGCTCGCTGCGCCTCGGGCGGGACATCCCCGCCGGCGCGGACCTCACGGTCGGCCACCTCCTCGAGACCGACCTCTTCGAGGCCGAGATTGTGGCAGTCGCTGGCGTCACGGCCGCGGAGCTCCTGGCGATCGGGAAGGACTCGCTCATCGGGTGGCCAGGCCAGGGGCGCTTCCCGGCGCTCTCCGCCAACCTGACCCTCGACGCTGCCGGGATCCGGGGCGCGGGCGCCGCCGTGACGCTGCTGACCACCAGCTACATGTGCACCAACCCGAAGGGCGCGGCCGAGAACCCCGCGCTCCATGCGGTCTGCAAGGCCCGACCGGACTCCGTGCGCCGCGTCGGCGTGCTGCGCGAGCTGGTTCAGCGCTGCCTGTCCACCGAGGCCTGTCGCGAGGCCGTGGGGCGTGACCTCACGACGCGCCGGATCGACCTGCGAGCGCCGTCCCCGACCAGCCCCGCGAGCGCTCCGCAGCCGTGATGGCGCCCGCGCTGCTCGCGGCGCTGCTGACCCTGCACGGGGCGGAGCTGATGCCAGCGGAGATGCCCGCGACGAGGGTGTCTCCCGGCTGCGAAGCGCGCCCCACGGTGCCCGTGTGGGTGGACGCGCGTGACCTCGAACCCGGTTGTCGCCCCGGGGGGGCCGCGTGCCGAGCGCGCCACGGGGTGCGAGTCACGCTACGACCGCAGGCGCTCCCCGGGGGCGGCGGGGAGCCGTCCGAGGCCGGGGTGCTCCACAACGCGCCGAGCCCTGTGGTGTTCGAGTGCACGACCGGCGCGCCCGTGCTCGCGGACGGGGTCCTCGGTTGCCCAGGGGGAGCGCCACGGCTTCGGCCGGACGTAACGCTGCCGAGCTGCGTGACCTCCCCCGGCGCCGCCGTCCCGCGGGTGCGGGCGGGCGACCGCCCGGTGACGGCGTCCCTGCACTCGCTCGCGCGCCACCTCCCGGCCACGCTGGCACTCGTCGCCGCCTGCCTCCTGATCGCCGTGGTCGCCGGCTGGCGACTCCCGCGTTCGAGTCCGCTGCCGCCCACGGCGATTCCCCGCATGGAGCGCCTGCGGCTCCTCGGGCTCACCGCGCTGGCGGCGGGCCTGCGCTTCACCGGGCTGGGCGACGAGCCGCTGGAGCAGAACGAGTTCACGTATGTGATGACGTCCATCGGGCACGACACGCCGTGGGGTGTGCTCTGGGACGTGAACGCGCTGGCGCAAACCCACGCCCCCCTGCCCCACCTGCTGTCGTTTGCTCTGGCTCCGCTCGGGGTCAGCGAGGCCTGGCTCCGGGCCCCCTCGGCTCTCGCCGGCACCCTGGCGATCCCGGTGGTCTTCTGGGCCGCATGGCGCCTCGGGGGGCGCGGGCCCGCGTGGTGGGCCGCGGCGTTCGCGGCCGTGGCGCCCGTACACGCCTGGTACTCGCAGGACGCGTCGCCCTACGCCCTGGTGACGCTGTTCGGCGGGGCGATGTTGGTGGGCGCCGAGAGCCTCTTGCGCGGGGGCCGCGGCGTCCTCCTGGCGGCGGCGGCAGTGCTTGGCTTCTACTCGCATTACTACGCCTTGCACCTCGCGCTGGGACTCTATGTCGCGCTGCTGGTGCTCGGGTGGCGAGACCCGGCGCAGCGCCGGAGGGTGCTGCGCTCGGGCGGCGTCGCGGGGGCGTTGGTGGCGTTGTGGCTGCCCGCGTTCCTCGAGGCCTACGCCTGGTCCAAGGGGCACTCCACCGCGTATCAGCGCGAGGCGGGCGTCTACCACCCCGTGGCCAACCTCGCCTTCGACGTCGCGGACGCGCTGCGCCTCGTGGCGGGTGTGCCGTGGTTCGCGTGGCCCTTTGGCGTCGCGGCCCTCGGGGTCTTCGCCGCGCGCTTCGGCCGGATCCGCGACGCGCGGAGCGCGCTCTTGTTGTTTCCGCTGTTGTGGTTCACGGCGTTCGAGCTCGTGAACCGCGAGAGCTTCCTTCGTGGGTTGTACGACGGCTACTACTTCGGAATCCGCTACGCGCTGTTCCTCTTCCCGGCGCTCTGGATCCTGGGGGGGCGGCTCGCGGCAGCCTCACGGCTCGCCATGGCGCTGGGGGCGGCGGCGCTGGTGTTCGGCGCCGTCGAGTCGGTTCAGACGCTGGCGCGGCCCGACAAACCCGACGTGCGGGCCGCTGCGCGCGAGGTGGCGGGCTTCGTGCGCGACGGCGACGCGATCGTCGTGGGGCCGGCTGTGTTCTACCAGCACCCGTGGCACTGGTATGCGGCGACAGAAGCGCAACGCCAGGCGCTCCGAGTGAACGACCTGATGCGAACGCCCGAGTGGCGCGACGGGGTGCTCGGGGTGCTCACGGACCTGGTGGAGCCCTACGAGCGGAGCCTCGCGTCCGCGTTCGTGCAGCGCGTGGTGCTCGTGGACCACACCCAGCACCTCTTCGGCCGGCGCGAGTTCTCCGACCGTCCCTCGAGACGCCTCGAGGAGGCGCTGCGCGGGTGGCGGGAGACCTGGCGGCGCGACCTGCACGATGTGTCCATCCGGACGTTCGTGCGCGCAGAGCCCGGGGTGGCGCCGCCTGATTCTCTGCACTTCGGCTGGGACGACGCGCCTTGGCTTCGCGCAGCGGAGCCACCGGGACCGTGGCGTTCGCCGGGTCGGCGAGTCCGCCGGCAAACGGAGCTGCGCGTGCCGACGGGCGTGGTCGTCCACCTCCGCGTGGGCGCAGCGCCCATGGGCCCGGTCAGCGCGGCCGCGCCAGCTCAGGTCACGCCGGCGAGCCTCACGGTGTCGCTCGAGGGGAGGCCGGTGTGGACCGGGACCGTTACGGCGGAGTTCACCGAGATCGCCCTGACGGTTCCCTCAGGTCCGGGTGACGCCACGCTGGCCTTCGAGCGTGGGCCGTCGCCCCCGGGCAAGGCGCCATCCGACGTGGTGCTGGACACCCTCTGGACCACGCCCCTGGAGGCGGGTCAGGAGGCGACCGGCCGAACGCGCTGACGCAGCCGCGTAACGCAGGCCTCCAGGGTGCGCGAGACGCGGGTCTGTGCCGCGATCACGTGGAGCTTGGGCCAGGTGGCCTGCTCCCCCTGATGGACGAGCCGGCGCAGAGCCTCCGGCGAGGCGTTCCGGAGGATGATCCCGTAGTTCCAAGCGGTGACCGGCGGGTGCAGCGTGATGTTGCCCGTAAAGCTCTGGCGCGCCGCGCCGTGGGTCCACTCGAGCGCGCGCTTGAGGCCAGCATGCGTAGCGCGGCGACGGGCTACATCCAGCATCTGGACGGCCTGGGTGAACGCGCTGGTCGCGAGGAAGTCGGTGACCGTGGGCAACACTCCCGAACGGGCGCGCGCGTCCGTGAACGGGATGAGGTGCGCGTTGGTCTGGCTGACGATCGTGTGGTTCACGTTGAGGAGGCGCGCGAGGCGCTCCGTGGGCAGGTCGCTGGCGATGGTGCCGTCGATCCAGCGCTCGCCGGGCACATACTCGGTCTCCTGCCCGCCCTTGCGCTGCATGAGCGTGCTCGGCGGGAAGAGGCCAGGGATCGCGCAGGACGCACGTGAGGCGCTGGTCACGAGGACATCCGGGGACGTGAGCGTGCAGAGGAGCCGAGGCTTCTGGCGAGCGCGTATCGGCGACACGGCGATGCAGAGCGTTCGCCCGGTGCGCGCAAAAGCCTCAGCGAACGTGAGGTCATTCATGTTGCTGCGGATCGCGGTGAGCAGCTGCTCCTGGCTCATTACCGCCTGCTCGCTGCGCATCTGATCCGTGGACAACCGACGAAAGACCCGCGTGTAGACGTGCTCCTCCGGGGCAGCGATCACCTCGGCGAGCTCGGCCTCTGTCCGCGTGCAGAGGCCCCCGGCGATCATCGAGCCCGTGCTGGCGCCAGACACCACGGACGGCAGCAGCCCAGCCCCGTGGAGCGCGCGGATCACGCCGATGTGGAACAGGCCGAGGCTGGCTCCGCCGCTGAGGAGCAGCGCGGACCGCCCAACGGCGTGGGCCTCGCGCTCGAACAAGGCGAGGCGCTGCTCGAGGGGCACGGGGATGTCCCCGTCACAGAGATGGTCGAGCGCGCTGCACACCGCGTCCAGGTAGCGCTCGACCAGGCCCTTCGTGCCGATGAGCGACGTGCCGTAGAGCCCTGGGTCGGTGACCTCGTTGAGGTGCCGGTGCAGGCTGTCGTGCAGGTGCGCGGCGAGCTGCATTGGATTGCCCGCCCGCCGGAGCGCCTCCAGCTGCGAGAGCGAGCTGCGAAGAGCGACAGCGTCGTAGTGCCGCGAGGTGTCGTCGGCGCGCCAGTCGGCCCCCCCAGTCGCCCGGTCGAGCTCGGTGGCGGCGGCGAGCCACTCGTCGTAGCGAGTGGCGGTCTCCAGGGCGCGTCGGAGGCGGGTTTGTGAGCGCAGCAACACCCCGCGCTTCTAGCGCAGGTGGGTGTCGGCGTCACGCGGTGCAGCGGTCAGGAGACGAACTCGGCCGAGAGCGTGGAGGCCCTAGCAGCAGATGAGGATTCTCGCCTTGCGAGGCCCCCACTCCTCCCGTAAAACTGCGCCCGTTGGAGTTCGACCGGGACGGCGTCGCCTCGGCTCGAATCCGGACGGTTTCGACCCCGACGGCACGCCCACCTCATCCGGTGAGTTTGCCCCCCTCCGCGCGTGCAGGTCGCCCGCGCGAGCCTCCAGGTGGTCGTGATCGCAAGCGCGTCCTCCCCGCGGTTCACGCGACGGTTGGCGCCGCCGGATCGAGTCTCGACGCCCATACGCCTGCGCCGAGCCCACCGGCTCCGTCCCCGCTGGGCGGCACCTGGAGGCAACCCGTGAACGAAAGTAAAGTCGACCCCTCAGAACCTCCGTCGCTCGGCCTGGGCCGCGTGGCCGTCGTGCACAACGTCGTCGCCGACGACGTCGCCGAGGAGGACGGCGAACCCCCATCGTTAGCCGCCGACGCCGAGGTCGCTGAGACCGCCGCGCTGATCGCGCAGAGCCTCGTGCGCTCCGGCGCCGAGGTGCTGTTGCGGGGCGTGGCCGATAACGTCGATGAGGTCGTGGCCGAGCTGCGCGCGGCCGGCGTCACGCGGGTCTTCAACCTGGTCGAGGCGGTCGGCGGAGTCGCCGCGCGCGAAGCCGAGTTCGTCGACGCGCTGGAGCGCGCACGCCTCCCCTACACCGGCAACGGCACCACCATCCTGCGCGCCGCGTTCCACAAACACGTCGCGCGACAGATCCTGGGGGCCTGCAACATCCCGATTCCGCGGGGTGTCGAGGTGTGGAGCGAGGCCGACGTGCCGCTCCACGGCTATCCGTACTTCGCCAAGCCGTCTCGAGCCGACGGCTCGATCGGGATCGACCAGGGCTCGTTGGTCCGCACGCCCGAGGCTGCGCGTACCCGCGTCACCTGGCTGCTCCGTACGCTGGGCGGTCCCGTCCTCATGGAGGAGTACCTACCAGGCGCGGAGATCAACGTGGCGCTGCTCCCGGTCGATGAACAGCTCGTGGGCGTGGCCACGGCGATCGACTTCTCGGCGTACGGGCCCGACCTCGTCCCCGTGGTCACCTACAACTGCAAGTGGGTGCCCGAGACACCGGAATACAACTGTCGCTCGGTTCCCGCGGCAGACATCGTGCCGCGGTGGCAGGTCGACGAGGCCGTCCGGGTGGCGCGCGCGGCGTTCCTCACCCTGGGCGGCACCGGCTACGGCCGCGTAGACCTCCGGTGCGACACCGAGGGCCACCCCCGGGTCATCGACGTGAACCCCAACCCGGATCTCCACCCGGAGGCCGGGCTCGCCATCGCGGCACAGTCTATTCGTGTCGACTGGGACACGCTCATCGCCTTCATCACGACCGGCGCCAGCCTCAAGGACACGCATGTACGTTCGCCCCATCATTCCAGCCGACCGCGAGCGACTCGTAGCCCTGCTCACGCGGGTTGAGCAGTTTCGTCCCGATGAGGTCGAGGTGGCCGTCGAGCTCATCGACGACACGCTGAAGAGGCCCGAGGCGGGTTACGAGACGCTGGTCGCTGTGGATGGGCCCGAAGAGGACCCACTCGGCTACACGTGCTTCGGTAGAACGCCCATGACGGAGCAGACCTGGGATCTCTATTGGATCGCGGTCGACCCCGCCACGCAGGGACGCGGCGTGGGCAAGCAGCTCCTCGCGGCCTTCGAGGAGCTCAGCAAGCACCGTACGGGCTCCGGCACCATCGTGCGCGTAGAGACCAGCTCGCAGGAGGAGTACGACGGCACCGTCGCGTTCTATCTGCGCAACGACTACACCACGGTCGGGCGGATCACTGGCTTCTACCGGCACGACGACGACCTCCTGATCCTCTCCAAGCGGCTCACGTAGCGGACAGCCGCGTGGACTTGTCGAGCGCACGGCCCGGGCGCGACCGCACCGCGTGGCTCGCCTCGCTGACGGCGTTCGCCGTGGTGGTCTGCATCGGCTGCTCCAAGTCCGTGTGCCACCGCGACGAGCTGGAGAAGGTCGTCTCGGCGCTCTCGAGCGTACCGGCCAATCTTCGGCCAGAGCTCGCGGCCGCTGGCGTGGCCGAGTCCTGCGGGAGCCCCGAGCGCCCGATGCCGCCGGGCCTCGCGGCGGCCTTGAAGGCGCAGGCGGGCTACGGCCCTCAAGCCCGCCTGGGTGTCCTCAAGGGGATCGTGGGCGACGCGGGTCTCTTTGCCGCGGCGTGCCCCGCCGGGCCTGGAGCGTTGGTCCACGCGGCGCGCATCGAGCCGGGAGAGGCGTCGCTGACGCTCGCCTCCGCGTGTCGCTCCGGGCTGGCCGCTCTGGGCAGCGACGGGGAGTTCGACCGTGCACCCTTCCACGCCCTCGCGCTGGGACTGGCCACCCACCACTGGATGACCGAGGGCGGGGTCTCGAAGCGCGTCGCCAGGCGTCTGGCGAGGGCTCTCATCGGGGTCGATTGATTGCCGCTGGCGGCCGCAGTCAGGCCGCCGAAATTCGCCCCTCCCCCAACATTATCAAGCAACTGAACGGCACTGCGATGTGTATGCTCCGCGCCCCCAAACCCCGGCTACTGCCCAGGAGAACTGACTCATGACCCACTTCAATCGCTTCGCAGCGCTCGGCACCGGGGTGGCAATCGCCCTCGTGGGGTGCGACAGCACCAGCAGCACCGAAGCCGCGGCAGCGGGACAGGACGCGGCCAACAACGGCGGCGCGGAGACCGTCGAGACCGGCGACGCGGCCCAGTCCTCGGACGGCAGCGATGCCGCGGATGCCGCGGATGCCGCGGATGCCGCGGATGCCGCGGATGCCACGGACGCCGCGGATGGCGTCGAGGGCGTGGAGGACGTGGGCCCCGTCGACGGCGCTGACGACATCGTGGAGCCCGTGGACGTCCCCGGCCCCCCGGACACGGGGTCCGATGGCGACGAGGACACCAACACCAACGTCGAACAAGACGCCGGCCAGCCGTCTGGCAACGGAGAGACCTGCGAGACGGCCATCGACCTCGTCGCGGCCTCGGAGCCCAGCGGCGGTACCGACTACCCGAACGTGGCCATGGGCGTGCTCGGACAGAGCAACGACTACAACCCGCTCAAGGACTCTGGCCTACCTCCGGCCTGCTCGATCGTCTTCGACGCGAAGGGCAAGGACGTCGTCTACTTCATCGACCTCGAGCCGGGCGAGAGCCTGGAGCTGCGGTATCTGCTCGAGCCGAAGAAGAACCCCGGGGGGATGTATCTCCTCGACTCCTGCAGCCCCGTGACGTGGCCGGACTACGACGGAAGCGGGCTCTGCGGGTCCAACGAGTACAAGAGCCAGGGGTTCTGCGGACCGGTCGCCGACTGCGACCCGGTCGAGATCAACTTCCTGTACCCGGAGAAGGACAACGTGGGCACCAAGCGCTTCTGGATCGTGCTCGACGAAGTGGCTGGCGACACCGGCACGGCCACCTCGCTGTACTGGGTCAAGCACGAGCCGAAGTAGCGTCGGCGCCCATCGCCTCTCGGCGGTGACCTGAGCGCTGCGCGGGCCCTGAGCGGCGCGCAGCGCTCAGCGGCAGGGATCTCCAGCGACCCGCCCGCCGCCATCTACCGGCATGCCCCCGATTGCCCGACCGAGCAGGGCGGCATTGACCACCTCCACGCGACGGTTGGCTGCCCGGCCCTCGGCCGTGTCGCTGGGAGCCACGGGCTTTGTCTCTCCGAACCCGACGGGTAGCAGCCGCTTGCAGTCCGCGCCGCGAGCGACCAGCTCGCGGGCCACGGCCAGCGAGCGTCGGTCGGTGAGCGCCTGGTTGGCCGCGTCGTCTCCCTGGTTGTCGCTGTGGACCTCCACACGCACCAGGCTGACGCTCGGCTTCGCGGCGAGGTAGGCTGCGACATGCTCCAGCGCCGGGGCGCTGGACGGTCTAACCGCGTCGCCCCCGGTCTCGAACTCGATCGCCGCCGGCAACTTCAGGCGGTGGCCGTCCAGCTCGAACGTCTTCGGCGGCGTGGAGCCGGCGCAGAGCGGCGCGAGCCACGCGAGGAACGTGACGCGCCGAGCGGTCGGCCTCAACGGACGTCCACGCGATAGACCTTGCCCTCCAACTGCTCGGTGTAGAACAGCGTGCCGGTGGCCTCGTGAATCGTGATGCCCGTGAGCGCGCCGGAGGGCAGGCCCGTCTCCAGGGAAGCGAGAGGGGAACCGTCCAGCGCGAAGGCGTAGATGTTGCCGGCCGACGGATCGCTGACGTAGAGCGCGCCCTGGTAGAGCGCCAGGCCCGACGGGACGTCCACGACTCCCGCCGCGACGATCTCGGTTACCTCGGCGCCCTCGTAGGTCCTGCTCTCCTTCATGGCCTCGTAAGCGAGGAGCTTGTCCCCGGCCGTCGCGTTCGAGACGTCGATGCGCACGACTCGGCTGTTACCGGTGTCGGCGACGTAGACAGCCCGGGTCGCCGGGTCCACGGCCAAGTGGCTCGGCACGTCGGGCAATCGCTTCAGCTCGCCAGCCGCATAGCGGCGCAACACGCCATCCGAGTGATCCTCGTGACCCGGGCCGTGGTCTGCCGAGAAGTCGTAGTAGTCCAGCGCGCCAGCCTGTCCGTTGAACGCGAAGTACGCGTTGGCCTCGATGTGCGTAATCCCCATGCAGTACGGCGTGAGGTGCAGCATGTCCATGTGGGACCCGTTGAGGCCGGGACCGGGATCCTTGGCGAAGATCTCGGGGTCGGCGGTCCAGAGCGTGGGGCCCATGAAGTCCGCGAAGTCATCTTCGTAGTTCCCTGTGCGCGCCTCGTGGCACGTGGCGAAGAAGTCGCCCTCGGCGAACGCGATCGAAGTGGGACGCCGCATGAAGTGCCAGGCGTTCAGGTCCTTCTCGACGCGCCCTTCGGGGCTGGCGCCGAGCGCGCCGCTGATGATCGCAACAGACCCCTCGAGCTCCACACAGCCAGCCTGGGTGGCGTTGAACTCTTCGCAGGGCGCATCCGTGGGGAACTCGCGAAGGGTGACCCACAGCTCGTCACGAACCGGGTGAAAGTCGAGGTCCGTCCCCTGGTACTCGCGCTTCGGGGTGTAGACGAGCGTGAGCGCGGGGGGCGTGCCCCAGCCGAGCGCGCTGCCGGGTGGAGGGGCCGTGCAGTCTCCGGACTCTGCGCAGAACGGCGTCTCGTCCGAACACTCGGCGTGCGATGCGCAACCCGGAGGGGGGGACGCCACGTCTTCGGGGCCGTCCGCCTTCTCCGAAGTCGTGTCGGGCGTCGCAGCCACGGCGTCGGCCTTCTTGGAGACGGAATCTCCGCCTGACGAGCTACAAGCGACGAGCAGAGCGAGGGCGGCATGCGTGGTCTTCAAGTTCGGGTCCCTCCTGGGGGCGTGGGGCGCGGTACGCTATCAGCGAGGCAGTAAGCGAATCAACGAGATCCGCTCAGGGACCCGAGACCGGCACCGAAGCGGCGACACCCCAGGAGCAGCGCTGACATTGCCGCCCAGCCGACCCACGCGGTGCTGCGCCCGGTGCCTCCGCTCTCACAGCCGGCGTCGTCGCCCGAGTCCTCCGCTGGGAGCACGTGGCCCGCGTGCGGGTCGCTCCACGGGTCCAAAAGGTCATCGGCCAGCCCGGCGTCCAGCGCGAGGTCGGTCCACGCGAGCTTGCACTCCCCCTGTGCCGTAACCGGGAGTCCCTCGAGAGACGGGGGAACCAATGCGGCCACACTGACGAGCAGCCCGCCCACACCCGCGTCCGGGGTCCACTCGTGGATCTCCCCGACCACGCAAGCAGCAAGCCCATCGGGCCTGTCACGAAGGCAACCGAGGCGCGGGCCCACGGCCAGGGCTTGGAGAGTGTCGCCTTCGAGCCGCATCGGTTGACCGCCGACGACCACGAAACCACCCGCGACCGGTCCGTGGATGGGCTCGGCGGACGTGACCACCGGGACCAGCTGGTCGCCATCGACGCGATCGAGCCGGTATCCGGTCGACGTGCTCCCGCGCACCCAGAGAATACGGTCGGCCTCGACCAGCGTAGGCGACGCGTCGTACGGCACATCGAGCACCCTCTCCACGCCTGAGGACGACACTCGGTCGAGAGCCAGCCGACCTGCGTCGCCCGTAGCGACCCACCAGCGGGTGTCCTCGGGGAGCAGGGCGTCGGGCGGCGGGTCCAGCACCTGAGACCACTGTGGCCCGGGCGCCACCTCGATGAGCTCGCCCTCCATCGTGAGGACGGCCGCCCTGACCCCATCGCCAGCCATGGCTCGCCCACGATCGCGGTGGAGGCTCGGGTCGACGACGGTGGCTGCACCCGTGGCGTCGAGCCGCACCAGCCCCGACCGACCGAGGACGAGCAGCTCCTCCCCCACCGCGACCATGAGCGCCGTCTCTGGCCCACCCCAGCGCTGCGGGCACACGAAGCGCAGCGCCTCGCCCTCGGCGATCCCCAATCCCCGCGACAGCTTCACACGCGCCGGCGCGGCGCCGTCCCACGTCAGCACCTCCACGACGCTGGCAGGGAGTCCGTGTGCACCCGCAGCGCTGGCAACGCCGGCGGCCGTGAGCAACACGAGGCGGTGGAGGCTGCGGGGCTGGGACACGGTGTCTCCTTCACGGCTACCGGGGACGAGGCCGGGCGGGCAGGCGCGGGCCTGCTCCGGGTCGATTCTGGGCGACGAGTGGGCGTGATGCCAATGAAGCCGTCCTCGTCGGTCCGGGAGAGCCTTGTCAGCGCGGCCCACCTGCGCCACCCTGCGTCGATGCGCCTGCGCGCCACCATTCGCAATGTAGGGTACGAGTTCGGTTCGCTTCGGGAGGTGTTCGCGAAGGCGAATCCGCCGAAGTCAGGCGATCAGCTCGCGGGCATCGCCGCGCGCGACCCTGTCGAGCGGGTCGCTGCACGCGCTGTGCTCGCCAACGTCACCCTCGAGCAGATCCGCAACAACCCGGTGATCCCGTACGAGGTGGACGAGCTCACACGGCTCTTCGAGCACTCCCTCGACGAGGCGGCGTACTCCGCGGTGAAGCACCTCACCGTCGGGCAGTTTCGCGAGTGGCTCCTGGACTCGAAGACGGACGGCCACCGGATCCGGTCGGTCTCTCCCGGGCTCACGCCCGAGATGGCGGCGGCGGTCTGCAAGCTCATGACAAACCTCGACCTCATGACCGCTGGCGCGAAGTGCCTCGTGGTCGTGCGGGCCAACAACACGCTGGGGCTCCCGGGGCGGCTCTCGTCGCGGGTGCAGCCCAACCACCCGACCGACGACGTCGCGGGGATCCTGCTCAGCACGCGCGAGGGCCTGTCGTACGGCTGCGGCGACGCCGTGATCGGCGTGAACCCGGCTACGGACACCGCGGAGTCCACCGCGGAGATCCTCACCGCCATCGACGCCGTCCTGAAGAAGAACGGCTGCCCCACGCAGCACTGCGTGCTCTCGCACGTGACCGTGCAGATGCGCGCCTTGAGCGAGCTGCGCTGCCCGATGGACCTCATGTTCCAGTCGCTCAGCGGCTCCGAGGCCGGCAACAAGGCCTTCGGCATCTCGGTCGGGCTCATCGACGAGGCGGCCGACATGATGAAGCGCCTCGGCTCTACGCGCGGGCCCAACCGGATGTACTTCGAGACCGGCCAAGGCTCGGCCTTGTCTTCAGCGGCGCACCATGGGGCAGACCAGGTCACGCTGGAGGCGCGTTGTTACGGCTTCGCGCGGCGCTACGACCCCTTCCTGGTCAACACCGTAGTGGGCTTCATCGGCCCGGAGTACCTCGAGGACGGCCCGCAGATCACGCGCGCGGGCCTCGAGGACCACTTCATGGGGAAGCTTCTCGGCATCCCCATGGGCTGCGACGCCTGCTTCACCTACCACGCACGAATGAGCCAGGACGAGCTCGAGGGCCTCAAGGTCCTGCTGGGCGCCGCGGGCTGCACCTACCTCATGAGCCTGCCCGTCGGCGACGACCTCATGCTCAACTACCCGTCCACGTCCTTCCACGACATCCCGTCCGTGCGCCGGCTCCTCGGCAAGCGCCCCGCGCCGGAGTTCGACGCCTGGCTCAACGAGCTCGGGATCCTCGACGGCGACCAGCCCGGGGAGCGCTTCGGCGACCCGCGCGTGATCCGCCCATGAGCCACACGCGCACTCTGGTAGAAGCCCTGAGGAAGCGGCTCGGCGGCGCGGCCCCGCTGCCCCCGCCGGCCCCCACGCCCAGGATCCCCGAGCCCCCCGTTCGCGTGTTCCCGCGCCGCAACGAGAAGACGGCCTACGCCAAGGAGGCCGCCACGCACACCACGGCGTTGCTGGGCATCGGCCACGTGGGCACGCGTTACGCCACGGACGTGGTGCTCCAGTTCCAGGCCGAGCTCGCCGTCGCCCACGGCGCGGTCGCCCACGAGCTGGCCCCGGACTTCGCCGCCCGCAACGCGCTGCTGCCGCTCGAGTCTCGCGTCGCGGACCACCGGCAGTTCTTGCTGCGCCCGGACCTCGGCCGCCGACTCAGCGACGAGTCGGTCCACCGCTTGCGTGCCGGCGCCACGAAGAGCCCCGACGTGCAGCCGATCCTGGCCGACGGCCTCTCCGCCGTGGCGTGCGAGGGGTCGGGCATGGCCCTGCTGCACGCCTTCACGCGCGCTTGCGAGCGGCGAGGCCTCACGGTTGGAACCCCGGTGTGCGCCCGCTACGCGCGTGTGTGGCTCGAGGACGAGATCGGCGAGATCGTGGGGGCCAAGGTGGCCGCCATCCTGCTCGGCGAGCGTCCAGGCCTCGGCACCGGCGACGGTCTCTCGGCGTACCTCGTGTACGAGCCGAAGCTGGGCAAGACCGACGGCGACCGAAACATGATGAGCAACATCCACGCGCGCGGCACGCCCCCAGAGGTCGCGGGTGATCGCCTGGCCGTGCTCGCGAAGGCGATGGTGGACCAGCGGACGTCCGGCGTGTCGCTCGACCTCTCAGGCCTCGTAGCAGAGCTGGGCGAGGCCGCTTCCCGCGCCCCGCGTGCCCCGCAAGAACGCGTGCGACTCGTGGAGGTCGACCGGTGATCCTCGAGCCCATTCCGCCCAGAATCCTGTCGGTCCGCCGCATCCCCAACGCCGACCCCGCCGTCTTGGCGGCGTACGGCGCCGACCCCACGCGCCATCGGTCCCTGGGGCTCATTACGGTCGACCAGGACGATCCCACCTACGTCGCGCTCGACGAAGCCACGAAGCACGCGCCGGTGGACGTGGTGTTCGCGCGCTCTTTCTATGCGGGCGCGGCGCACGGCTCGGGTCCGATCTCTGGAGAGATCCTGGGCGTCCTGGCGGCCTCTGATCCCGACGAGATCGACGAGGGGCTCGCCGCCCTCATCCGTTGCCTCGAGCACGACGCCTGCTTCTACGGAGCCGACGAGTCCAAGAAGACCCCGGTGTTCCCGCACGTGATCGCGTCGCTCGGGCACTACCTCTCGGCCCAAGCCGGCGTGGCGCCGGGCACCTCCATGGCCTACCTGGTGGCCCCGCCGATGGAGGGCGCTATCGCTCTCGACGCCGCGCTCAAGGCCGCGGACGTTCGCGCTGCGAAGATCTTCCCGCCCCCCACCGAGACCAACTTCACCGCCGCGTGGCTCGTCGGCTCGCTGGTGGACTGCCAGGCGGCCGCCGAGGCCTACTGCGAGACCGTGGTGCGGGTCGCCGCGAACCCACGCGAGCGTTAGCCACGACCCCGTCCCCGGGTTGTCACGCCGCAGTGCAGGCCCTACATTCCGGCGCGACACATTGCGGAGCGCCTAATGAACGAAGACCTGAAAGAGATCCTCGCCGACTGTGAAGAGACGATGGCCAAGGCCATCGAGCACATGAAGAAGGAGCTTGGGCGGATCCGCACGGGCCGCGCCAACCTCACGATCCTCGACGGCGTTCGCGTCGAGTACTACGGCTCGTCCACCCCGCTCAATCAGGTCGCCGCGCTCACGGTGGCTGACGCCCGGCTCATCACGATCAAGCCGTGGGACAAGGGGCTGCTCACGCCGATCGAGAAGGCCCTGGTCGCGTCCGACCTCGGGCTCACGCCCAACAACGACGGCGAGCTCATCCGCCTCCCCGTTCCCCCGCTCACCGTCGAGCGTCGCAAAGACCTTGCGAAGCAGGTGGGGAAGATCTGCGAGGACATCAAGGTCAAGGTGCGCAACGCCCGCCGCGACTCCAACGAGCTCCTCAAGGATGTGGACGGCCTCTCCGAGGACGACGTGAAGCGCGCCAAGGAGCAGGTCCAGGCCAAGACCGACGGCTACGTGAAGAAGGTAGACGACCTCGCCGCCGGCAAAGAGAAGGAGATCATGGACGGCTGAAGCGGCGCAGCGGCACGTCGCCGCAGCTCACGCAGTCATCGCCCGTGGTCTCCACGAACTGCGCCGCACATCGGGGGCAATACGCCACGGCCCCCGGATCGACCTCCGGCGCCTCGAAGAGGTCGCCCAGCTCCTCGAGCAGCGGCTGAGCTCGCCGCGCCAGCTCAGCGTCCAGCCACGTCGTAGACCGCCGAAGCGTCCAATCGGCCATCGCCTCACGGGCCAACTCACGCGTCTCGGGGCTCTTCAGGACCAGCGCCGCAGCTACCGGCTCGAGCCCAAGGAAGACCTCTCGAAGCACCAGATCGGCCGCGCGGATCGCCGCGAGCGGCGACAGCGTGATCATTGCCAGCTGCCCACCCTCGAGCCGCAGCTCCTTGCGCCTGCGAAAACACGCCAACACGACGGCCGCCCACGCCATACCGACGAGCGTGGCCACAGCCACACCGGGGACGGGCAGGTCCGTGAACATCGCCACGGGCATGAGAATGAAGAGCCCGAGGTAGAGCGCCAAGCCGCCCAGGCGCATCCCGAGGACCGCGCGGCGCGCGGCGCTCCAGCGCTCGGCCGCCCCCATCACATCGAAGCGCCGGTCCAGGCCGGCCGAGAGCGTCGCCGCGCGGCCCTGTCGCTGCCGAAGCGCGTCGAGCCAGGCCGCGAGCTCTGCGGCGGCGCGCTCCGAGGCGCTTGTGGCGATGACCCTGGCCCCTACATGAACCTCTCGTCCAGCAGCGCTCACCCGGGGTACGGCCTCCCAGAGCACCGGCTCTCCGTCGACGTCGAGGCCATCCGGACGGACTTGTAGACGGAGGGTCTCGGTTGGGAGCGCGGTGTCGAGTGGGGGCCAAGGCGGCGACAGGGTCACGCCGACCGTGCGGGAGCCGCGCAACGCGAACGGCCGCGCGCGCTTGTAACGACCGGGCCACCAAGGTGCGAACGCCACCCCGTCGATCCGAACCACCACCAGGCACTCGCCGAGGAAGACCGCGGCGAGGATCAAGACCAGCTCTAGCGCGTCAGACAACCGGGGCGACCCGTTGGCTCACTCGCCCTTCTTGCGTGAGAAGAGCCGCTTCACGCCCGCGGCGAGCGCCACGAAGCCCGCGACGATGAACTTCCAGAACTTTTGCAGGATCCCCGTCTTCGCGGCGAGCGCGAGAGTGCCGCCGCCGATGAGGGCGGCCAGCGTGTACTCGGCCACCTTGTCGCCCTCCTGATACGACCCGTAGTCCTCACCGGCCACGTAGGTGAACGAGCCGATCGCGGCGCGCAGCGCGGGGAGGGTGGCGGCGATGGCCTCCGGGCTGTCGATCAACGTGGCGCTCATGACGCCGCGCCGCCCCAGGAGGCGGACCTCGTAGTTGACCGACTTCCCCGACTTGCTCTCCACGATCGTGGCCCACTCGAGGTTGTGCGTGGCCTGGTCGTACTTCGGCTTGGTGTGCCAGCCCGTGATCTTGATCTCGTCCCAGCCGCGCTCGCGGCGCGACGCGTTGCCGGCCTCCGTGCCCTTCTGGAGCGTTTCGAGGATGGCGTCGGCGTCGATATCGTCCTTGTCCTCGTCTTTGACGTAGCCGTCAGCCTGGAACTGGAAGACCACCCACCACTGAGCATCCCCGGCCAGCGGCGGCAAGAGGATGCCCTTCACGCTGGAGTCGTAGACGTTCTGGGTGATCTCGAAGAACTGCTTCAGGGCCGACGGCTGCTCGATGAACAGGTGCTTGTCGGGGACGCTGACGGTGGCTTCTCCGCCGAGCTTGCCCGTGACCGGACCCACGACGTGCTCGACCGGGAAGGCCTGAGGCGGCTCCACGGCCGGCGCGGCGGGGTCCACGCCGGGTGCGGGCGCGGGGGCCGACGCGGGGGCTTCAGGTGCCCCGGGAAGCGGAGCAGCCGGCGGCGCTTCATCGGCGCGAGCCGGGAGTGAGAGGGCAAGCGCCAACAGGAACGCGCGAGTAGCGACCACGTTCACCTCCGTGGCGGCACGGTCTCATGGGGCCGGCGTGGCCGCAACTTGGTCCGCCAGCTGTCCCGCGGCCTCCTCAGCGTTACTCGCCGGCCCGGACGCGCAGCGCCCCCACAACGAAGCGGGGGTCGACTGGCCCACGGATCCCGCCGAGCGTGTCTCGCAGCGCCGCGGCGCCCACAGCCAGGGCCACCTCGGCGCCGGTCACGCGTTGCGCCCATTCGGAGACCACTGCGTCGAGCCGCTCGAGCTGGCCCGCGGCTGCGGTGAGCGCGGCTCCGTCCAGGGGCTCGAAGGACGGGACCTCGTTGACGAGGAGGTGGGCCACGAGCGTTGCCGCCAACGTCTGGAGCGTGAGCAGGGCAGGATCACCCGGCGCATGAGCTTCGAAGGCGGCGCGGTTGAAGCCGAAGGCTCCCTCGAAAGCGGCGAACAAGTTCTCGACGGTGGTGAGGCGCGCGTCGGCGTCAGTCAGCTCCGCTACGGTCTCGAACGCGCGTGCCTCGATCGCACCGACGGTGGCTGAGCGACCGGCGTACGACGGGCCCGGTCGAGTGCCGAGGCCATCGAGGAGCGCCTGGTCGGCCGGCTCGAGGAGCCCACGCACCTTCGGAGCGAGCGGAGTGGCGCGGCGCGCCAGCTTCATCGCCAGGGCGTGGCCAACCTGGTGGAGCACGAGCGGGGCGGCACCGCCGCGGAGGAGCTCGGCGGCGTGCGACACGCTGCCGTCGGCGATCCACTCGAGGCCAAGCGAGATCGTGGCGTGTACGCGGCGCGCGAGGGGCGCGAGGCGCTCGGGATCCAGCTGCGCCATACCGTTCGGAGACACCACCACGGCGCGGTTCACCATGAAGCCGAAGTCGACCAGGAAGGCCTCCGGGGACTCCGCAGCGTCGAGGGCCGCGTTCAGGAAGCGCGCCGGGCGACCCGAGCGCGCGAGGGCGACGTGCAGCGCGCTACCGCCGCTGGCCCGACCAAGCTCCAGGGTGCGCTTCACGCGGTCGGGGTCTACGGGGGCGAAGAGCTGCCACGCCACCTCGAGGTCCGGGAATCCGAGGTCCGCGAGGCGCGCCATGCGGAAGCCGTACGCCAGCTCGGTCTGCTCGAAGAGCAAGCCACTCCGAGCGGAGAAGATGACAGAGCGGCCGAAGTGTCCGTCACCGCGCCAGAGGAGGTCGAGGAGCCGGCGAAGGTGGGCGACGGCGTCGGACTCCGCGGGATCGACCAGAAACGTGAAGTCCATGTCCGGCGAGGTGACGATCTCGTATTCGCCCGAGGCGTCACGGATCTCATCCTCTTCGGTGCGGTCGAAGATCGCGACCACCGAACGCATGAGGTACGTGGTGAGCAGCTCCGGGTCGAGCGATCTCACCGTCTCCACGGCGATGTCTGGGTTCGCGTGCCAGAGCAGGTCGAGCCAATTGTCGAGCTCCCCGGGGGCGAGCTCGTCCTTCTCCCAGGCATCGAAGTCGATGAGGGCTACCCGTTGTTCCGGGGTGGACATCTCCACCAGCTCGAGCGAGTCGCTGGGGCCGATGTCGTGAACGAGGAAGTAGAACTCGTCTTCCCGCAGGCCCTGGATGAAGGCCGCGGGGTCCTCGAGGCTGAGGAGCGTGTTCACCTTCTTGGAGCCGCTCAGCTCGAAGAATCCGGCGGGGAGTAGCGCGAGGGGAGAGGAACGCTCGATGGCTTCGGTCATGACGGAGCGCAAGCTAGCCCCTGTGGCCCTCGCGTCAACGGTGGGTGTGGTTTGACACGACCTGCGTCCCCGCCGTACTTACCACCTCGGACTGTTGCTGTGGCCCCACAGCCCCGAGATCGAGCCACCGACCGGCGCACACCGGACTCGGGGTTTTTAGTGAGGTTGGTAGTGAAGACGCTTGCTCCGGCAGAGGTGAAGCTGCTGTTCGCGGACGATGATTGGGAGATCCTCGGGATCCTCCGCGAGCATTTCAGCCAGCGTGGGTTCGACGTGACCGAGGCCAACGACGGCGAAGAGGCGCTCGAGCTGGCGTTCAAGGATCGCCCCCACGCCATGGTGCTGGACGTGATGATGCCGCGCCTCAACGGGTGGGAGGTCGTGAAGCACCTCCGTGAGCGCACGGACTTCGACAACGTGGGCGTGGTCATGCTCACCGCGATCGGCCCCAACCTGAACGCGCTCACGTCCCCGCTCTACGGAGCGGACACGCACGTCGACAAGCCGTTCGACCTCGCAGACGTCGAGGCGGCTGTCCACCAGGTGCTCAAAGAGCGCAGCGGGATCCTGATCTCCGGCTAGCCCTCGTACGGTGCGCGTCGGATCATGGCCTCGACGAGGCCGGCCGCCGTGTACTCCTCCGCAACCACAGTCGCTTGGAGCCCCCGGTCCGCCAGGGCCTTCGCGGTGATCGGCCCAATCACCGCGAGGTGCCGCTTGCGCAGGAGCGCCGGCGCGTCGTCGCCCACGATGCGACACAGGTTGGTCACTGACGACGGGCTCGTGAACGTGACGATGGTGGCGAGCTCCACGTGTCGGCGCGCCACGTCTCGCTCGATCTCGGGGGTTATCGTGCGGTACACGGGCACCACGTCCACCTGACCACCCGCCTCGCGAATGGCGTCAGGCAGCACGTTGCGAGCCACCTCGGCGCGCACCAGCAAGAACCGCTTGCCCTTGGACGCCGCTGGGCCCCCCAGCGCGCGGAAGAGCTCCTCGGCGCGGTACTCCTCTGGCACCACGTCGCTCACCACTCCCAGCGCATGGACGGCCTCCGCCGTGGCCGGCCCGATCGACGCGACGCGGGCGTTCCCGATCGCGCGCAGGTCCAGGCGATTGGCCCGCAGCGCCTCGAAGAAGAAGCGAACGCCGTTGGCGCTGGTGAAGATCACCGCGTCGTAGCGGACGCCCTCGCGCAGCGCCTGGATCAGAATGTCGACCGGCGCGGAGTCCGACGGCGGCTCGAACGCCAGAACGGGCAGCTGCATCACGCCCGCGCCTGCGTCCCGGAGCCCCTCGACGAGCGGCGCGGCCTGCTCCCGCGCACGGGTGACCAGGACGCGCTGGCCCCACAGCGGTCGTTTGTCGAACCACGCCAGGTCCTTCCTCAACGCCACGACGCGGCCGATGACCACCAACGCCGGGTGATCGATCCCTTCCGTACGCGCCGTGACGACGATGTCGCTCAGCGTGCCTTCGATCGTCCGTTGCCGCGGCGTGGTCCCCCACTCGATCACGGCCGCGGGCGTCAGGGGAGACGCGCCGGCCTTCACGAGAGCATCGACCACGTCGGGGAGGCGCCGAACGCCCATGAAGACCACCAGCGTGCCGCCGATGCGGACGATGCGCTCCCATTCAATGGGGCTCTCGTCCTTGTCCGGGTCCTCGTGGCCGGTCACGAAGGTCACGTCGGACGCGATGGCGCGGTGCGTGACCGGGATCCCGGCGTAGGCTGGCACCGCGATCCCCGCCGAGACGCCAGGGACCACCTCGAAGGGTATGCCGGCGCGAACGAGGGCCTCGGCCTCCTCGGCGCCGCGACCGAAGAGGAAGGGATCG
>SXGT01097949.1_pt1 | contig 41526 bp, 38 predicted proteins | sample 3176221 | NCBI WGS metagenome assembly SXGT01 (sample SAMN11356862, study PRJNA531348) | freshwater metagenome | isolation source: freshwater sample F1-120 | place: China: Fuxian Lake, Yuxi | collected 2017-12-25
CTTGCAGCGTTGTTTTCATAATGAGAGATTATATCAATAAGAGAATCTCGTGGCAACCCCTAGGGCTCAAGCCAGGGAAAGCGTTTCCTCCACTGCCGTTCACACGGCGTGGCTTCCACGGGCTCAAGCCCTATTCTGTGAAAAACCAGGTCATACCATCCGTCGTCGAGGCGCGGGCCTCTGGTCGGTGCGGGTCTCAGGCCAGGCTGGAAACCGTGCCGGTGAGGTCTGTTGGGGCGACACGCCGGTAAATCAGCGCATCTGCTAAACGCACGGACTGGACACCGGGGAGCTGCAACCCCACGACCTCCGCGGGTCCGAGGAGCAGATAGCCGCCTACCCGTAAATGCTGGCAGAGGCGTTGCACAATCTCCACGCGGCTCTCACGCGAAAAATAAATCAGCACATTCTGACAAAAAATCACATCCATCCCCCCCACGAGACCGTGCAGCCCAGGGAGTGGGGGCAGCGGAAAGGTCGTCGGATCACAGAGGTTGATGTAGCGAAACTCCACGAGGGCCCGGACCCGCGCGTTGACCTCGTACATGACCGTGCTTTCATCGTACATCACCGTAAAGTACTGTTGGCGATAGTAGTCCGGCAGCTGACGTAACTCATGCCGTTTGTACTGCCCACAACGCGCCTTGGCCAGGGCCTGTTGGCTAATATCAGACCCCAGGACTTTGACGTGAAAGTCCTGCGCCTGCGTCCGCTGCGATTCCAGAAATGTCATGGCGAGCGAATAGGCCTCCTGACCGGTGGCACACCCGGCACTCCACATGCAGAGCGTCCGCGCACGTTTGGGCTCACCGAGCAACGCAGGCAGCACGTGCGTCACCAAGGCGTGATAGGAGGGTTGATGCCGAAAAAAGCTGGTCTCATGGTTCAGTAAGAGTTCGAGCAACACCTTCCACTCACGGTCACCGCCTGGATGGAACAGCACATAGTTGTAATACTCGCCGTAACTCCGCATGTGATGCAGCCGTAGGCGTTCCCACAAGCTCTGGCGCAACAGGCGCAAGCGACTTTCCGAGAAGAATAAGCCGCACCGTTGCTGGATAAGCGCCTGCCAGAGCTCATACTCCAGCGCAGACAGCTCTAGTGGAGGTATCGGCGGCGAGGTCGAAGACATGCGGCTCCTACTCACGCACCTACGCGGTGCCCATGGCGCGTTCTGGCGAGCTGAAACATACTCACAGACATGCGAAGCTCATCGGCGAGAAGCGCTAAGTTATTAATCGACGCGGCCGCCTGGATGGTCCCCGCCGCCATCTGTTGGGTCACCTCGGCAATGTCTCCCATCGCTTTGGAGAGACTCTCGGAGCCACGGGCCTGTTGCCGCGACGCCTGAGAAATGGACTGAATGATCTCCGCCAGGCGCTCGGAGACCCCTTCGATTTCGCTCAGCGCCTGCCCCGCCTCATCGGCCAGGTGGGAGCCGAACACGACTTCATGGGTGCTTTGCTCCATGGCCGTCACGGCCGCGGTCGTCTCGCTTTGGATCGCCGTCACGAGGTGGGTAATTTGTCGCGTTGCCGTGGTGGCACGCTGGGCGAGCCGTTCGACTTCCTGCGCCACCACGGCGAAGCCCTGCCCCGCCTCGCCGGCGAGCGCCGCTTCGATCGAAGCATTGAGGGCCAACACGCTGGTACGGTCGGCAATGTCACCAATCACTTGCACAATCTCATTAATCTCCTGCGACCGTTCCCCCAGACTCTTGATGCGTGCGGCAGTTTCCTGCACCTGGATGCGAATACGGTGCATGCCCTCAATGGTATTCTGGACCGCCCGTGCCCCCTGTTTGGCATTGCTCAGGGCCTGCTCGGCCACCGTCGCCGACAGGGTGGCGTGCTCGGAGACGTCTTGGATCGAGACCACCATCTCGTCGAGCGCGGCGGAACTCTCCACAATTTGTGTGGACTGCGCGGTGCTGCCGTCGGCCAGATGATCCGCGTTGGCCTGGATTTCGTGCGCTGCCGAACTCAATTGTAACACCGCCTCTTGCACATGCCCGACGATATTACGTAACTGCTCCACCATCGTATTGAAGGCTGCGGCAATGGATTCGGTGGCAGGAATAGTCGTGAGCACTTCGACCGAGAGATTGCCGCGGGCCACTTCAGACACCTCGGCCAACAAGACGCGCAGGGCATCAGCCACTTGTTCGGAGTCGGCGCGTGCTGCCGCGTTTTGCTGCAGCAAGCTGGTGCATATGCGATCATACCCCGCTACGAGCATGTGGATGTCGTCAACCTCTTGCATCGATTCGTTGGCAGGACGCAGCTGTTCATAGGCCGTCTGCAACGCCGTGAGCGGTTGGGCCAGCGTATAGTGGCTGCTGAGCGCTGTGACGCCAGCCAAAGCGGTGGCTCCCACCAGAATGACCACCAGACTGACAGGTATGCTCGGCCTATAGGCCATGCACACGGCACTGAGTCCAAGGATAGCCACGGCACTCAGAGCGACAGACCAGACTATCTTTGCCTGCATGGATCGTATCATGGTTCCATCCCTTGGGCTCTCGCTCTGGTATCTCGACCGACATGGATTAGAGCCTTTGATTCTCTAGGCAGTACTTGTGTCACGGCAAGCGGGGTATCGCCCTGCCTGCACCTGTCTGGGTGGCACGTGAGGCCCGCGGCCAGACCCCTCACTTACCGTAGGGCACGTGCACCAAGCAACAAGCGCTGTGCAATGCTACTGGGAGTGCCAATGTAATCCACTGCGCCCGTGGCGACGGCTTGGTGCGGCATCCCATCCACCACACAACTGGCAGCATCCTGCGCACAGGTCATGCCCCCCTGGGTCCGGATAGCCAGCAGGCCCATGGCGCCGTCTGCACCCATGCCGGTGAGGATAATACCCTCGCTCCGTGCCCCATAGCGCTGCGCCACCGATTGCATCGTCACATCAATCGCTGGCCGATGCCCCCCCACCTCTGGTTCCTGGGTGAGTTGGATCCGTCCGTCAGGACCGACGAGGAGATGCAGGCCTCCAGGGGCCACCAGGACTGTGCCATGCGCCAGACGGTCCCCGTCGACCGCTTCACGCACGTGCAAAGGCACCGTCCGATCTAATTGGGCTGCGAGCACGGTGGTAAAGGCCTCCGGCATGTGCTGGACAACGATCACGGCTGCGGCAAAATCCGCCGGTAAACCGCTCAGCAGCTCGCGTAGCGCGGTAGGACCCCCTGTAGAAGCCCCGATCACAATCACACGGGTGATCGTACTGGGCCCGTCTTCGCTGGGAGGCACGGTCTTGACGATCGCGGTGGGGGTGAGGCGCTGCCCCGGGGTGCGGCTCGGTGTACGGCGCACGTGGAGCGAGCGAATCACGCGGATACGGGACGCAGCGCGTATCTTGGCGACCAGCCCATGGTCGAGCGCGTCCGGTACGGTTCCAGGCGGGTGTTTCTGGACAAAATCCACGGCCCCCAGGCTGAGCCCTTGGAGGGTCAGGGCTGCCGCCTCTCGACTGCTCCCGCTCAGGAGCACGACCGGGGTGGGGCACTCATGCATGATCTTGTCCAACACGTCGAGACCACTCATGTCCGGCAATTCGAGGCCTAAGGTAATCACATTGGGACGCAGTGTATGCACCATGGCGAGCACGCGGGCTCCATGGTGCGCTGTGCCAACGACGTGGAAATCCAGCGCATCGGTGAGATACGAGGCGAGGAGACGGCACACATACGGCGAATCATCGACAACAAGCACGCGAATAGGAACTTCCATACTACTCTTGAGTCCTCACCTGAGAGGACGTGATACGTGATGCCACGTCTCTGACGGTCAACACTGGCGGAGGAGAGAGCCGAGGCGCCGCACGTCGCACCAACAGCTGGAGGGGAGGGCACGCCGCCATCATGACGCTCCTGTGCAAGGCTCCACCACGGAGGCGCAGGGTGCCCCTGCCATGACTCGTAAACGTATATGGGCGCATTGCAAGAAAAGAAATGTGCAAGATCGAATAGGCCTCAGACCTGAACATGCTATGTGGTGCCATAAAGCGACATGGTACCACGGGCTTGGGGTACGGCGCCTGTAAAAAGTGACGCGGTGCGGTGGGCCGTGGTTGACAGCCCATCCTGGGCTCCAGACAGCGCACGGTTGTCTCGCTGTCTCCACGCCCCTGTTCAGCTCGCTTCGGATGCTGGAGTCGTCTGCAGCCTCTGCAAGGCGTGCACCAGATTGACGAAGAAACCCGTATACACCGTGCGCCATTGCTGTTGGAATCCGGGCGCATGAAACGCTTTGACACACACATTGAGACAGATGTTGATAATCCGCACGAGATCCTGACTGAGGTGTTCAAAGGTTGCGGGAGGGATGACCGCACCACGCCGCAGGTGCAACTGCTCGAAAATGGCCATGGAGAGCCGCCCATCACGCACGTGGCCCAGGCCCAGACACACATAATGCGTGCGGCCGCGGGTCAGCAGAACGTTGAGCGTACAATGGCGCGCCTGGGCTATAGCGAGTTTCTCGGTAAAGTCCACAATGCAGTTGACCACCTGCACCAGATACTCCAAGGCCAAGGCCTGTGACGCGCGCATCATCGTATCCGTCAAGCGAATGCTAAATTGCTCCAGCTGCGATAAGAGCACCATCGAGTCATACTCCAGGGCCATATCGTCCTCGCTCTCCTCTGCAGCACGTAGTCCTGTGGGCACTTCACGCGTTGCCATGGCCTGAGGCGAGCCAGTGGTGTCGCTTTGGGGGGACGTGGCCGATGGATACGCACGCAGAACCTCTGCGACTCTACTTACCGGCGATGTTTCTGCCATAAGCCCTCTCGCACATACAGGCCACTGCCGCAGTACTTTGCAACGCATTGGCGGATCGTTTCTGGCTCAAACGGTTTCGTGATATACTCTTCGGCACCTGCAAGGCGTCCCATAACACGGTCAAAGACATGATGACTGCCTGAGAGCATGGCCACGGGGACACGCCGGAGATAGCGATGCTCTTTAATGATTTTGCATACGTCCAAGCCATCCATGCCTGGCAGCGTAATATCCAGGAAGATCAACGCTGGCACGAACTCGCGCAAAACATGCAGTGCCTCAAGGGCACTCCGTACACGCACGGAGTCATACCCCAGGCGATGCAAGATCAAAGCCATGAGATTCCGCACCGTCTGGCTATCGTCCACCACCATGACGATTTGGGGTGTTGAGGTCTCTGCCATGCTCTTCATTCTCAGTGGTGGAGCGCCCTAGCGCTCTATCGAGCCTCCGCGGCGCTGCGTGTGTCCCTCGCGCGCGGGACAATCGCGGGAAATCTCTGAGGAGTCGTGTCGTCTCCTCCACAAAACGGCCTGGTCAACCCTGTCGAGGCTTGACGTCAATCATCAACGCCACGGGCACGTCCATCCTCCACACGTCGTCCCCGCCATTTAGAGCAGCGCCAGAATGTCAGGCACCTGATTGCGTAGCATAGCAAAACCCAGGCCTTGATTGGCATCTTTCTGGGTCACCAAGACTGCCAGCACTTGCTTGTCGCGAATCAGCTTCATGAAATGAAACACTACCACCGATGAGATAAAAATCTCTTCAAAGCTCTCCTGGAGCGGCGCTCCTCGCTGCCGGCCTAACAATTCTTCCACCCGTTTGACTGTACGTCCACGAAACATTTCGACAGAGGCAGCGGCTACAGCCTCGAGATACTCCGGCGTGAAGTGCGGTACAAGGTGATACACCCCCAATAGCATGCCAGTATGCACATCGACTACGGCACTGGCGAGCCCGCCGTAGACGCCTTCCACCATACTGCGACAGACATCCGTCAGTGTGGCCATGCCATCTCCCTTCCACAGGTGTCGCTGCCCACGGTGTCACTCCCACGCGACGCGGCGAGCCGTCAGGCAGGGTGCCTCAAACATGCAAGCCAGTGCGTGTCCATGCTGCGCCGATGGGAGCAGCTAGCGTACAGAAGCTCACCAATATCGTCAAGGTGAGGTAACAGGCGCGGCCCAGACGCGCACAGCGCTTACTGCGCCTCAGGGACGAAGGCCGTGCCCAGCACTTCGTCGATCATCTCCACCGGCACAAACGTTAACGCCTGGCGCACCTCCTCGGGCAGCGCCTCCAAGTCACGCTCGTTGCGTTTGGGCAAAATCACCGTGGTCAGCCCGGCCCGATGCGCTGCCAGGACTTTCATTTTCACGCCACCGACAGGCAGCACGCGCCCGCGCAGGGTGATTTCCCCCGTCATGCCGACATCATGCCGTACGGGTCGATTGGTCAACAGACTGGTGAGCGCGGTGACCATGGCGACCCCTGCGGAGGGCCCATCTTTTGGAATCGCCCCGGCAGGGACATGCACATGGATGTCGGTGTGGGCGAATACCTCCGGATCGACGCCCAGTTCCAGCGCCTTGGCGCGTACGTAGCTATGGGCAATCTGGGCGCTCTCGCGCATCACATCCCCGAGTTGGCCGGTGAGCGTCAGCGTGCCCTTGCCCTGCATGCGGGTCACTTCAATGTAGAGAATGTCCCCGCCGGTGGCCGTGACCGCCAGACCTGTGGCAATACCGGGCAAAATGAGGTGCTCGTGCATTTCCGAGAGAAACTGCTCATGCTTCAGGTAGTCCACGACCCGTGCTGGGGTTACCTCCACCTGCGCCGTCTCCTGCGCCGTCTCCTGCGCCGTAATCTGCACCGCGACTTTCCGGCACACGGTGCCCAGGCGGCGTTCGAGATGACGCACCCCGGCTTCGCGGGTGTACTCGCGGATCACTTTCCCCAGCGCCTCATCCGTAAAGGTGACTTCCTCGGGCCGTAAGCCATTGGCCTGGCGTTGCCGCGGCACCAAGTACGTCTGGGCAATACGCAGTTTCTCGTACTCCGTATAGCCGTCAAGCTGGATGATCTCCATACGGTCGCGCAAGGGTTCTGGGATAGTTTCTAATTGATTAGCGGTGGTAATGAACATGACATCGCTGAGGTCGAAATCGACGTCGAGATAATGATCGCGAAAGGCTTTATTTTGGGCCGGGTCGAGCACTTCGAGCAGGGCGCTACTCGGATCACCGCGCCAATCCTGACCGACTTTGTCGATCTCGTCCAGCATAAAGACCGGGTTGCGCGTGCCGGCGCGCTTAAGAGCCTGGATGACGCGACCGGGCATGGCGCCAATATACGTGCGGCGATGGACGCGGATCTCCGCTTCGTCGCGCATACCCCCCAGGCTCATGCGCGAGAATTTGCGCCCCAAAGCCCGCGCAATGCTCTGCCCCAGGCTGGTCTTGCCGACGCCCGGCGGCCCAGCAAAGCACAAGATGGCCCCCATGGCTGCGTGGGTGGGGCTTGCAGCCGCCGTGCCATTGCTGGCCTCGGCGGGCTCCTGGCGGTCGGCGTGCAATTTGCGCACCGCTAAAAATTCCAGGATGCGATCTTTCACCTCTTGCAGGTCGTAGTGGTCCTCATCCAGCACCACGCGGGCCTGCGGAATATCGAGCTGGTCGGTGCTCAGCACCTGCCACGGCAGGGTCACCAGCCAGTCGAGATACGACTTGATGATGCCATACTCTGCCGCCTGTGGCGGCAGGCTCTCCAGGCGTTGTAATTCGCGTAGGGCTTCTTTCCTGGCTTCGTCGGGGAGTTGCGCAGCGTCGATTTTCTGACGGTAGTCGTCGGCGGTGACATGACTTTCGTCGGTGTTCCCCAGTTCTTTCTGGATAGCTCTGAGCTGCTGGCGCAGGTAGTACTCGCGCTGCGCTTTATCCATTTCTTCACGGGCTTCAGTCTGGATTTTGTGGCGCAGCCCTAACACTTCCTTTTCATGGCTGAGATGCGTGATCAGGCGGCGAAACTTGTCCTTGACGCTGTCCATGGCGAGAATTTGCTGGCCCTCAGAGACCGCGAGGCGCGCCATGGCGGCCACCATATAGGCCAGGAGGCGCGGGTCGTGCACCTGCCCCAGGAAGTCGCGCAGCTCGCGTGGTACGTGTGGCGACAGTGCGACCACGTGCTGCGCCAGGTCGCGCAAGGTGCCCTGCAGGGCTTCCATCTCAACATCCGTCTCGACCACATCCGAGGCGACCTCAATGCGGGCGCGTAAGTAGGGTAGCGTTTGCACCCACTCGGTGACGCGAAAGCGTTCGATGCCCTGCACCACCACCTGCAAGGTATTATCCTGGGCACGTGAGACGTTCTGGATATTGGCCATGGTGCCAATGTCGTAGGTCTGCCCTGGCCCTGGCTCTTCGACTGTATTGTCTGGCATGCCCACCAGCCCGATGAGGCGATCGCCTTGCAGGGCTTCTTCAATCAAGCGAATAGAGCGTGGGATGCCAATGGCCAGTGGCATGACGGAAAAGGGATAGGCCATCGTACTGCGCAGCGGCAGAATCGGCAGCTCGCTGGGGATGGTGGTCAGGCGGGTGGTTTGCGCATCCGGTTGCATAAAATTCGCCATGGGGCTCCCCCTTTCTCTACTCCCAGTCACTGGCCTCAGCCATATAGTCACAGGTGTCGCACAATGGCATAGCGCGATTTTTGTGCTGCAGCTTGCGGCGATATTGCTGATACTTGTCATTCATCCAGATATCTCCCAGGGTGGCGTGGGCGGTATCGCCCATAATGACTGTCGCACGCCAATCATTGCAACACAGGAGGGCCTCACCGCGATAATTGACATACATCTGTTGCGAGGGACGCTGACAGCCTAAGGCCAGGGGGGCAGCCACGTGTCGCGCCCCAGGGATGTTTCCAGAACGATTTTGTAAATCCGGCGTGGCGATTTTCGCGACAAAACGTGGTTCCCAGAAGGACATATCGCGGCAATTGAGCAGTCGCATGCGGCGCGGCAGGTCGGTACCCTGGAAGAAAGGATTGCTATAGCCGGTGCGCAGGGTGATGTCGGGACGCCGGGTCACCAGGCGCGTGGCCAAGGCGACATGCGCGGCGTGTTGGGCTGGGCTGTCATAGGCGTTGAGGTCGAGGCTGTTCAAGCCCGCGTCATAGAGGCGCTCCAGCAGGTGTTCCGAGACGGCATCGCCGTTGGTATTGATGGCAATCCACGCCGCTGGGCACTGCGCCCGGGTATACGCCAGCAGGTCGGGCAGGCGTTTATCGAGCAGGGATTCGTTCATTAAATAGGGCGAAATACGTCCGGTGTAGTGCAGCGCCTGCAACTGGTCAATGACGCGGTGATAGACGGCCAGTGGCATCAAGGCCTTCTCAAGGGGAAATTTCCCGGATGGACAGAAGGCGCAGCTCCGGTTGCACCAGGAGACAGTCTGGATCTGAATGCGGCTGAACAGGGGTACAGGGTCCAGCCCCTGCTCCTGCCCAGACACTGCAGTAGAGGATTGTATAAGCGTTGGCATGGTGGGCTGTCTCCTCTGGCAAGCCTCAAGTCACATGATGCGTGGTGGATCCTATCACATACGAGCGGGTTCGCCCAATTTCTCCGCCTGCGGTATGGAGGACGCCCATGCGTATCTGTGTGCTCAGCGATCACCCGGCGAGCCATCGCGCTGTTGTGGCCCTCGGGCAGCAGGGGCATGACGTCTCCTGGCTCGTGCCGATGGTGTTCTTGCCCACGTTGTCTGTCGAGGCCGAGCGGCTCGCCGTGGCGTCTGACATTCTGCCGGCGACCTGCCAGCATGTGGTCCCACTCCAGGCGTATCACTATCACGGCGTACACCTGCTGGTCGTCAGTCAGACGCTCTGGCAGCAGCCAGAGTTGCACACGCGCCTCTTTACGTTGCTGGGTCTGTTGCATCGCGCCGCGCCGTATCAGGTCTTCCATACCTGGGGGCCTGTGCCGCTGGCCTACCTCACGGTGTATACCGCCCGCTTTGTCGCCGTGCCGGCGGTGGTGTCATGCGACGCAGCCATGCTGGCGGCGCGGGAGCACCAGCCGTTTCTCTGGGACTGGATGCTGCGCCAGGCCGCGGCCATGGTCGTTCCCAGCCGTGCCGAGCGCGCGCAGCTTGTGAGCCACAACGCTGGCCTGCCCGTGTCGGTCCTGGACACCACACACCCGGCCCTGGGGCAGAGGCTGACGGCGCTCTACGCGGGTCTTGGTGTGTGTTAGTCGGAGGTTTGCCTGGGAGCGCGGGCATCCTGCCCGCTCCGGCAGCAGGCGAGACGCCTGCGCTCCCAGGAGACGGATGCCATCTCGCGTCTAATGGAGGCCCGTATGCACATTGGCCTGCTGACCCCAAGTTTTCCCCCCATGGTCGATGGCGGGGTGGCCATTGCCACCGGGCGGCTGGCGCAGGCCTTGCTCCGACGTGGGCATACCCTGACAGTGGTGACGAGCCTGCCGCCGGCGCAGCAGAAGGCCGAGGTCGTCCATGACCGGCTGCTGCTCTCGTCGCAACTCGTGGCCGACCCGGCCCACGCCCCGTCCGCGGTCGCGGCGTTACAGCAGTGGCTGCAGGCCCGGCATCAGGCCTGCCCGATTGACCTACTCCTGGCGTACTTTCTCTATCCGGCTGGCTACCTGGCCACCATCCTGGGCGAGAGCTTAGGCGTGCCCGTAGTGTGTAGCTGCCGAGGCAATGACGTGACCAAAGACCTGTTTATCACCCCGGAGCTGATCGCCACCGTGCTGGAGCGCAGTACGCGCCTGATCTTTGTCAGTGCCTCACTCCTGCACATGGCGGACACGTTGGTGCCGTGCCGCGCCAAAGCCACCGTCGTGGCCAACGCCGTGGATAGCACCGTGTTTACCCCTGCCCTGTCCCGACCGCTGACCCCAGTGGTCGTGGGCACCAGTGGCCTGATGCGCTGGAAAAAGGGCGTCGATGTGTTTCTGCCGCTCGTGCAGAGGCTGTGCACCACGCCCAGCGTGCGCATCCTGCTGGCGGGCTATGGGCTTGATGCCGCCATGGAGGCACACATAGCCGATTTCCTGGCAGCCCACGACCTACACCGGCAGGTCGAGATCACCGGGCCGCTTCTGCATCCCCAGATGGTGCACGCCTTGCAGCGCATGCATCTCTACGTCAGTACCTCGTATCAGGAGGGGATGCCGAACGGCGTACTGGAAGCCATGGCCTGTGGCCTACCGGTCGTGGCAACGGACGCGGATGGCACCCCAGAGCTGGTGCAGGATGGGGTGACCGGCTATCTCTGTCCCATGGGGGATCTCGCCATGCTCGCCACGCGCTGTCGGGCATTAATCGCGCACCCCGCACTGCGCCAGCGTATGGGGCAAGCAGGGCGGCAACGGGTGCAGCAACTGTTTCGCCCTGAGCAGGAAGCCGCGGCGCTGGAGGCGGTCTTACATCAAGCGTGGGCCGACAGGAGGACCGTATGCTAGGCGACGACGCGACCCCTGACGATACACGACCACTCATCCTCTGGGATGGTGGGTGAAGCTTTTGACGACGGTGTGTCGCTTGGGTCAAGCGGCAGGATCAGCAGGGACGCCTACGGGCGATGCCTTTCCAGGAGGTGCCAACACCCCCGATGACACCAGCATGGTATCAACGTTGTCAGCAGGCGGTGCATGTGCAACTGGCAGATGGGCAGGTGTTACGGGCGGGACGGGCGTGTATCCATATTCTCGCCGTGTTGGGCTATGGTCGCCTGGCGACCGTGCTGCTTCTGCCCCCATGCCTCTGGGCGGTGGAGGGCGTGTATAGCCTGGTCGCCAGACATCGGCCCTTCTTTGCACGCTGGTTTTTTACCCGCGAGTGAAGTACTGGCACCCTGTGCCATGTGTGTTGGATCAATTGCAATGATGTGCCCTCGTGCCCCAGCGATAGGTGGCATGACCCGCGCGTAACAGATGCATCACCGTGGCGACAATCAGTTCATCGTTCTCAGGGCCAACTTCATTCTGGACCGCCTCGACTAAGGCGTACAAATTGGTAGTCACAGTGGTGGATTGGGGCACGGTACAAGACGGAGATTGCAGGACGGTAGACATCGTCGGGCTCCTTTGAGGTGCGAAAGCGTAAACGTGTGGAGAATATACCCCTATCAGCGGTGTCACTCTGTGAGCCCCCTTACATCTTTGCTGTGCAGTGTCTCACAGTTGCATCCCAGCATGTGTCAACGTGCCGGGAGATAGGTGTGATACCAGTCGAGAGTAGCGCGCATCACTTCACTGAACGCCGGTTCGGCATACACTTCATAGTGGCCATAGCCGTGCAACACCACCAGCTTCTTGGGCTCACCAGCCCGGGCATAGAGATGTTCAGACTCGGCCGGTGGCACGAGGCGATCATTATCTGAAGTGATAAACAGAATCGGGCGTGGCGCGATCTTATCCACCACCCATTCAGGGTGAAAACCCAGCGTATCGTCAACGTATTCCAGCGGAATGGTATTCACCGCCGCCGGATTCAAGCGCCGTGCCGCCGCGGCCAGCTCTGCAGATTGCCGGTCCGGGAGCAGGATCTCGCTCCGTTCTACGAACGTCGAGGCCCCTTTGAGGGCGCGCTGCTCACGATCGTTCCGCGCACGTTCGAGGAGGTCATACCACTCGTCAGGTCGCCGGACACTGCGCATCCAACGGTACCCATGGCCGATGCCCACCACACTCACAATACATTTGACGCGTGGGTCAATCGCCCCGACCCACACCACCGTGGCGCCGCCATAACTGGTGCCATAGATACCGACACGTTCGGGGTCTACTTCCGGTACGGTGCTGAGAAACGTCACCGCGGCCTGCACATCCGCCACGCGGCTGTACGGTGCCAGGCGATTGCGTGAGCCAGCGCTTTCTCCCCAGCCTTTATAATCAAACGTCATGACCATATATCCGGCGGCGTTTAAGACGCGCGCATTGTCCGGGAGATACAGATCTTTCACCCCCGTATAGCCATGGCACAGTACGATGCCAGCCCGTTGCTCACCAGGGCGGAGGTCATCAGGAAAATAGAGGTCACCAACCAACTGGCACCCCTCGCTATAGAAGGTGACGGGTTTGTGCATGGGCCAGGCTCCTAAAAATCGTGCGAGAGACCCCTCACTTCAGTGGGGGGAGGAAAGCACGGCGCTGCAAAGCGCCAGCCGTTTCTGCCGCGAAACGCCTGGTCCCAGTGGGGACAGCCTGGCAACGACACAGCCTGGGACCAGGGAAGTTTTTGCCGGTTACCCGGCACACCGCTTGCGCGGGTGACGTGCGCCTCGACAAGGTTCGGAAGGTTTGTCGTGTCTGCCGCACGGCGTCGTACTCGCGACGGCTGTTTAACAGACAGACCACAGGGCCTGGGACTGGCACGCATCCCAGGGTGTGATGGCCAACCGAACGGAGTGGCTTACGCCACTGAGTCTGCTCGACACCAACTCTGAGTTTCCTCAGAGTCCCCCGACTTCAGTCGGGGGAGTACGTCGATTCTTCCACACGGGCTCGGGCTCGGTCAATGTCCCGCACATTCCTATCATATGTACGGCCCGAACACCATGGTTGTTTGCCAGGCCATTGCAGGCGTGCTATGGGCGATGTCCCCTGTGGTGATGGAGCTCAGCAGGCGTCCGGCCAGTATTGCGGTGGCATGTCATCCCAGACAAGTAGGCACTGTCGCGACAGATGCGCAGACGACCGGCGCTATATGGCCCCGATGGGTGGTGCCGAGGAGAGGGTACAAGTGTTATAGGCGCAGTCGTGCACCACGGGCTGGTGACCATGCAGGTGGTGACGACAGGCATCACGCCAGCGCTGACGACGGCTCAGCGCTGGCAGAGGCCGTGCCGGCGCTTGGGGTCGCACGGCGCGGCACCCGAACCGGGACCACCGCTAGGGTCCACAGCCACCGAGCCCCACTGCTCGGTATCGGGTGCACGTGAGGGGCGTGGAGCAGAGCAGTCTCCGACATCCCGACTCTGTACAGCGGGTGCTCTGCCCGCACGGCGTGTCTTAGGCCACAAGCGCACTACGGGGTTCATCATGCGACGTGAGCGTCACGGCGGTATCCTGCGTCGCCGTGGCGATTGAGCCGTAGAGGGGGCAGCGCCGCTTCCACGTCTCCACGAGGCCCTCGGCATGTTCCGAGGCGACACCCCACATCTCAAAGTGTACGCGAATGGCATCGAACACCGTGACATCACCGGCACTCTTGTCAGGATCGCGGTAGGCTTCCACGCTCACATCCATCCACTGCAGAGGCTGCTTATCTTGCTTCGCCAGCCGTTCGACCATATTGACAGCGCACGCGGACACGCCGGAGAGAAACAGTTCAGCAGCACTGACCGCATCGCCACCAACATCGTCACTGACAAAATGATGCGTGCGGGCATTACAAATGGCCCGCCCAGGCGTTCCCGTGCTATAACCATGGACTGTATAGGCCAGGGTGAGTGTCGTCGTGCTCATAGAATGCTCTCCGTAGCAGTAAGGATCAGGCAGGGATACAGCGCGCTGCTGTACCAACACCCGCACAGGGTACTCAGGACTCTCTCGGCTGTCAACCTACCTGGGCGTACGCTCTGGTGAGCCCAGGAGCGACCGTTGCAACGTAAGCGCCCCCAGGGGGGATAGGTGCTTACTGCCCCCAGCACCCTACCACCTGCGAGGCAGGTCTACACTATAGCCAACCCGAGCAGAGCACACACGAGCCACCCCTGCTTTGTCCGGGACATGCTGGCACAGCATGCGGTGTAACGTCAGAGCATTGTGGCAGGATTGTACATAAGAAAAACCCATAATACGCGGGGCAGACATGGCCCCGTGCGCTGTTGGCTGGCGCGCACGGGGGTGGGGAGACCCATCGCGCCGAAGACCCTGGTCTTTACACAGGACCCAGGGCTCCTCGCAGTGGCACGAGACACACGGGACGGTCCTGGAGCGTTACCCCATGAAGCCGATATCACTGTGCGGAAACTGCGCCAAATTCGGGAAGGCCCAGGCCAGCTCCGCGGCTGTGGCACCAAACCACCGGCCCAGGGTGGCGCCGAACTGCGACGTAGCAATCGTGGGGATCCACACCCCCCGGGTGTTGGCATCGTCCGGGCCACCTAGGGCAAACGTGGGCATCTGGCCATAGATTCCCCCACGCACCGCCCCCCCGAGCACGATCTGGTGGTTCCCCCAGGCGTGATCACTGCCACTGCCACTCGGTTGCAAGGTGCGACCGAATTCTGACTGCGTGAACGCCGTGACCTTCTGTGCCATCCCGACCTCCTGCATCGCGGTGTCAAACGCTGCTAACGCCTGGGACAGCTGGGAAAACAAAAACCATTGATTCCAATCCTGCCCACTGTGCAGATCGAAACCATCCAGGGCACAGAAAAACACCTGGCGCCCTGGCCCCATGGTGGCTCGCAGGCGTATCAGGCGCGCCACTTCCTTGAGCTGGTTGCCGATGGCGGTGCCGGGAAACGCCGTGGCCAGCGCCGGTACGCTCTGCGTCGATTGCAGAGTATCGGCTAATTGTAAGCCATTGGCAAAAGCCTGGTTGGCCGCTTGCCGCAGGGCCGTACCACCGTGCAACGACAGCATCTGCTGCACCGCTTGGCGGCGTGCATCAGCGGCGGCCTGTGGCCAAAAGCTCATGCCGGCCAGGCTCAGGTTCGTCCCCGGCGCGATCACGTCGCCCGCCACCTCATAGCCTTGTAGGAACAGCGCGGGCGAGGAAACGGAGACCGCCGCCAGGCTGTCCGCGGTGTCGAAACAATCCAGCAGCCGCCCGCCCCAGCCGGTGCCGTTGGGCGTGGGCATGCCGGTCTGCGCCTGCACGGTTTGATCGGAGTGCGAAAACAGATTGGTCGGGAGCCCCACGCCCTGGAGCACCTCGGCGCGGGTTAAGGGGCGGTGCAGCAGGCCGGTATTCAGCACCACGGCCAGGCGGCCAGCGTTGTAGAGGGGACGCAGCTCGGTCAGCCCGTAATGCAACGCATACGGGTTGCCGGTGGCGTCGGCGATCGGCGCTAACAACTCGGTCCCCGTTAGGGCCAAATCGCCACGCAGCGTCTGATAGGCGGTGTAGCGGGCCGTATCGACGGGCACCAGCAGGTTGTTGCCATCGTTGCCACCGGCGAGATAGATGCACACCAGCGCTTTGTAGTCACTGGCTTGGGCGGCGTGGGCCGGCCGCGTGGGACTCAGGCCAAGGCCCATGAGACCCAGTGTGGCCAGGCGCGCACTGAGTTTGAAGAAGCTACGACGGTCGGAGCAGTGTTGATGAGGCATAGCCATTCCTTCTCACGTCGAAGTTTAACGTTGCACCGCGTATTCGCTGGCAATCGCCGCCAAGTAGACGGCCCCCAGGGCGCGTTGCGTCGCATCGGGCGCGGCAAGGGTCGCTGTCAGGATGATCTGGCGTAACTCGTTGGACATACGCCCCTGCAACAGGGTCTGATTCACCTGCTCCACGAGGGCGGCGGGGTTCCCAGCCAGGGCCGTAAACGGGCTCAGATTCACACTAAAGGAGGAACCGAACTGTCCACTTAAGATGCCATAGATGAAATTCGCACGCTGGAGCGCCAGCGCTGGCGTGTAGAGCTGAAACTCGGGCCCGTACAGCGACGGCTGCCCAGGCAAGGCCGCCAGCGGCGAGTAGAAGCTGAACACGGTGGCCGGCGACAGTACGCGTTGTCCGAGATTGCTGAAGATGTACATGAACATGTTGGGATCGCCAAATTGGGCCCCGAGCGCCCGCCCCAGGCTCAGGATATGCAGCACGGGGTCTTTGAGATGCCCGTGTGGCCCTGTCGGTGCGGCGGTGGCTTCCACATCGGTCAGGATCGCCATTAACACCGCCCGCAAGTCCCCGCGCACGCCAGCACCGTTATTGACGAACACGTCGGCGACGCGCTTGATATAGGCGGCGCTGGGATTGCTACTCACCAGCGAGCTGATGAGCCGGAAGGCGATAAAAGGCGGGACGTTGGGATGCTGGAACACGTTGTCGATCACCGCCTCCAGATCCTGCTCGACGCTTTGGCCTGCCGGCAGAACCGTGCCATTGAGCAGGGTTTTGGCGCCCGTATCATGGTACTGGCTGCGTGGCTCCATGAGGCCGACGAAATACTCCCAGTTTTGCGAGGCGGGGGCTGTGCCTGGCCGGGTCGGATATGTCCAGCCTGTCAGGGCCCTGGCAAACTCGCGCACTGTGTGCTGGGTGTAGGTGGGAAGCGGGTTCCCCTGGGCATCGGTGCGCCGGCTCCCGTCCTGGTGCAGTTCCCACAGACCAATGCTGAACAACTGCAAGAGTTCGCGTGGATAGTTCTCGTTGGGCTCACTGGTAGCGGAGGTTTTCTGGCTGTTGGCCTGGTCAAGATACTTCCCCATGCTCGGGCTCATGGACATCTCCTTGAGCAGGGCACGGAAGTTGCCAAAGGCATGCCGTGAGAGCAAGCGGACCCAGGGGATTAACTCGTCGCCGTTCACATTCTTATTGGACGACACCACCAGCGTCTGGCTCAATGCAAACAGCATGCGCTGCCGCAACTGGTCCGCCCCACGGGCCATATTGAGGAAGAGCTGGCTGCGGACCTGCCCAGCGTTCAGACCATCTGGCATCGGGCTTTCTGGGAGTTGGTATTGCTGTGCCAACCAGACGGACGGGCCTGATTGCTGCACGGCCGCGAGGTCTGCCGCCGTCGGCCCAAATGTGGCCCGTTCGAGGAAACGTGCCGCACTGCTCACGTCTACCGGCGCAGGGGCAGGCGTCGGCGCAGGGGCAGGCGTGGGCGCAGGGGTAGGCGTGGGGGCAGGGGCAGGCGTCGGCGTGGGGGCAGGGGTAGGAGGCGGCGTGGCTTGGGCTACCGGCGTGACGACGTACCGTTTGACTTCCGTCCAGCCCTGGTACACCACGATGTCGATCTTGGTTTTGCCATCGCAGACCCAGGCATTCCGCGTGACTCCGCTGGCAGTCTCTGTGCTGGCAATATACAGCCGGTGCAGGCTAGGGTTCTCCAGCGTTGCCGTCACGGGAACCGAGCAGTTGGCCGTCTTGGGAATCGTATACTGCGTGACATCTGGCGCAAAGACTGGGCTAAGACCAGCCACTACGAGGCTGGAGACGGGACCAGTCGCCGCAGTAGTCACCGCAGGAGTAGAGCCCAGCGTCCCCAGTAGCAGCAGACTCGGCCAGAGGGCAGCGCGCCGACGGTGGCGGCACGACGGGCGGCTCATCATGAGGGATTCGTGCATAACTCAACACCTTTCATCTAGACGTTGCGTGTGTGAGGGGAAGAACCCTATGCATCTCTACAGGAATGCGTGGGTCATCCCTGGGAGCGCGGGCCTCCCGCCCGCCTTCGAAGCAGGCAAGCGGCCCGCGTTCCCAGGTAGATGTCGTGCACCAGAGGAGCTATGACAGCGCACTAAGCATAGCCAACCCTCAAGCGGTAGGCACCTCCCCCCGAAGTGCAATTTACGTGTCATTGCCTGCAATAATATGTGCGGAGCCTGAGGCCCTGCGACAATACCCTGGCACGCGTCTACTGTCTCCTTTGCACCGTCGCCAACGAGGGATGCGATACTTTCCTAGTTTCACGGCTGTACATTTGACACCAGTCTGTCTACGTTGTACCTGGCGGGACAACGGATTCCCCTGCGGCCTAAAGCGCTGCATAGAGCACGGTGCTTGCGCGCTATGCCGGCTCTATCACCCGGCAACGTGATGATGGCATGCTCCTCTATTTTGGCTATCCACAGGCGCAGGGAGAGGGCTCCTTGTGTGCTGTCCAGGGCCAGGCCGGGCTGGAGTTCCTGGAAGCCCTTAGGGCCTATAAGGCACATCTACAGGCAGAGCAGAGGCTGACGCTGGCGGTCCGCATCGGCATCCACACCGGCCTGGTGGTGATGGATACCCTGGCCCATGACGGGAGCGCGCTGCCACTGGCCGTAGACGAGGCACCCATTGTGACGACGTGGTTGCCGGAGCTGGCGGCGGCGAATACGCTGTTGCTCAGTGCGACGACCGCCCGCTTGGTGGCGGGATTCTTCCACTCCCAGGATTTCGGAGCGCACCGGCTTCCCACCGGTACCACGTCAATGGTAAGCGATCACAGGGGGGAGCCGATGATGACGGTCCACTCCATGCCAGGTCGGGCTGTTGAGCCGTCACCACACTCGTCACTAGAGAGGCGTGCACCTCCGGGGGGCTGCGCCCAGTCCTGTGGGGGCAAGGGACACGACCATGGGCGAGGGATGGGCTCCACTAGTGGTGCCAGGACGTCTCCAGGAGACCACGAACGCAGGACAACCATCTGCGCTGTGTAGAGCGGCACCCTCGGACGTCTGGGTGCTTACCCTGGGATCGCTGACGTTTCAACAGTGCTCCGGCGGCGTCCTCTCCGGCGCGGTGCTCAGGGGTAAGGCCCAGCGCAGTCGGACCACCACGGGACGTGGCCCAGCGGCGAGCGCCTCGTGCGGGACGAACGGGGTGTCCAGGGGTTGCAAGCCAGGGCCCACCAGCGTTGCACCGGACGCAGGCATTGGACGGAGACGATCACGCAGGCCCGTGGTCAGGCTCTCGAACGCTGCATCCGGGGCTGCCGTGGCGGCGGGACTGCCCCACGCCCCCATCAGCACACAGTTGGGCGTCGCGACTTGGCGCACAAACGTGAGCAACTCCTCGGTCTGGCGCTGACGTGTCGCCACCGCGTGCGCTTCCAGGTGCACATTGAGCAGGCGGATCGAGTGGGGGCCGCACTGCGCATCGACCATTTGCACGGTGTGATAGGGGGCAAAGAGCGGCGACAGCACGGGTTGCGTGGGAGCTTGCGCAAGACGTTGGCGTGTATTTTGGACCAGCGGGTAACGGCTAATGATGCCCTGGCCAGCACGCAGGCGTCCGGCATGGCGCCACGGGGGCCAGAACGGCCAGGGCAGATAGCGGCATTCCCAGGTAATCGCCCGCGCCACAAAGCCCCAGCCCAAGGCAGCGGCAATGTACTGCAGCTGGTCCACATCGTAAGTCCGGCGGCTGGCAAAATCGACCTCCTGCAGCAGCACAATGTCGGCATCACTGGCGGCAATGGTTTCGATGATCGCATCGAGGCGGTCATAGACGGCGGCGGGATCGGGGCGTGGGCTGGTCTGTAGGGTTTCTCCCAAGCCATAGGCCATGGCATAGGACAGCAGCACCAGCTCGTCCACGGGCGGTGGGGCCATCTCCGCCACGCCCGGGATGGTCTCGATAATACCGGAGCCCTGGGTGGTGTGCAGCGTCTTGCCGCCACCGGCCCACAGGAGGGCACTCACGAGCAGCAGGAGACAAGCCAGGACGATGGCCGTTTCAAGCATACAGTGTCCACGTCTTTCAGGCTGAAGGTTCGTGCGTCTCCGGGGCTGTACCGGACGCCAGTGCGGTCAGGAGAGCCTGGCGGATGCTGACCCGTACGTCTGGTAGGGCCTGCTCTTGTTGGAAGAGATGATTGATAGCGACGAGCGTCTGATTCACCACATCGAGATTATACACAGCCTGGGCGGCAATCTCTTGCAACGGCAGGTCGGTGAAATTCAGCGGGCAGCAGTCGCGCTGCAGCCCATCGGGAGGCTCGATCATCCGGCTGGTAATCGGGAAGCCGTGGATGCGACAGATCAATGGGCGGTGCGCGTACAGGCTGCAGCGGCCCGCTTCCAACAGGAGGCAAGGCTGGGGCGCGTCCAACACCTGCCAGGGGTCGTCGGCCTGCTGTACACGCGCCGCCAGATGGGCGCGGGCGGCTGGCGAGAGCGCGGCGACGGCCTGAGCCAGGTGATGCGCTTCCACGGCAAACACGCTGAGTTGCTGGTAACAGCAGCCGTCACAGCCAGCATGGCAGGTGAGCTGGGTGGGATAGCGCTGGCCAATGGTCTGTCCCAACGCCTCGACGCGGGCCACGAGTTGCTGGTAGTGCGTATAGGCGTCAGACATGCGGTGGTGCTCCTCCTCCCCAGCTCAACGCTTGCGTTGGCCTGCCAAGCAACTTAGACTGCGTTGCATCCTGACCCATCTTAACACATGTGGGGCATCATAGATGGTCGAGCCAAAGGAGCATACGATGCAGGGGAGCGTGGCAGCGGTACACAAGAGTGCGTCACATACCTTGACCAAGCCGGGGCAGGCGAGTATCCGGCTCCTGGCCGGGCTGGGCGTGGAGGGCGATGCGCATATGGGCGAGACCGTCAAGCATCGCTCACGCGTCGCCCGCGACCCCACGCAGCCGAATCTGCGGCAAGTGCATCTGATCCACGCGGAATTGCATGATGAACTCCGCACCAAAGGGTTTGGCGTGCCGGCTGGCGCCATGGGGGAAAACATCACCACCCGCGGCCTCGATCTGCTGGGCCTGCCTGTCGGGACACGGTTACATCTCGGCGCCACCGCCGTGGTCGAGATCACTGGTTTGCGCAATCCCTGCGCCCAGCTTGACAACCTGCATCCCGGGCTCATGGCCGCAGTCCTGGACCGCGATGCGCAAGGGCAGGTGATCCGCAAGGCTGGTATTATGGGCATTGTCCTGAGCGGCGGGGACGTGCGGGCTGCCGATCCCATCCGCGTGGAGTTGCCACTGGAGCCGCATCAGGCACTCGAACCAGTGTGAGGCAGGCAGGTTGTGCCATCTCGGCAGGCCTGGGAGCTTGCATCGTATGCGTCGGTGAGATCGTCAACACACAGGGGGAATTATGGCTTTCTTCAATGCGCTCACAGGTGGGCTGCGACATCCTGCTACTGGGCATGCCCCCACGGCTAGCCCGCAGGGAGACCATGCGTCACCGGCTACGGACATCGCAGCTCTGGACTCGTCCACGACGGTCGACGCGCCGGAACCCAGCACCCAGGAAAAGCAGCTGATGCTCCATCTGAGCAATGTCTCGCATGGGGTCAATCACTTCCAGAACCAGATGATGACCATGCTATACCCGGCGATCATGGCCGAGCTGGGGATGAGCTACATGCAGGTCGGCGTGCTCTCCGCCATTTGCTCGGCGCTGAACAGCATCTGCCAGGGCCTGTATGGCTTTCTCACGCCCTTTGTGTCGCGCTGTAAAATTCTCGGTGTTGGCAACATGGGCATTGCGCTGGGGACGCTGCTCAGCGGTCTCTCCGGCTCGTTCCCCATGCTGATCGTGGCCCGTGGCATTGCCTCAGCGGGCTCCAGCGCGCAGCATCCGGTGGGCTACAGTCTGCTGTCGAGCTATTTCCCTAAAAGCCGCGGCTCGGTGATCGCGCTCAATACCAGCGTTGCCAATATCGGTTCCCTGGTGGCCACGCCGGTGGCGACAGCGTTGTTGCTGGTCATGGGCTGGCGGGCGATTTTCTTTGTGATCACGTTCGCCAGCCTCATCATGGGCCTGGTGTATTTCTTCTTCCGTGATTATGGCGCCCCCAACCGTACCGGGTCGGGGAAGGCCCGCCTGACGCAGGGCTTGCACAGTTACTGGCGTGTGCTGAAGAACCGCAACATGATGCTTCTCGCTCTGGTGTTCATGGTCGGTGGCGCCGGCCGCGATGGTGGAGTGAACCAGATCTACTTTGCGCCGCACCTGGCCAACGATTTTGGCTATTCGGCACTGATGATCGGCGTGCTGATGACGGCGATCAGTCTCGGCGGCATCATCGGCCCGGTGGTCTTTGGCTGGCTGTCGGATCGCTTGAGCCGCACGGGCATGCTGCAAGTCTCCCTGGCGCTCTCGTGTGCTGGCTCGCTGTGGGTGGCACACCTGGGGCGGGGTGAAGTGATGCTGTTCATCAGCCTCCTGCTCTACAGCGCCTTCACGTCATCGCGTGGTCCGCAGACGCAGGCCATCGTGGCCGATGCCACCACCGATGCCGACCGCGATGCCGCTTTTAGTCTCTACTTCCTGCTAGGTTTTTTATCGCAGCCGCTCTGGGTGTTGGTCACAGGCTACCTCATGGATACCTCGGGCTTCGCGACGGCGCTGACCGTGCTAAGCACTACCTATATTGTGGGGATCGTCATTCTGTACTTCGTGAAAGATGAGCGGCAAGCGGCGGCAGGCTAGATGGCTGTGGCATTCATACGCGGCCAGTTTTCTGGGGTTTTCCCTGGGAGCGCCACGCTGCAGCGTGGCTTCCGGGGCCGGGCTGGAACCCGGCATTCCCAGGGGGGTACTGGCGCAGGACTGACGCCAGGCACATCAGATGTCCGGGGCATCAAGCGCGGGCGCGTTGTGCAGATCCATCAGTCCCAATCACCCAGCACCGCTGACAACAGATCTGCCGCCTGGCCTTTACTCAGGTCTGCCTGCAAGGCTACGCCGAGCTTCTGCAACAGCGCTACTTGCTTATCCGAGGCCGGCTGCCGGCGCCAGGGCGCTTCGGCATCGAGCAGCCGCTCCACGCCCAGATGCCGCGCAAAGTCCTCGGCCAAGCCCTGGGCATAGTCCAGCGGCAGCAGATCCCCCAGCAGGGCGGGCTCAACCTCCCGCCGCACGTGCATCACCTGCCAGGTATCCACCCCATCGGCCCGCAGCCGCAGGGTGCCATGCTGCGCCCCCAGCGACAGCACCCAGGCCCCCTGGCGGGTCAGCACCCAGCGCAGGGCGCGCCGCGCAAACAAATCCACCGGGGTGCTACGCAGCGTGCCTTCGATGGGCATGGCGCCCATGGACACGTCTTCGTCTTCGTCTTTCAGGATCTCCAAGACCGAGGCCTGGGCCAGCCCGTGCGGGTCGCAGGCAAACAGGGTGGCGGCGGTCTGCAGCGTATGCTGGGTGCTGACACCCACGACGTCTAGGATGAGACAGTCGGTCTTGCCGGGATAGGTGCGCGTGCCGCGCCCGAGCATCTGCTGGTAAAAGGCGCGGCTCTGGGTCGGACGGGCAACGATAACGCAATCGACTGACGGTTCGTCAAAGCCCTCGGTGAGCACGGCGCAATTGGCCACCACCCGCGTCTCCCCGCTATGCAAGCGCCGTAGAATAGCGCGGCGGGCCGCTATCGGCGTTGTCCCATCCAGCGCCTCTGCCGCAATGCCCGCGCCGGAAAAGGTGGCGGCCATGGCATAGGCCATGGCCACCGTGGGCGTAAACAGCAAAGTTTTGCGCCCGGCGGCATGCCTCTGGAAGGCCGCCAGGACTTGCGCTGGGGCGTTGGCGGCCAGCAACAGGCTTTCCAGATCGGCATCGGCAAAATCGCCGCGCTGCGTACGCAGGGCATCAAAGTTCGCCTGCAGCAGCACCTGGATGGCTCGTAGATCGACCAGGTAGCCAGCTTGCATCATCTCTAGGAGGGTCTTCTGGTATACAATACGGTCAAAGACCTGCTGCAGCGACTTCCGGTCGCCACGCTCCGGGGTGGCGGTCACCCCCAGCACCAGCGGGCCGTCCGGGCGGCCCATGCGGCAGTGCTCCAGAATGCGGCGGTAGGTTACGGCGGTGGCGTGGTGGGCTTCGTCAATGACGATGGTCTGGAAATCCGGCCTGAGCCGCGCCAGGCGGGTGCGGCGGCTGAGCGTCTGCACGCTGGCCACCACGGTGGGCGCCTCATGGTCGTCCTGCGCTGCTTGCACCACTCCGAGCTTGAGGGTAGGGTCCACGAGGTGGAACTTGTCCACCGCCTGCTGGATGAGTTCATCGCGGTGGGCCAGGATCAAGGCGCGCCCGGCACGCCGTTGCACCAGCAAGGCGAAGAGAATGGTTTTGCCGGTGCCGGTGGGTAAAACCACCAGGGGGCGTTGCACGCCGAGGGCGGCGGCGGCTAGCACCGCGGCCACCGCTTCTTGCTGGTAGGGGCGCGGCGTCAGGCGCACGCGCGGTGGAGCAACAGTCGCCATGGTTCTGTCCTCCTTACAAAGAGGCATGGTAAATGGAGAAGCGTCGTGTCGCAGGTGACATGGCGCCTCCGCTCTGGAATGGCTGTCCGGTGGCGTCTTTTGCCCTCCATTTTTGCAAAGCATCATAGCACGTGCGCCACTTGGAAAAATCAGCAGACAGCATGCGCCCTTGGCACCCGCTCTTCAGCCCATACCAAACTCCGCAGAAAATTTCATAGGCATCTATCGTTCTCGTCCGCACTTTCTTCTCCACGATTTCTCAGCTAATATCACTGAGGTCTAGACGTTGTATGGAGCCCTCCTGAGAGGACTCTTTGAATCAATGAGCCATTCAGAGATCGTGACACAGGTTCTTCCTTGCTCTGAGAGCTGCACTATGCCGCCAGATGCCCCAGCCACCCACACACCAGATGCCCTGGCCGCGTGGAAAGCGCAGCTGATCTCCCATCTCAGCACGCGCCAGCCGGAGGCCTTGCAAGCCGTGCTCCCCGCCTTGCAGGTCCATCCCACCGACCCTGACATCCTCCTGATGGCCGTGCTGGCGGGGCTGTTGGACGAACGTCCCGAGCACAGTCTGCGCTATCTGCCACGCTTCACCAAGCGCTATGCACCACACAGCGTCGAGGACCACCTGCTCCACGCCATTGCCCTGGCGCAGCGTGGCATGTGGCCCCAGGCCGCCCGCCTGGTCGAGCAGCATGGTGCCTTCCAACTCAACAGCGCTATCCAGCATATCCCCTGCGGCTTACAGCTCATGACGTGGTTCCACGGCTGGGTCAGAAAGATTGAACGCTCCGCCCCGCGCCCTGCCACCCAGACAGCACGCGCCCCAGGCGCCGCCCCGAGCAAGACGCGTGGCCAGGCTCAAGCGCACCAAGCTCCTGTCGCCCAGAAGGCACCGCGGACACCAGCGCCGCCGCCCGCCACCCCGCCAGTAGTAGCCACCGAGGCCAGCCCACCGCCCTTGCCGCGCTCGCACGTGCAGATCGCGCTGGCGATCCAGCTGCCCACCGCACTCGATATCGCCCTGGCACAGGCCATCCAGCCTGCCCCCGAGACGGAGGACACGCTGTTTTTCCTACGCTATGAGTGGACCAAACTGAGCTTGCTGCAAGGCTTTGATGAGCTGCTCTGTCTGCCGACCCTGCGCCAGGTGGATACCTATTGGTACCAGATTGAGGCGGTGCGCAAAGTGCTCAAACAATTTCACGGGCGCGTCCTGCTCGCTGATGAAGTCGGCCTCGGCAAAACCGTCGAAGCCGGTATGGTGCTCAAAGAATACCTGCTGCGCGGCATGGTAGAGCGCGTGCTCATCCTCACCCCCGCAACACTGGTCGGCCAGTGGCAGGAAGAAATGGCCACCAAGTTCGACGTGCCCTGCGCCAGCAGCTACGACCCGCTGGTGCGCCAGGATCCCCGTGCCTTCTGGTCCCAGCCGCGTGTCATTGCCTCCCTCGCCCTGGCCAGGCGGCCCGAGCACCGCGCCCTGTTGACGCAGCAGCAGTATGATCTGGTCATCGTAGACGAAGCGCATCACTTGAAGAACCGCGTCACCGCCAATTGGCAACTGGTCAATGCCCTGCAAAAGCGCTTTCTGTTACTGCTCTCCGCCACCCCGGTGCAGAACTCGCTGGTGGAACTGTACAACTTGCTGACGCTGCTCAAACCCGGCATCTTCAAAACCGAGAAAGAATTTCGCGCCAGCTACATGACCAGCGGCAAACCACGCGTCCCGGCCAACAGCGAGCGCCTGCGCGATGTGATGCGCGATGTGATGATTCGCAACACGCGCTCCCTGGTGGACGTGCCTCTACCCCCGCGCCACGCCACCACCCTGCGTCTGGAGCCTCGCGCCGACGAAGCCGCTTGTTATCAAGAGCTCACGCGTTTGGTGCAGCAAGCCCACCTCCAGGGCTCCACGTCGCAGCGTCTGGCCTTACGCCATCTGCTGTCCGCCGCCGGCTCGCACGCCGCCACTGCCGCGGCGACCTTAGAGCGCTATCTTGCCTCACGGCCTGGGCAGCGTGCGTGGCAGACGTTGCAGCAACGTTACGCGGCACTGCCGCAGACCTGCAAAGAACAGGCCCTCTGCGAGATGCTGCACCGCAATCCCACCGAGCGCACCATCGTGTTTGTGCAGCATCGCGAGACTTTAGCGCGCCTGACCCACGTCATGCAACAGGACGGGCACCCGGCGGTGGTGTTTGACGGCAGCTTGAGCGGGCCGGAGAAAGACGCGGTCATCGAGCGCTTCCGCACCGAGGTGCCGGTTTTACTCTGCACAGAATCAGGTGGAGAGGGGCGCAACCTGCAATTCTGCAACACCCTGGTGAATTTTGATTTACCCTGGAACCCGATGACCATTGAGCAGCGCATCGGGCGCCTGCACCGCATTGGTCAGACGCGAGAAGTCTTTATCGTGAATCTCGCGGTGCGCGGCACCTTGGAAGACGAGATGCTGGCCATTCTCGACGAAAAAATCAACATGTTCGAGCTGGTAGTCGGCGAGATTGATGCCATTCTCGGCGAGATGAGCGAGGAGCACGATTTTAGCGAGTTGATTTTTACGGCCTGGGTAGAAACGACTGCCGCCGAACGCGCCGCGGCCTTTGCGGCCTTGGGCGAGCAGTTGGCTGCCGCCAAAGGCCAGTATGACGCCGTGAAAGCCTTGGATGACCACCTGTTTGGGGAGGAGTTTGTCGCCGGATGAGTACCGACTCTGCTAGCCGTTACCGCGATTTTGCCGCCAGCCTGCTGGCACACGAAGGCGCCCTGATTGAGCCTCTGGCCCCGACGGGGCTAGAGGCCATGCTGCCGGAGACGTTGCAGCAGACCCTGCACGCGCCAGAGCTGGTGCGTCTGGGCTTTGCGGCCGACCTGCCGCCGGAGGCCCAACGTGTCAGTCTGGAATCCGACTGGCTGGAACGTTTCGGCGCGCTGTTGGGGGAGCGTGGACGCTGTCTGCAGGCGGTGCTCCACGTCATTGCCCCGACCCCCTCCAACCCAGAACGCCTTCTGGAACACGCTCTGGTGCTGCAGAATGCCATCTATCGCCTGACGCAGGTGACGCCAGCCTGGACGCGTTGCCTGGTGTTGATCTTTCGCTACACGGCGATTGCCGACGAGCAGCGTACGGGCCTCATCCCCTTTGGGCTCAATCTGGCCAGCGGGAGCGCGCTGGATCCCCACGTGGAGGCCCTGGTGCAGGCGGCGCTGGACCCGGCACGTCCCACACCGGGCCATCTGCCACCAGGCACCGCGCTCCCGCCAGACTGGCCCGCCCTCCAGTTACAGACCGCGGTGACGCGGGCCCTGCCCGCTCGGGTGCGCACCCATGTGCACCTCTTTCTCTCCGGCATGCAACGCCGCCTCGAGCGCGACCTGTCGCGGGTGCACGACTATTACACCGGGCTGCGCCAGGAAGCCTGGCAGCGCTTGCACCGGCAGCACACGGACTCGGCCCGCGAACGCCTGCGCCTCGACGCTGCCGCACGCGAGTATCAGGCCAAAGTGGCGGACCTGCGGCAGAAGTATGCCCTGCGCGTCACGGTGGATCTCGAACAAACGCTCCTCTTAACCACCCCAGTACAGCGCTTCGAACTGCTCATCAAACGTCGCAAAGGCGAACGCCGTGTGACCTTGGATTGGCATCCCGTGGTGCGCCGCCTCGAACCGCCGCCGTGTGCCTGGAGCTATAGCGCCGACACGCTGCGGGTGGTCTGCGACGACGCCTTGCACCTGGTGAGTCCCGAGGGGCATGCACCCTGCACCTCGTGCAGCAAAAACTACTGCCGGGCCTGCCAGCCACGGCGTTGCCCCAAATGCGCCGCGACATAGACTCCGTGTCGGACGTGATACGCCGTGAGGAATCCTACCGGGTAGCCAGGGCATGTGACCACTCCCCAGGGTGCCTACCAAGCTCTGCCTACTCACTCTGGCCGAACATGCTCCCACCCAGACAGCGATACCCCACCACGACCACCACCGCGTTGATCACCAGCAACAGCACGGACAGCGCTGCCACCGCCTCCCACTGCGGGAGGAGATAGGCGTCCATGATCGCCGTCGGGATCACCGTGGTCTTCGAGTTGTACAGCAATACCGAGGCACTGAGCTCTTTCAACGACGGGATAAAGACCAGAATCCAGCCCGCTAAAAGCCCGTGCTTGATCAGCGGCGCGGTGATGTCCCGCAGCACCCGTAGCCGCGAGGCTCCGAGAATGCTGGCGGCGCTCTCCAACTCCAGATGCACGCTCGACAGGGCCGATTTGGCGCTCATAAAGGCAAACGGCATGTGCTTGGTGAGATAGGCCAGGAGCAGAATCCACAGCGTGCCGTACAAGATGATCGGTCCGCTACTTTGACATACTCCCCATGGCTCAAGCCAGGGGATTCTGGGATCAACCATCCATGCAGGCCGAAGCCTGACTGACAAGATGTCCCCCATGAGAAGATGCCCCTTCTCGGAAAATATTGACTGCGGCGTTGTGGTCGCGCTGATGGGTTATCCCACAATCAGGGCATGTCCATACGCGATCTCGCAGTGTGATCGCCTGATGTATGCATCCGCATGCCGAGCACAGTTTCGTTGACGGGAACCACGTGCCGATGTGCTGAACAACCGTGCCTGTCTTGCTGGCGACATAGTGCAACCTCCCAACAAACGTCGCAAAGCCCAGGTCAGAGACCTTGCGTCCCCACAGCGCTTTCATGCCAGACAGATGCAGCGTCTCCAGGGCAATACAGTCATACTGGGCGCAGAGTGTGTACGCCAACTCCCAGTGGAAAGCCTGTCGTTGATTCGCCACGCGCTTATGGACACGGGCAAGGTTCCTCAGGGCTTGCTTGAGATTGTGGGATCCTCTCTTCTTGCTGGCAAGCTGACGGTTTGCCTTGGCGAGCGCCTTCAAATGATGTTTGAGCGGCTGAGGTGCGTGATATTCGTTGCGATCACTCCCTGTCAGGTACGTGGTCAACCCAAAGTCAAAGCCCGCGCTTTTACCTGTCATGACTCGGTCAATGGGTGGTTGGTCATCAAGGATACACGAGAAGTACACGTACAGGTCCCCAAGAGGGTCACGCTTGATGGTCACCGTTTTGATGGTGCCGTCGATCTCGCGAGACTTGGCGTACTTATAGATCGTGGAACCAATCTTCAGGCGGTTCCCGTCGAGCAGCTTCCAGCCCGTCTGCGACAACGTAAAGGACTTAGCATTACGGACCTTACGAAAGGATGGTGGTCCCACGCGGCGCGAGATCTTTCCGGCTTTGCGCGCCTTGACGTTGGCAAAAAATGCCTGATAGCCTTGGTCAATACGTGCAGCAATATTCTGGATGGCTTGCGCGCCAAGTTGTTTCCACCAGGCGTACTTGGGCAACTTCTTCGACTTGGCGAGGTGAGCTTGAAGGGCATAAAGCGACAGCGACTTCTTGTACAAGCGATAGTATCTGCGGTGCAGCGCAATGCAGTGGTTATGTATTGCACCGCCGCCGCCTATCTGTCGATGCAATCGCTTGTTGCGCTTACTGCGATACAGTTTGTACGAGAACGTCTTCCGCATGACTACTTGACACCTTCTCGTTTGTCTTGGTCGCGGATCATTGTTTCGAGCCTGGCAGACATACTAATGCCAGACTTCTCGGCAAGCGCCAGCAGTAAACGCTTGACTTCCTCGGTAAGGGTCATGCTGGTTGAAAGTTTCTTTCCTATACCGTTATCCGACCATTACATATAGTAGGATACAACCCTGGTGCCCTCACGGGCAACGCGCCTTATATCCCCATGGCTAAAGCCAGGGGCTCTACGGCGCGCTTCCGGTAGATGCGTGCTGGCACCCCGATGAACGCCGGGGCACCGTACAGGATGAGGGTCTCTAAAAACATCATGAGAAACCCGACAATCAACGCCGGCAGGGCCAGGGGTAGGGTCACGGTGCGCACAATGCGCCAGGTGCTCGCCCCCAGCGTGCGCGCCGCTTCTTCCATCTCGCTGTCCATCATCTCGAAGGCGTTGTACATGAACAGAAACGCCAGCGGATAAATGGTGGCGAGCGACACCAGTACCAGGCCAGACATGGAAAAAATGTTCAGTAGGCCGCTGTTGGCACCGGTGAGGGCCATCCACCACTTATTGAGCAGCCCGGCATTTGGCCCAGCCAGCAAGGTCCAGGACAAGGCATTGACAAACCCTGGCGCTACAAAGGCCCCAAACACGCAGAAGCGAATCAGCCAGCGCCATGGCATGTTGGTACGGCTCACCAGCCAGGCCAGTGGTGTGCCCAGTGCCATGCCGAGCACGGCGCAGATGCTGCTCAACAGTAGGGAGTTGAGGAGGGCTTCGTGAAAACGCTTTCATTGGGTAATCTGGGCGTAGTTGGCGAGGGAGAAGCCGGCAGAGGTGTAAAAACTTTCGCGCACCAGGTGGTACACCGGCAGGAGCACCAGCACCACCAACACCAGGGTCAGCCCGCTCCACAGGAGTCCCTGGGGCGACGGGCGCAGGCTGAGGCGCAGGCCCAGCCCTGGAAGGAAGCGTGCCTGGGCTCGTACGGCCATTGGGGCTCCTCTCGTGCGTCGTTGTGAGACTGTATCGCCTCCCGTTGTGGGGAGATACAGGCTCATGGCGTTATCCAGTCAGGGCAAGACACGGACCAGGTTTTCCTGGGAGCGCGTGCGAGGCGCCCGCGCTCCCAGGAAAACCTCGCCGGACAGCTGAGTTGAGGCACTATGGGGAGAGGCTCGAAGCGCTAGATACGTGCGGCGCGTCTCTGTCGCCACCGGTAGGCGCACAGGGTGAGCCCGGCCAACAGCATCAAGTGTAAGGTACGCGGTTCGGGAGTGACAATACTGATCGCGGCACCTTGCAACGTCACCTCTTGCTCCTCGAAAGTCTCTGCCGAGACAAATGGCCCGGGCTGTCCCAGCCCACCGGCATTGACGGCCATGCTCAGGAGAGTGATACCGAGGTCTAGTGTGTTGAACGTGAAGGTTCCCACGAGCAAGGCTCCCGTAAGGCCAGAGAAGTTGCCAAAACCCAGACCGCGGAGTTCTCCGAGCAGATCATCAGGTTGCCTCTGGAGGCCGGGGTCATCACCGAGACCGGGGTGGAATTGAAAGGAGACAAAATCCAGTTGGGTGGGGTCGTAGAATAGGTCGAGACCGCCTCCCACCGTCGCTTCGTCAAACTGCATGCGCAGATCCACCGTCACCTGGCTGCCAAGACCAACCTCCTGGAACGCGGGATCCAGGGACAGCAGGCTGAGTGCCTGGGCCGGAGTGCGCAAGACCAAGACGAGGAGTGCAACACCGACCCAGCAGTATGGACGTAAGAATGAGTGCTTCGTCATAACATGTCCTCTGTAAGTGAGGGAGAACATCCCATGGATGACCAGGGGAGACCGGGCTACGCAACCCGCATCTCCCCCAAGCCACCCCTCTACGGCACCAGGCCACTCGGGCCAGGCGCACGATAAAAGAACGACCGCATAATGGCCAGGTCATCCAGCGTCACGACCCCGTCGCCGTCGAGATCCGCATGGGAGTCTGTCGTATTCATGGCGCGGCGCAACAGCCCAAGATCGAGGAAATTTACCGTGCCATCATTGTTCAGATCAGGATCACAGGCGTTGCCAAACCCGTCCCCGTCGGTATCACGCTGATCGGTATTCGCCACGTTGAGACAGTTGTCACAGGTGTCAGCCACTCCATCCCCATCCGTGTCGACGTCACCGGCCTCCAGACAGGCCGTGTCGCCCCCCAGGAAGGCGCAGGTCCGTTGCGCCAGGCACACTTCATCGCCGGTGGTCCCTTGCATGCTGAGCCCGACCCCCCCGGCGCCCTGCACGGCGCTCAAGAGCGTAGCAAAATCCGTCTCACCCGCCCCAGGGGTGGGAGAGGGGCCATTATCAAACGAGATGTCGATGAGCGCGGAGAGCGCTCCTGCTCCAAACCCGCCCGCGGCATACCCGCCAGTGGCCCCTGGCGGAAACCCCGCGGGTGCAGAGCCTCCTGAGACCACGTTGACCAAGGCTCCCACCACATCCGCCACCCCGTGGACATGCGGTTTACCCGGCCCCGGTAGGTGGAACACCCGCGGCGTGGTGAAGAGGATCACGGCAGTCGGACCAACCACCGCGCCAGCGCCATTTGCCCCTTGCCCGGCGGGCACGCCAACGCCGCAGCCGCCCACAGCGGGTACCAGGGCCTGCCCGGTCAGGGACGTGACGATGGCGTCAATCTGGCTCTCTGGTGTATCCCCGCCCTGACGTGGCCCCACCACCGGCAGGAAACCTGGAATTTGTGCTGCGCTCACAAACGGCGTGATGAGTTGATACGGCACATCCCCAGCGGCACCGTGGGGCGCACACGGGTAATCGTCCAGCCGGGCGATGGCGAAGCGATCTGGCCCCGGAATGGCATCCAGGCGTGGCGTGAGAAAGTTAATAATCCCATTGTAGAAGGCATTGACCCCTGCGGCGCTCCCCGTAGTATCTACCAGGTAGATGTAGTTGCGTGCTGCGGGACCGCACGGCACGGCAACGTTCATCTCAACGGCCAGCAAAGCTTTGTTGACTTCCGCCGCATCGGCCGCGGTAAAAATGTTGCCTGGCCCTGCCAGCGGTAAGCCGGTGCGCGGATCTCTGGGGGTGCTGTTGATCAACTGGGTGGCCGCCAGGTTGAAACAGGCAAACGCCATCTGGAAATCCGAGGTCGGCGTCAGACAGGTGGTGAGCGCCCGATACCACACCGCCCCGGCTTTGATGGGGCCAATGCCGGCGACATTTTGCTCGTTAAAATTCTTCCCGTCCGTCATGATGGCGAAGGCATGGTTCGGCACGCTACTGCCGCTGTGCACCCCACCGTTATCCTGCGGGATACCGCACACGTACTGCGGGCTGGTGACCTTCTCCGGATGATTGCGGCACGACGGGAACCACATATCGCGCGCGTGACCAGCGGGGGTGTCCTCAAAGATCAACCAGCGTCGGCCATCAGGGAACCCGGCGGCCGGAGAGCACGCCGTGCGTAACTGGTTGCCGACATCGTTGCCTGGTCCAACATAGTTCGCCGGCACCGGCCAGTTAGGCGGCCCCCCTGGAGGGCCGGCAAAGGCCGCATTGCCGTTGAATAAATCGATAAGTTCGCCGAAGACATCGGAAAACGATTCATTCAGTTGCCCTGCTTGGTTTTGGTAGATGAGGCCAGCGCTAAACTGCGTGACCCCATGCGTCAGCTCATGGCCCATGAAGTCATCGGTCACCAGATTCGGAAAGAACACCACGCGGTTGAGCGGCGGGCCCGTCCAGAAGCCATCCTGGCGGACCGTGGAGTGCACGGTAATCGCCAGTGCTCCACCCGCGGCATTGACGCCATCCCGCCCGAAACCACGCGCGTAATAGCCGTAGACATCCCCGGCGTAGTCATAGGCCTTATCCACGTCCGGAATGCCGGTAGGCCCGGCGCCTTCCCAGCGCGCCGGGACTCCGAACAACGCGGGAGTCACATTGGCGTTGTTGATGCGCCGGTTGAGTGCCTTGTGGACCATATCCCAGCGATCTAGGATGGCCCCGGTATGGGCATCGATGAAGAAGCCGTCGCGGCCCCCGGTACTGGGGGCGCTGAGTACGAGGTAATAGGCCAGGTGTGGCCCAATGGCGGGGTCGCCATACCACCCTGGATCGACGATGACCAACTGGGTCTGCTCAACGCGGGGCGAGGCCGTGGCCAGCGCCTTGGTCGCAATCTGTGTAGCCGCCGCGGCATCGAGTGTTGGGCGCGTTTCGAAGTCGGCTGGGATGTCGTGGAAGAAGCCATTGGCCGCGCTGAAGCGACCCTGGTGATCGTGATGGACTTTGATCATCCCCCCGAAGACCGGCACCTGCTTAAACACCTGCTCGTAGGTGGTGTGCTGATGGCCGATGTCGTCCGTCACAGTGGGCCTGGCCTGGAGTTCTTGCGCGGCATCGGTGACACCGAACAGCGCGCCATACTGCCGCAGAATCCCCAGTGGGGTGCTATCTGCAATGGCGCGCAACGCGGCGCTGGCGCCTGGGGTGTCTTTGGGGCTGATCAAGATGGCGCGCCCCGTGGTCGGCGACACCTCTACCTGCAGGTCCGCCAGGTCACTACGCGGTTGAGCGCCGGCCATCCCTGCGACGGCCACCCAGGCCAGGGCTGTCCCTACCACACGCCTGGTGCATGGTGTGAGGTGTAGAGTCGGCATAACTACTCTCCTAAAAAAAGAGTTCTCAAAAATCCCTCGCGCAGCGGGGGGAAGTCCAAGACGGTAGCGATGTACCCGAGGGGAGCTGCGATACCGGCACGTCCCCTATCCCCGATAATGTCTCAGGGCCCCGGGGGAGGAGCCCAGGGCTCTTGCTGAGGCGATCCCCTGACCGCCAAACAGCTCAGAAAACTTCTCGCGCGCTGCTGGCAACCATTCCCCCACGTCTTTGGGATCAGGGATCATCAGTTTCAATGCTTTCACGTCCGGGAAGCCCGGCGGGTACTTGACGTCCGGGCTCTCCAGCGGCGACAAAATGCCGCCGGTCACATGCATGGTCTGCCCAGCCGGGGAGGTCAGCCAATCAATAAACAATTTCCCGGCGTTGGGATGCGGCGCCTTGGCCAGGAGTGCGATGGGCCCGATCTGTACAAACACGCCATCCTCGGGGAACACCGTCTCCAGCGGCAGACCCTGGGACTGGGCCGGGGCCGTGCTCTGGTGGTCGCACAGGCTCACCAGGCGCTCGCCACTGGCCAGCAGATTGGCCTGGTCGCAGGACTGGTGCGTCAAGATATTGTTCTTGCGCAGGGCCTCAAAATATTCCCAGCCGTACAGCTTGACGAGGAAGAAATCGACAATCGCCGAGGTGCCGCTGGCTTTAATATGCCCCTGCACCAACTTGTCTTTGTACTTCGGGTGGGTGAGCTCTTTCCATGTTTTCGGGATCAGGTCACCCTTGAGCAGCTCTTTGTTGTCATTGATCGCCCCCAGGCCGATCCGCGAGGCATGCCAGTAGTGCTCGGAGTATACCATACAACCCGCCCCGCAGTCAATGCCGCAGGCAAGCGCCATCAGGGCGTGCGGGCAGACGGCGGCGCCAGCCAGAGCTGGGGCGTCTGGCGGTCCAGCGTCACCGTAAAGCGGGCCAGGACGTCCATGCCCAGTAGCCCGCCGACCACAGGCGCCTGCGGCAGCACCTCGGCAATGCCGACCAGCACGCTCTCCACCACCGTCTCGCCGAGCTGGAAGGTCGGGCATTGCACAAGCGGCACCTCATGCAGTGCTCCATCCCCACGCTGCATGACCTGTTTGGATACGTTGGCGGCAGGCTGTAGTCCGAGCTTCTGGGCCGTGGCGGGCGTGATGATGGTCCGCGAGGCGCCGGTATCGAGCAGCAGCCACACGGTGTCCTGCTGATTGAACCGTACCGGCACCAGCAGGAGATGGTTGACCAGGCGCAGTGGCACAGGGCTCGCCGCGGCAGCCTGTGGTTGGCTGCCAGCGGGCAATAACCACAACTGGCTCCTGGCATAGTCAAAAGTCATGGTGAAGGGCTGTAAAAAATCCGCCCCCAGGATGCCATCAATGAGCGGCGCGTTGGGGAACGACGCCAGGATCCCGATGGCGAGGTTGTCGCGCCGCATCGCCCCGACGGTGAGACTGGCCAGCGTCACCACCGGCACTTCCAGGCGCTGGCCCCCGACCACCGCCGTGGTACGAGTCGGCGTCTGCGCCGTTGGGCTCAGGCCGAGTTTGCGCGCCACATCCGGGGTGAGCGAGGTGGCGCTGGCCCCAGTATCGAGCACCAGCGTCACGTGCTCCTGCTGGTTGAGCAGGGCGCGCACCAGGATATGCCCCTGCACCGTGTCAAAGGCTACTGGGCCTGACGGCGTGGCCGGTGGCGCCGGCGTGGCGGGTGACGCCACCGTGCGGGTCTCCGGCAGGGTGGTACGAATCGTGACGCGCACCGGACGCCCCCGCGCATCGGTGCCCAGCAGGGCCATGGTGTATTTCAAGGGTGCCAGAGCCGCGGCGTGTTTACAGGCAGCAGTGCTGCACCAGGGGAAAAAGAAGGGCTGCCGCAGCGTGCCGCGTGGCCGCAATTGCCACTGCACGGCGACTTCTTGCGGGGTAGTGGGCAGATAGGGATGGGTGAGCACGGAGACCACCTGGGTAAAGGTCACATCCTGTCCCTGGGTTTCGTCCAGCACGAGGGTAAAGGTATAGAGGTCGCGTGGCGTGCCCTCGATAACGCGTTCGACAAAGCGCACGTCAGTCACCTGCCAGCGCACCGGCCCGCTGTCCCCAGCCAACCCCGTGTGGCGTCCGGCGCAGCCGCTGAGGCTAAGGACGAGAAGTGCCATGAGGCAACCCTCCCAGGCTCTCCATAGGCCAGCGCCCGCCATCGGGTTGCAGCCCGACCGCCTGCATGGTCTCCTGGTAGCGTCCATCTCGGCCATCCTCATACCTATACCCAAGGCGCCCGGCAGCGCTCCGCGTTAATGTTCTCAGGCGATTGCTTGCAAAGACTATCGCTCGTGCAACCACCCACCCCCACCACCCACTACTGCCCCACTGCCGGCACTTCCGCCGCGTACGACACCACCACTGCACGATTGCTGGCCTCGGGACGTACGTGCACCGGCACCTGCCAGCGGACGTCCTGGATCACGCACACGCCGGTATTGTCCTCACGGCAGTAGTAGAAGGTCACCGCCAGGTGCAGCGTGCCCTGATGCGTCCCTGCGGCAGTCTGGAAGGGGATGACCAGCGGTAGAGGTGGGGCAATGGTCTCGCCGGAGCGGTCGGCCTCTGCTATCGTGAGGCCCGCGCCGCGGCTCTGCACGGTGTAGAGCAGCGGCGCCCGGGGGTTCAGGTGATAGCCGAGGGGAAAGTGCACGCGCACGTGCAGTGCGCCCGCGGTGCCTGCCTGGATAGTCTGCGGCGCCAAGGAGATGACGTCATCCCCCACACTGCTGCTCTGCGCCAGCGCCGTACCGCCTGACAGGAGCAGCAAGAGGAGGCAGCCCAGGGCACGCAGCCCCTGGAGGGCTGCGCCGGCAGGAGCGAGGATACGCCACATATGACACGCCTTTGCAGAGATATTGCGGGAGAGGGCTCGGGTCAAAGCTGCCTGCGGCACCAGCCACGGCAGCCGCCCCACGGCGGTGAGTCGCAGGGCGGCGCGATCCACCCTATTTCTTGCGCGGATCATCCGTCGGGTTCACATAGGTGATGCCCTGGGGATCCATCCCGTGCAGCTGCAGCACGGTGTCCTCGGTAAACCAGGCGTAATGTATCATGCCTTTGGCGACGTACGAATACCCCCCAGACTTGATCTGCGTCCCCTTCTGCTCGTCGAGCTTGTCCCCAGTGCCAATGTTGAAGCTCCCCGAGAGCACGGTGACGTTCTCGTCATTGGGATGCGAGTGGGCGGCGATCTTGAAGCCGGCGGGAACCTTCAAGCGCACGATGTACAGTCCTTCTTTGGTGGGATCGCCTTTGACGACCGCCACTTGCGCCCCCTGCGCGTAGGCGGCCGGGGCCGACCATGTCAGGTTTTCTGATTGTACCGTGATGTGATGATCCTCGGCAGCGATAGCCCAGAGCGGGAGTGCGGCGGCGACCAACCAGCTGGCGACTACGAATCGCATGCTCATGCTGTGCCTCCTCAGGCACGGCGTCAGCGCCAATAGTCAACAATGAGGCTTCTCGTGACACACGGAAGCTGGTCATCCCTGGGATAGGCTTGCCCTTCTGGCGATGCCCCGTTGGCATCCGCGTGCCTCGTGAGAGTATAGGTGATGCGCATGGGCTTTGCCACCGACGGTGATGACGCCTTGCCAAGAGTAGCGGCGTCATGGCTACGCCTACCGTGGCCGCCGTCGGCGCAGACGTAGCGACGCCAGGGCGGTGCGCACGGCCTCCGGGTCGTCAAACAGCGGGAACATGGCAACGGGATACCGCGCCCAGCCGTGCGCCAGGGTTACCTGACGTTTGCCAAGTTCCTCGCCAGTGTAGCGCCCCTCCGGCGTCAGCGTCAGCCAGCCGCCGCCGGTAAATTGGTACAGCGTCACCAGGCAGCGGCCCGAGGCGGTGTCCCACAGGAGCATGGTGCCGTCCATTGACGCACTGACCAGGCGCTGGCCGTCGGGCGACCAGGCGAGCGACTTGACTATCCCTGTCGAGCCCTGTAGGAGGCGACGAGCTGCCCGCTACTCACGCCCACAGCCGCACCATGCCGTCGGCCCACCTGCTGGCCAGTTGCTGCCCATCAGCACGCCAGCACAGCGCGTTGACGCCCGCCGTATGGCCGCTGAGGACACGACGACACTGGTGTGGTGCCCTCGAGCCCGGAGGGGCCAGGTCGGGCGGACAGGAGTGCCTAGGGTTGCCGTGCCATGTGGTGTCTGGATGGAGGTGGCCACAGCCCCAGTGGACATGGCCCAGCGCCCCGCGGAGGAGCGCTGGGCTGTCCCCAACCAGGCCAACGGGATGGCGATGCGCGTGGAGCGGTGGCCGCCCCTGCACCCGACCCGGATGGTGCTGGAAGCCCAGGGGGCCGGGTGTGGACGTGTCTAGAGACATTAAAGTAATATACGTTGACAACGTATCAGGCGGTGCATGGACCTCCTGTCCTTACCCTCCAGAAATCTAGTGAACTGTTGCGCTATATGGGCATGGGAAAAGCTTGGAGGGGACACAGGCGAGTAGTGAGGGCGAGGCATACGCCCAAGAGGCCAACGTCGCGGAAGTCAGCTAGGGTGAACCGGTTATTGGCAAACCCGAGTACCCAGATAACCATGAAACCGCCTGGCGGCGGGAGTGAGCGATGCGGGGTCATGCCCGTCTAACGCGGCTCTGTCAGACCGATAAACAGATGACTAATGGGGCGGTGGAAGCAAAGCAAGGTATGGGGTTCCCGCATCCTTGCCCCGTAGGCTTAGGCACTGTAAGCCTGCACGGGAGCCTCACGGACCACGCATCCGTGAGGCTACGCTTCCCGGCCTGGCTCGCCAGGAGTAAGGCTACGGAAGGGCACCTACCGCTGACGGAGAACGTACTGTGCGAGCAACACTGGAACCTGATGAAGCTTCCCGACACGGACAGGCGAACAGGTCGCCCGTGCTTCATCAGGGGTAGCGGAGGCGTAGTCATTCCCAAGAGCAACGGCACGCAGCGGCCATGAGGCATCCCTACGATGGAAGATCGGTTGGTCCAACAGGCGCTTCGTATGCTCCTGGAGCCGATCTTTGCGGCAGACTTCCTCCCAAGTTCGCATGGGTTCCGACAGGGACATAGCCCGCATACGGCGCTATGTGATGTGGCTCGCATGTATCCGCGTGTCTCATGGGTGATTGAGGGCGACATCGTTGGTTGCTTCGATAACATCCCACACCGGGAGCTCCTGCAAGCCGTAGCCCGTCGTATTGCAGACGGCAAGATGCTGTCGCTGCTTCGCACATTTACCTCGCCTCTATGGGATTACAGCTCAGCGTGGAGAAGACGAGCATCACACACTGGAGCAAACCCATACGCTTCCTGGGATATGATATCCATGGAGAGGGTAAAAGGAATGGGGCGCAAATCAACGCTAAGCTCACTATCCCAACGGAGAAAGGACGATCAGTCATTGGGGAACTTCAGAAAGTGGCCAGTGATCACCACATCCCGGAACTAGATGTCTGTTTCATACATACACTGCCAGTCCAACACCTGCGCGGGCCTGGCCCGCTCCTACCAGAGCGCGGTGCCCGAGGGTTTCCTGGAGGAGTGGGCCAGGCCCGCGCGACACCCTTGCCTGGCACAGGACTTACGACATGGACATCTAGATAGGGGCTTCCTGCTCGGCCAGCCGCTCGCTTTACGATGTTATAGAGGTAACGTATCTGGACGACGTGCATCAGATATGGCGTGAGATCGAGCTGCCCGGTACTGTGGATATACACGCTGTGCACGCCATGACAATAGACCGTCAAGATATAGCGTCCTACCACGAAGTCAATTTTTGCCACGCCTTGATGCGTAGACATGCTGCGTAAAGAGAGCTCCGTCACACCCCTGGATGTTGCTGTCTGGAGCGCGAGAGGGTGCCGGCGTGGGTGGACACAGCGTTGCACTTTCTTGTCGAAGCAGCTACACTCTCTGCCATGATTTGCCACACGGGAGCTCGGGCAACCGGGCTGAGAGGGCGACTACCGTGTCGCCGACCGGATGAACCTGACCTGGGTAATACCAGCGTAGGGAGGAAAGAGTATGTGTTCTCATGCCGCTGGGATTTCTTCCAGTGGCATTTTTTTGGCCAGTGACTGACAAGGAGTCCCGCATGCCAACCACGACAACCAACGGCACCGCCGGTGCCACTACGCAGGCGTCTAGCGACGATCTCTCCCGCTTTAACGCCCGCAAAGTATACGTTGAGGGCAGCACCCCCACAGTGCGCGTGCCCATGCGCGCAGTGGATCTCACCCCCACCCGCACCCCGTCTGGCGAGCGCGAGATCAATCCCTCGCTACGGCTCTACGATACCAGTGGCCCCTACACCGACCCGACGTTTACGCCTGATCTGGGCCAGGGCCTGCCCCCGCAGCGCCTGCGCTGGATTCGCGAGCGCAACGATGTCGAAGCCCTGCCGGCACCGTCGTCTGACTATCGTAAGCAGCGTGAGGCCGACCCCATGCTGGCGGCGATTCGCTTTCCCTCGCCGCGCCGCCCGCTACGTGCCCTGGCTGGACGACGTGTGACGCAAATGCACTATGCGCGCCGTGGCGACATCACCCCCGAGATGGAGTTTGTCGCCATCCGTGAAGGCGTCACCCCCGAGATGGTGCGTGACGAAATTGCCCGTGGACGGGCCATTATCCCCGCCAACATCAAC
>SXGT01169957.1_pt1 | contig 41517 bp, 29 predicted proteins | sample 3176221 | NCBI WGS metagenome assembly SXGT01 (sample SAMN11356862, study PRJNA531348) | freshwater metagenome | isolation source: freshwater sample F1-120 | place: China: Fuxian Lake, Yuxi | collected 2017-12-25
CCAAAGCCGAGCGCGACGAAGCCGACCTGCACCGCGAACGCAATCAGGGCGCCGATGCGCGGCATGCCGAAGAACTCGCGCATCCAGAACAGCGCGATCGTCGGGTTCACGAGCAGCATCAGCACAACCGTGAAGTCGTTGCACGGCACCGTCGCCATCTGCGCCACTCCCGTAACCAGATACCACGCACTGATGCCGAGGCTGCGGGCGAAACTGGCCGCTTCAGTGCCGGCGACACGCACCGACAGATGCACGACGAGACTGCCGGCGACGAGCAGCAGCAGGCCAAGACTCACCCACTGATGCGGGGAGGTCGGCGACAGCCAAGGATAGACCTCGTCGATGCTCTGCAGCCGCAGGCGCCAGAGCGACGCGTGCCGAAGATCGACGGGAACGGCGTCGGGTGACTCGGTATCGAGTGGCGCCGGCAACGGTTCCGTCCACGTGATGCGCGGCCCTTTCTTCGGCTCGTTGGCGACCGGCGGAACGACGTCCGCCAGCGGTTTCTGAGGAGCCACGCCAGGAGCCGGCGTCGCCGGCTGGAACCGCGACAGGCGAATGCGCGAGGTCTCCAGGGACCGCACCATGTCGCCGACGCGAATCTCGATGCTCTTCAGGTCCATCCGGACCACAGGCCCTTCGACCACCTCGCCGCCATCGAGTTCGATATGGGCGTGCAGCTCCTGCGCCCGCACATGCCCGGCGCACAGGACCAGCAGCAGCAACAAGCCCAGCACGCGCAGCATGCAGGCGGGATCGTCGCGTCCACGGACCGGGCTTGAGCCACGCCCAGCGCAAGGGTCGGCAATGTCCCGATACGCGACCGGCGGGCCGGCGGCAGCGAACCGGGCCGCGCCCCGGACGAACAGGTTCCGCCGATGCCACGGCACGGATAGCGTTGCGGCACGCCCGGCCCCGTCCGTGCGCTCGCCCGCCATGATCCGGATCGTGTTGCCGTTCTTGCTGGCACTGGCCAGTCCTCGCGCCCAGACCCCGGCGCCGCCCACGGGCGAACTCGAAGCCCTCGCCGCCAAGGTCGAGACCGCGCACCGACCGAAGGGCCCCGTGCCACGCATCACCGCGCTGCGCGCCACCTTCACCGTGCACCTGCTCGACCCGACCGCGGAGCAGCGTGGCCAGGTCGATCTCGCCGTGCAGTTCCTGGAATGGCAACGGACCACGAACAGCAAGACCACGGCGTTGGTGCGCTACCAGATGTCCGAAGCCAGCACCCAGGTCGTGCGCGGGCTCGATCGCGACGGACCGTGGCAGATCGTGAAGGGCGAAGCGCGCGACCTCGAAAGCGCCGACAGCACCCAGGACCTCGAAGCGTTCCGCCAACACGCGAACGTGCTGAAGCAACTGGTGCGATTCCTGTCGCCTGGCGACGCGCTGCGGTCGCTGCAGGAACCGGGACCGGTGCGAACCGAAGACCTGGTGATCGGTCGCGAGGACAAGGTCGCTTGCCAGACGATTGAAGGTCGGCTCGCCGAGTTCCCGATGGTGCGCAAAGGTCAGGCGGATGGGCCGGTGGCGGTGAAGTTCTGGATCGCCGAACCGCAGGGTGTGGTCGTCGCCGTCGATGTCTGGCCGCTGCGCGACGGCAAACCCGACACGCGCGCGGGCGAACGCATCCTGCTGCAGGAGTTGAAGGACCGCGATGGCGTGCTCGTGCCCCTGCGCCTGAAGCACCTGCAGAGCGATGCCGAAGGCAAACTGCGCACCAGCACCGAGGCCGTGCTCGTCAAGCTGGAGCTGCGACCGGAGCTGCGCGTCGAGGACTTCGATCGCACCCGCAAGTGAGTCCGCTCAGCAGCGGCGGCGAAAGTAGCGTTCGAGTTCGGGAGTCGTGAACGTCAGCACGGTCGGCCGGCCGTGCGGACAGTTGTGCGGATGCTCGAGCGTCGCCGCCGCCGCCAGCAGGGCCTGGATCTCGGCATCGCTGAGCCGATCGCCGCTCATCACCGCGGACCGGCACGCCATCGAATGGAAGCGGTCGGCGATGTGCTCGCGCAAGGGCGCCGCCCCGACGCTGTCGTCGTCGACGACCAACGAACGTACGAGGCGCTTGGGATCGAGGCGCGCCAGCACGGTCGGCATGCCATGCACCGCGATCGAGGTGGGACCGAACACGTCGACCAACAGGCCTTCCTCGGCGAGCGCTTCGCGCACCGACTGGAACCACGCCATTTCGCTCGGGCTCACTTCGACCACCGCCGGCACGAGCAGGCGCTGCACCTGCACAGCGCGGGCGCGGTGCTGCGCGCGCAGAGCCTCGTAGACGACCCGTTCGTGCAGCGCGTGCTGGTCGACAACGAGCAAACCGTCGGGACCTTCGAGCAGCAGGTAGAGGTCCATCACCTGCAGGTAGCGGCCACTCACCTTGGTGAACGGGTTGGGTCGCTGCACCGACGGTGCTGCGCGGTCGCGGGCGAGCGCCGGCGTTGGCGCGGACTCAGGCGCTGGCGGCGTTGGGTTGGTCGGCAACGGCGTCACCGACGCCGGTGCCGGAGTCGCCGGACCCGCCACCTGGAACTCGCCGAACAACGTCGACGGCAGCGTCGGGAAGCCGGACCGCGCGCGCGGCATGTCCTCACCCACGACCACGCCCGCCGCCGTGGAGCCCAGCCCCAGTCGCCCCTGCAACGCGGCGCGCGCCGTTTCGTACATGCACCCGGCGATACGCCGCGACTCGACGAACCGCACCTCCGCCTTGCGCGGATGCACGTTCACGTCGACCTGGTCAGGCGGCAGCGACAGGTGCAGCACGTAGATCGGGAACCGGCCGCCCATCAGGTACTCGCGGTAGGCCTGGCGCACCGCGTGGAACGCACTGCTCTCGCGCGCGAGGCGGCCGTTCACGAACATCAGCTCGAGCTTGCTGTCGCGACGGGCCAGGTCCGGTTCGCCGAGCACGCCTTCGACCTGCAGGCCGGGGAACGTGCGCGATACCGGGATCAGGTTCTGTTCGAGGTCGCCGGGAAAGCAGCGACGGAAGCGCTGCGCCAGGGTCTCCCCGCGCGGCAGCCGCAGCACTTCGCGGTCGTCGGCGACCAACGTGAAGTCGACGTCGAGGCGGGCCAGCGACAGTTCGGCCACCAGTTCCTGGATGCGGGCGCGCTCGGCCGAAGCACTCTTCAGGAAGCGGCGCCGTGCCGGCACGTTGAAGAACAGATCGCGCACCTCGATGCGCGTGCCTTCGGGACAGCCGCACGGCTGCGGCGGTTGCTCGGCCCCACCATCGCAGACGACCTGCCAGCCTTCGCGCGCGCCGTGGCGACGGCTCTGGATGCGGGCACGCGACACGGCCCCGATCGACGCGAGCGCTTCGCCGCGAAAACCGAGACTGGCGATGTGGTCGAGGTCGCGCACGGTCGCCAGCTTGCTGGTGGCGTGGCTGGCGAACGCGAGCGGCAGGTCCTCCGGCAGGAAGCCGTCGCCGTCGTCGCCGACGATGATGGCTTCGGCGCCGCCGGCGCGCACTTCGATGCGGATACGTTGCGCCCCGGCGTCGAGCGAGTTCTCGAGCAGTTCCTTCACCACCGAGGACGGTCGTTCGACGACCTCGCCAGCGGCGATCTGGTTGACCACGTCAGGCGGCAGTTTCTGGATCACGGTTCGAGGTCCTGCAGGGTCGGAATCGGCGCTCCATCGAACCACTGCGCGAGGAACCGTTCGAGCAAGGCGTCGGGTTCCTCGCCGGTGAGGCGGCTCGCGCGCTGGCAGGCATGCAGCGCGAGCAGCCCGCGGCGCAGGCGCGCGAGGTCGTGCTTCTGCACGGCGGCGGTGAACCGATCGGCGAACTGGTGCACGCCCGCCTTGGCGGCGAGGTCGCGCGGCGAGGTGCCGGCGTCGAGCAACAGGCGGCCTTCGTAGGCGGTCGTGAGTTGCCCGTAGAGCCAGCTCGTGGTGAACGGCAGCAGGCCACCGGTGTCCATCGCCTTGCCGTCCTTGCCGCGCACTCCCCGTTCGAACATCGCGCGCACGCTGCGCTGCGCCAAGCGCCGATCGCCGGCCAACACCGCTTCGGCGAGTTCGAACGGCGTCGATTCGAAACTGCAGGTGAGTTGCCCGCGCAGATCGGCGGGTGCGAGCGGTTTGCGTTTCGGATCGGCACCGAACCGGTCGCGCAACCGACCGAGCTCGGCGAGCAGGTGGCCCAGGGCCTTGCCGACCTGCATCACCAGCAACCAGGCAGCGTCGGGTTGCAGCGGCACACCGAGGCGCGCGGCGCGTCCGACCACCCACTTGCACAGTTCGCCTTCGAACGGGCTGCGCGAACGGTCGTAGGGCATGTCGAAGAGGTCGCGGAAGTCGAACGCCGCACCGCTGTCGTTGAGCGACTTGACCAAGGCCTGCGCGACCTTCTTTCGCCGATCGACCTTCACCGCTTCGAGCACGAGGCCGCAGCCTTTGCCGAACTTCGGCACCAAGGCGGCGATCGCGGCGACGTGGCGATACCAGAACCCCGCACCGCGGCGCACCACCAGGAAGGCGCTCTTGGCGAACAACCCACCACCGCGCAGTTCCTGCAGTTCGGGGCAGACCTCGGCGGCGGGATCGCCGCCGCCGGGGGCAGCGGCTTCGCCGTCGCCATCGTCGTCGCCGTCGTCGTCGCCGGCAGCACCGCCCGAACCCACCCGTTCGTCGACGGCGTCGAGCACGCGGAGTTCGGCTTCCTTCGGCACCGCCGCCAGCAATCGCTCCATCGCCTCGGCGCGGAAATGGTCGCTGACGCCGGTCACGAGCGTGATCGGTGGCAAGCCGCGCGCGGCGAGCTTGTGCAGGCGAGCCAGTTCGTCTTCGGGATTGGGCGTGGCCATCGGGAACGGATCAGGACGTCGGTCGCAACCACCACAGGTCGAGGCAGCCGGCGGCGAACATCAGGATCGCGAGCGTGCCGTTCGCGGTGAAGAACGCCATGTCGATGCGCGACAGGTCGCGGGGAGCGAGCATCCGATGTTGCCACACGAGCAGCGCGGCCGCGACCCCGCAACCGACGAGATACGCCGGGCCCAACGGCACCAACCAGCCGAAGGTGACGAAGCCGGCGAAGGCGGCGACGTGCAGCCCACGCGAAACCAGCATCGCAGTGCGCGCACCGAGCCGGGCCGGCAGCGAGTGCAAGCCGGACGCGCGGTCGAAGGCTTCGTCCTGGCACGCGTACAGCACATCGAACCCGGCCACCCAGGCGGCAACCGCGAGACCGAGGCAGCACGGCGCCCACAGCCGCGGGCCGAACGCGCCGTCGGCCGCGAGCCACGCCGCCAGCGGCGAGATGCCGAGGGCGATCCCGAGCCAGAGGTGCGACCACGCGGTGAACCGCTTGCAGTGGCTGTAGCCGAGCAACCATGCCAACGTCGGCAGCGCGAGCCAGAAGCACAACTGCGAGAGCAGCCAGCAGCAGAACAGGAACAGCCCGCTGGCCACCACGACCAGGAGCAACGCCGCGCGTGGCGACACCAGTCCACGCGGGATCTCGCGCTGCGCGGTGCGCGGATTCGCGGCATCGACGTCGCGATCGATGAACCGGTTGTAGGCCATCGCCGCGGTGCGCGCCGTCACCACGGCACCGACCACCAGCAGGACGAGACGCAACGAAGGCGCGCCGTCGGTCGCGGCGAGCAGCGACAACAGCGCGAACGGCAGCGCGAACACCGAGTGCGACAACTTCACCAGCGAGGCAAACGTGCGCAGGCGCAGTGGCGGCGCGGTCACGGCTCCTCGCCCTCGAGCCACGGCGATGTCAGCCCCGGCTTCTGGCTCGGCGTCTGCCAGCGTCGCACCAGCGCGTGCGCGACCCCGAGCCGGTCGAGGATCTTGCCGACGATGAAATCGACCAGCTCCTGCACGGAACCCGGCCGGTGGTAGAAGCCGGGCATCGCCGGCAGCACGATCGCTGACAGCCGCGCCAGCGCGAGCATGTTCTCCAGATGCAGCACTGACAGCGGCGTCTCGCGCGGGACCACGACGAGCGGTCGCCCTTCCTTGATCGCCACGTCGGCGGCGCGTTCGACCAGGTTGCTGGAGAAGCCGTGCGCGATGCGCGCCAGCGTGCCCATGCTGCACGGACAGATGATGGTCGCGCGGATGCCGGCACTGCCCGACGCCGGCGCCGCTTCGACGGCGTCGATGGCGTGCACCCGCAGGTTGGCGCGCAACGCAGGCGCGAACAGGCCGGCGAGGTCGGGGCGCACGGGGTCGATGGCCACGCCCGCTTCGTGCACGAGCACGCGGAACGCCGCCGGCGTCGCCATCAGGTGCACGGTGTGGCCAGCCTGCAGCAACACCTCGACCAGTCGCATGCCGTAGGCGATGCCGCTGCCGCCCGACCAGCCGACGGCGAACTGGCTCGATGGCGTAGACGTCGGCTCAGCCATCGTGCCCCAGGTAGAAGTAGACGTTGTACATCGTGTGTGTGTAGACGCAGACGCCGAAGCCCCGCGTCCACATCAGCAGGCCGAGCAGGACGCCGGCCATGGTGCGGAAGATGAACCGGCGGCTGTCGTAGGGTTCGCCGCACAGGTGATGGAACCAGGAGAACACCAGCGCGCTGACGACGGCGCCGACGACCCCCGCGACCCACGGCGGCAGCGACCACGCCCGCACGGCCCGCGCCCCGATCCAAACGAGCGCGGACATCAAGCCGAGGCGGAACACGAGTTCTTCGAAGATGCCGGCCCCCACCGAACCGACCAGGTTGCCGAGCAACGTCGGGTCGAACGGACTCGTGCTCAAGAGACGCGCCGACGCCGAGGCCATCGCCGAAGCGAGCGGGCCGAGCAGCAGCGCATACATGGTGCCTTCGAGGGCGACCACGGCGACCACGCGCGACCACGGCACATCGCGCTTCACCAGCGACACCGCCGCGGCCGTGACCAGTGCCGCGAAGCAGACGCTCAGGACGATGTGGGCGCGCGGATCGAGCCGCTGCAGTTCGCGCAGCAGGAACATCTCGGCGCCGTTGCGTTCGTCGGGCGACAGACGCAACCGCAGCCATTCGTAGACGAGCCACAGCGGCAACACCGAGAACAGACCGATGGCCGGATCGCGCGACCATTGGAAGTAGCCACCGAGCGCAGCCGGCGGCGACGGGGGCTCAGGTTCGGACTTCGCCACGGTAGATCGCGGCGATGCCGCCGGTCAGCAGTTGCATGGTCGGGGCCGTGAGGCCGGCAGCCAGCATCAGGTCGAGGAATGCCTGGCGCTCGGGGAATGCCATCACCGAGTCGTGCAGGTAGCGGTAGGCATCGTTGCGCGCGCCGGAGATCCACGCGCCCAGGCGCGGCAACACGCGACGGAAGTAGAACCGGTAGGCGGCGCCCAGCAACGGCACGCGCGGCTGGCTGAACTCGAGCACCACCACGCGCCCGCCGGGCCTGGTCACGCGCGCCATTTCGTGGAGCCCGGCGACCGGATCGCTGACGTTGCGGATGCCGAAGGCGACGGTGACGAAGTCGAAGGAGTGCGCCGCGAACGGCAGCGCCAACGTGTCGGCGACGAGGAACCGCGGCGCTGGCCCGCCGCCAGCGCCGGCCTTGCCGGCCGCCCGCACCAGCATCGGCGGGCAGAAGTCGGCGCCGACCATGTTGGCGCCGGCCCGCTGCAGCGCGAAGGCCAGGTCCCCGGTGCCCGAGCAGACGTCGAGGCCACGTTCGCCCGGTACGACGGCGACCGTGCGCACGGTGCGCTTGCGCCAACGGGTGTCGATCCCCAGCGACAACGCGCGGTTGGCGCGGTCGTAGCCCGGGGCCACAGCCGCGAACATGCGTTGGATCGTCGGGCCATCCGGCATGCGCCGATTCTGCGCCGGACGTCGCCAAAGCTCAACGCGCGGGTTGGGTGCGGCCCGGAAACGCAGCGGGCCACCGCCTGCCGTGCAGGGGTGGCCCGTGGACCGATCTCTCGGTGAGCGGACTACTGGCGCCAGTAGTTGGTGACGGTGCGCACGCCCGGGACCGCGATGGTCGCGATGCGCGTGCCCGTCTGCAGCTCGAACACGTCAACGTTGCCGACGTCCGACAGCGCGACGAACATCAGGCGCGGCACGCTCGCCGCCAGGACGGCACCGGCACCCGCCTTGGCGACGTGCTTGCCCGAGTGCTGGTAGGGCGTCGAGGTGTAGTTCGGCGAATACAGGTTGCCCTGGCCGGTCAAACCACCGTTGTTGACCAGATCGTCGACGCACAGGTCCACGATCGAGTTGCCCGACATCACGTCCTGCACCGGCGTCGTCGGCGACACACCACCGAAGCGCTGCACGACCGTCCATTCCTTCTGGCGGTAGGTCGGCGGCAGGATGAACCCGCCCGACGACGGGTTCAGCGGCAGCGCGCCCGTGGGCGAGCTGGTCAGCGACAGACGCGACACCTGGCCGAGGCCAGCGCTGTCGGTGTGGCCGATCAGCACGCCGCCCGAGGCGACCGACTGGTCGTACTGCATCGCCCGAGCGCGCGGGAACGACACGTTGGTCACCGACCCGATGATGTCGTTGAAGCCGATGCCGTTGACGCCGTCCGGGCCCGATTCGTAGATCGCGATCGTGCCGTTGCTGTTGAGGATGTAGGCGTAGTAGACCTGCGACGCATTGCCCGTCGCGAGGTAACGCTCCGTCGTGATGAGGTCGATCGGCCCGTTCAAGAAGCCGCCGAGGGTGCGGCGGACCGAGAAGTCGAGCGCGCTGATGATCGTCAGGAAGTTCGCGTTCGTCGACACGACGAGCACGTCCTCACCGTCCGGCTGCCACGCGATGCCGGTCGGGCCCGCCTCGACGCGCGTCTCGGTCACGACTTCGTGGAAGCGCGAGCTGAACGGGTCGATGTCGATGAAGCTGACCGACGAGCTGGAGAAGTTGGACACCGCCAACCGCGTCATGTTCGGCGACATCGCCATGCTGACCGGGTCCGACAGCTGGATCGAGTCGAGCACCGTGAAGCGGTTGCTGTTGACGACGAGCACCTGGCGATTGTCGCGGTCGAGCACGTAGAGGAAGTGGCCGACCTGTTGACGGCTCGTGAACGGGCAGAACGGCGGCGGCGGCGGCGGCGAGGCCGGCGGCGGCTGCGGGCCGGTGAACACACCCATGAACGTCGTGCCGTAGAGGCCGAGTTCGTTCTGCACCGAGGAGAACGGGTTGCCGCGCACCAGCAGGTTCAAACCGACGGGCAAGCAGCCAGCACCCGGACCACCGGTGACCAGGGCTCCGGGCGGGCCGAGCGACGACTTCACGGCCGGCTCTTCGCCGAAGATGGCGCGGTTGGGATTGGGCGGCGGGAACACGAGACGCGGCGGGTTCGGCACCGGCGGCTGCGTGATCGTGTTGCCGGCCATCGCCGTGCCGAACAGTTCGTTGATCTGGTTCGAACGGCTGGCGTTGCGGTTGATGTTCTCGTTGTTGTAGATCAGGTCGAGCGGCGCGCCGATATGGATGTCCGTGACATCGCCGACGATCGGGTCGCGCAGCAACCGCGTGCTACCGTTCGTGTCCTGCGTCAGGGTGAGCACACCCCGGCTACCGGCATCGAGGTTGCTGGTGCCCGGCGCCATCGACGGCACGACACCCGGCACGCCGATGTTCGGGTTCAGCGGCCAACGCGTGTTGTTGATGTCGCCCGTGCCCTGGCCGAGACCGTTCAGGTCGATGACCGACACACCCGGCTCGGCGCCGCCGATGCCGATGTAGATCGCTTCCGGCGCGACCGGCGCGTTGACGATGCCCGGGCCATCGCCCGTGGTGAACTGCGTCGTCACCGCCTGACCGATCAACTGGCCACTGAGGCTGTTGATCGTCGTGGTCTGCACCGTCAAATCGACCGCGGCCTGGCCGGGCAGATTGTAGGCGGGCCGGATGATGTAGTTCATCAGGTCGCCGTAGCTGACCGGGTCGGCGAAGTAGATGACCGGGAACGTCGACGCCGCGGCCGTCACCGACAGCGACACACCACCCGTGGGCGGCGTGAACAGCTGCGCATCGAAGAAGGTGCCGACTTCACCCGGCTGCACCGGCTTGTTGAAGCGGATCAGGATCGTGCCGGTCGGGTCGATGCCCGTCTGGTTGTTGCCGGGCGAGATCTGCGGCGTGCTGAGGAACCCGAGCACCTGCGGCGGATTCGGGTCGCTGCCGACCGTCGTCGCGACGCCGATTTCCTGCTCGAGGATGTCGTTCTCGCTGTCGCGCACGGCATTGGTGACCAGCACGCGCAGCAGACGATTGTTCGGGAAGATCTCGTTCGTCGTGAGGTCCGTGTCGGTGTCGGCGACGAAGGTGAACGACTTCGTCGTCACCAGGTCGGCCGCGCCGGCAAAGCTCGGGAAGCCATTCGCGCGCGAGTCGAGAATGCGGATCGTGTTGCCGTCCGCTTCGACTGCCTTGCGCAGCACGAGCGCGCCACCTTCGTTGAAGTAGGTGTAACCGTTGACGAAGCCGCGACCGCGCACCGTGATCGACGTCTCCGTCGACGGGTCGTAGGCCAGGATCGTCAGTGCGCCCGTCAACCCGGAATTGGCCTGGTCGGCGAGCAGGTTGCTCAGGATCGAACCCACGCTCAGCTTGTGGCTGAACGTGAAGTGCAGGAAGTGGTTGCCCGGGTTGCCGTCCGGCAGCACCGCGGTCGTCGGCAGCGTGGCGACGGGCAACACACCGTTGTTGCCGTTCACGAACTGCTTGAGCGTCGCTTCGCTCTCGATGTTGACGACGGTCGACGTCGGATTGCCGAACGAGTCCGTCGTGCGAATGCGGTACGGGTACACGCTGCCCGAACCAGTGCTGATGCTGACGACCTTGAAGTCGCCTCGGTTGTCGGGATCACCCTTGGAGCCGCCGGTGCAGCCGGCGAACATCAGGCCGGCAACCGCGAACAGCGGCAGGGAGGCGACCGTGCCGGCGAGAGAGGGCCGGGAACGGTGAAGCGATGGGTTGGCTTTCATGGGATGCAAAAACCGCCCGCGTGGGGCGCAGGGTCTAACTCGAGGACGAATCGAGCCAGGAGAGCCGTAGCACGTTACTTTGTCGCAGGTTCCATGCAAGCGAAGTTCTGGTGCCACGGCGCCGCTGGCGCGAGCCATAACACCGCACGTAAAGCAAAGGCAGGGCCAGTCGTGAACCGGAAGTTCCGCCTCCCCAACGGACCGCGCGAGAACCGCATCTTGACCGCCGAATGGTCCGCAACTCGTTTCATTTGAGCAGCTTCCGTCGATCTTCGGGAATTGGCTGGGCGGTGCGTGCAGGTTCGCACACCGTGCGCAAATGCACACGGGATGGCTCGTCGATGACTGCGCACGAAGGGCGTCGACAGCGCGGCGGCAGCGTCTCCGGACGCGACAAACCGCCGCGCGCGTGCCACTCTGATGGTCGTCACTGACGAGCCGATTCGCGCCGATGGTCGATCCCCTTGCCGAGTACCGCAAGAAGCGCGACTTCCGCGCCACGCCCGAGCCCGAACCGGCTCCCCCAGCGCGCCGCGGCAATGACGTGTTCGTGGTGCATCGGCACGAAGCGCGGCAGTTGCATTACGACCTGCGCCTCGAACACGACGGCGTGCTGAAGTCGTGGGCGGTGCCGCGCGGGTTCTCGTTCGACCCGGGCGACAAGCATCTGGCAGTGCGGACCGAAGACCATCCGCTCGAATACGAGCACTTCCACGGCCGCATTCCCAAGGGCCAGTACGGCGCCGGCACGATGCAGATCTGGGATCGCGGCCGCTACGAGCTGGTGAAGATCCCGAGTTGGGAAGAGGCGATGGAGCGCGGCGAACTGAAGGTCGTGCTGCACGGTCGTCGCCTGCGCGGCGAGTGGCATCTCGTGCGCACCAGGCAGGCAAAGAACAGCTGGTTGCTGTTCAAGTCGAAGGACCTCTACGCCGGCCACTCGCGCGCGTCCGCGCTCGGCATCGATCTCGACACCACGCCCGCGGCCAACGTGCCGCTGACGCTGCCGCCGATGCGCTGGCAGGGCGAAGGCGAAAAGGCCCACGACTCCGACTTCGTGTTCGAGATGGAGTTCGCCGGACTGCGCACGCTGGCCGAGAAACGCGGCGAGGCGGTGGCGCTCGCCGCGACCGACGCGATGCCGGCCGCGATCGCCGCCGGCCTGCGCGCACTGCGCTGCCACACCGCGGTGCTCGACGGTGTGCTCGTCGCGCTCGGCAGCGACGGCCGCCCCGATCCCGCGGCGTTGGCGCAAGCACTGGCCGGGGGCACCGCGAACGGCCTCGCCTACTACGCCTTCGACCTGCTGCAGTGGGAAGAGTTCGACCTGCGCAACCACGCGCTGCTCGAACGCAAGGCGGGCTTGCGCACGCTGCTCAGCGACCACGCCCACGTGCAGTTCGTCGACCACGTCGCGGGCGACGGCACCGCGCTGCTGGCGGCGATCGTGCAGGCCGGACTGCCGGCGGCGATCGCGAAGCGCATCACCAGCCCGTACCGCAGCGGCCCCGATCCGGCGTGGCTGCGCCTGCCGGCGGCGAACGCTGCCGCGGCGCCGATCCCGCCGCCGCGCCGGCAAGCGCAGAACCCACCCACGCCGGCGCGTTGGCGACCGAGCAACCTGGAGAAGGTGTACTGGCCCGCCGAGGGCTACACGAAGGGCGACCTGCTGACCTACTACCGCAGCATCGCCGACGTGCTGCTGCCGCACCTGCGCGACCGGCCCCTGCACCTCAATCGCTTCCCGGACGGCATCGACGGCAAGTCGTTCTACCAGCGCGAGGTCAAGGAAGGCGCGCCGCCGTGGCTGCGCGTGGCGCCGATCCCACACGACGGTGCTTCGGTGCCGCACCATGTCGTCGACGACCTCGACACGCTGCTGCACGTCGTCAATCTCGGCAGCATCGACCTGCATCCGTGGCTGTCGCGGGTCGGTTCGCTGGACCAGCCGGACTTCGCGGTGCTCGATCTCGATCCCAAGCAAGCGCCGTTCGTGCACGTCGTGCGCATCGCGCGCGCCGCCGGCAAGCTGCTGCGCGGGATCGGACTGCGGCCGCTGTTGAAGACCTCCGGCAAGTCCGGCATGCACGTGTTCGTGCCGCTGCAGCGCGGCTATTCGTACGACCACTCGAAGATGTTCCTCGAAGCCGTCGCGCGGGTGCTGGTGCGCGAGCTGCCCGACATCGCGACCGTCGAACGCATGCCCGACCAGCGCGACGGCAAGGTCTACCTCGACTTCCTGCAGAACCGGCGCAGCCAGACGATCGTGCCGCCGTACTCGGCGCGACCGGTGCGCGGCGCCTCGGTGTCGGCGCCGCTGTTCTGGGACGAGCTCGAAGACGACGACCTGACGCCGCTGCGCTTCACCATCAAGACGATGCCGGCGCGCGTCGAAGCGGTCGGCGACCTGTTCCGCAAGGCGCTCGACGACCCGCAGGACCTGCTGCCGGCGATCGCTTTGCTCGAAGACGTGCTGCGCCACGGCTGACGCCGTGGGCGTTCACGAACCGTCGTTCGACTGCAGGCGGCGCCGCACCTGGTCCGCCCAGCGGCTGTTCGGATCGAACGTCAGGTAGGCGCGCCAGTGCGCGCGGGCGCCGTCCATGTCGCCCACCACCGCCAGCGCCTCGGCGAGGTTGTAGTGCGCGTCGGCGTAGTGCGGCACCAGTTCGAGCGCCGAACGCAGGGCCTCGAGCGCGCCATCGCGATCGCCGAGTTCGCCGCGCACGATGCCGAGGTTGTTCCAGGCCTCCGCGTAGTCGGGGGCCTTGCCGACGGCGGCGACGAACTGCGCCCCGGCTTCACTGCGCCGGCGCTGCTGGTAGTAGCAATTGCCGAGGTTGAAGTGCACTTCGGCGCTGCCGCCGGGCACGGCCCGTTCGTAGGCGCGAATGGCGTCGTCGAGACGCCCGGCGGCCTCCGCATCGACGCCGATCGCAAACCAGTCGTTGGTGTCGCGCATGCGCGGCAACGCGGCCGACCCGTCGTTCGCCGTCATCGCCGCGAAGTCGAACATCAACTGGCCGCCGGGCTCGAGCAGACGACCGTCCGGCGCGCGCACGACCACGCGCCGTTGGCCGATGCTGGCGAGCAGGCCGGTGAGCGCTTCGTCGGAGTCGGCGACCACCGTGCGAGCGAGCCGCAGCGCGCGTTCGATGCGGGCCGCGGTCCACCCGGCGCGCCACAACTGCGCCAACACGCGCGCACTGCCGGCGGCGCGAAACGAGAAGCGATCGACGCTGCCGCGCAGCGGCGCCAGCAGTTCGCGGTCGAGGAACCGCTTCAACACGTTGCCAGGCAGGCCGCAGAATTCGGCGAGTTCGGCCCGCGTGAACGTGCGCTCGTTGCCGACTTCGCCCTTCATGCGTCGGCCTCGTCGACCAGCGCCACGAACACCGGCGCGCGCAACGAGCCGCTCGGCGTCCATTCGAGGAAGTTCACGGTGCAGTAGAGCCCCGGTGTGACCCAGTGGCCGGGCATGCCGGCATCGAGCAACGGCTGGTCACAGCGCGACGCCGCCATGCGGGCCCACAGTTCGCGTCGCTCCGCTTCGCCGAGGCCCGAGCCGACCTTGCCGATGCAGCGCAGGGCGCCGTCGACGTCGGTGGCGATGATCAGCGACTTGAAGTCGCGCGTGCCGTCGGGCTCGTAGCCGAGGATCAGGCAGTGCACCTGCTGCACCGCCTTCACCTTCTGCCAGGAGTCGCTGCGCTCGCCGGGCCGGTACGGCGCATCCAGGCGCTTGCCGACCATGCCTTCGAGACCACGCTCGCGCACGGCGGCGAACAACGACAAGCCGCTGCCGACGATGCCCTCGGACAGCATCAGGCGCGGATTGCCTACCCCTGCCACCAGGGACTCCAGCGCCGCGCGTCGTTGCCGCAGCGGGACATCGAGCAACGACTCACCGGCCGCGAACAGCAGGTCGAACACCACGTAGGCGACGGGGTGGCTGCGCACCAGCGACGCCGCGCGTTCGGCGCTGGCGTTCTCCCGTGTCAGCATGGCGCGGAAGTCGGGCGTGCCATCGGGCAGCAGCACGACGAGTTCGCCGTCGAGCAGGCATCCCGACGGCAACTGCGCCAGGAACGCCAACTCGGGATAACGCCCAGCCAGGTCGCGGCGACGTCGCCCGTGCATGCGGTGGGCGCCGTGCTCGATGTAGGTCAGCGCGCGCACGCCGTCCCACTTCACCTCGAACACATGCTGCGGCGAATCGAACGGCGCGCCGATGCGGGCGAGCATCGGTTCGACGTGCTGCGGCAGCGGCGTAGTGCGCATGGCGGGCATCGCGGCGGGCTCAGCCCTCGACCTTGCGCGAACTCTTCTTGCGACCAGCACTCGGCGCCAGCTTGCCTTCGGCCGCGGCCGGCTCAGCCGCCGACTCGCCACCGGCCAGCCGCGCCTGCGCCTCGGCGACGCTCTTCTTCAACGCGTCCATCAAGTTCAGGATCTTCGGCTCTTCCAGATCCTTGGCCTGCACGACCTCCTGGCCGGCGACCTTCATGTCGATCAGCTTCTTCAGCTTGCCAACGTACTGATCCTGGTACGCGTCGAGGTCGAACGTGGCGATCTTCGACGCCGCGATCAACGTGTTGGTCAGCGCCACTTCCTCCGGCTTGAAGGCGATGTCCTCGACTTCGCTCTCGAAGTCCTTCCCCTTGCGCACGCGCTGCGGGTAGTGCAGCCCGGTCATCACCAGCAGCTTGCCGTGCGGGCGCACCAGCACGAGTTGTTCGCGGCCGGTCATCACCACCTGCGCGATCGCACAGACCTTGTTCTGCACCATGCCGTCGCGCAGCAGCGCGTACGGGCGCGAACCGGCGATGCCGTCCGGCAGCAGGTAGTGCGCCTTGCCGGCGAAGTACATGCCGTCGATCGCGTCGTGCGGCACGAACCCGTCGATGCTGACCGCGCGGTCGGTCTTGGTGCGCAGCTTGTCGAGTTCGTCGGGATCGACGACGACGTAGTGATCCTTCTGGTGCTCAAAGCCGCTGACGATCGACTCGCTCTTCAGCTCGCCGTGCTCGGGGCAGACCTTCTGGTACTTCACCCGCGCGTTGCAGTCCTTGTGCAACTGGTTCAAGTGGACTTCGCCGGCGGTGTCGTTGGCGGTGAACGCCTTCACGGGCACCGAGATCAGGCTGAGCTTGAGAAACCCTTTCCAGGACGTGCGAGACGGTGCGGCCATACGAGGAGGCTCCGGACGGTGGCGCGGGAAGATACCACCGCGCTGCGATTCACAGATCGAGGAAGCGGCGGGCCAAGGCCGGCCCGGCGCAACTGTCCTCGTGTTTGAAGAACACGAAGCCGCCGCCCGGGAATTGCTGCCGCAGGCGATCGCGCCAGCCGCGCAGGTCGTCGTCGCTGTAGGCCGAGCGCCGCAGGCGCAGGTAGCACCACGGGGCGGTGTCGACCGGCGTGGGCGGCGGCGCCTCGTCCTTGTCGCTGGCGACCAGTGCCACCGCGAACTCGCGCAACACCGCGCGCGCGTCGTCGTCATCCCAGCTCGCGTGCGCGAACTCGAAGGCGACCGGCACGCCGGCCTTCTGCTGCTGCAGGAACTCACGCAGCAGGCCGGTGTCCTTCCGCACCCATTTCGGCACCTGGTAGAAGACACAGCCGAGCGACTCGCCGAGCGGCTCGATCGCCGTGAACAGCACCGACAGCAGTTCGCCGCAGTCCTTCAGCTTCTGCGTCCAGGTCAGACGCTGGCTCGCCTTCACCGCGAAGCGGAACGACGGCGGCACCTGCGCGCGCCACTTCGTCGTCATCTTCGCGGTCGGCAACCGGTAGAAGGTGTTGTTCAGTTCGACCGCGGGCAATCGCTCGGCGTAGAACGACAGCATCGCGTCCTTCTTCAGGTCGTCCGGATAGAACGCCGGCCGCCATTCGTCGTACGAGAAGCCGCTGGTGCCGACGTGGAACGAAGGGAGCGCGTGGGTCACGCGCCCACCTTACCCGGCCACAGGCCCAAGGTTGCGGTCCGGTGGCCAGCAAACTGGTCACGCCCAGAGCACGAGCCCGCGCACCTTGGCGTCGTGGCGGCCGTTGCCGGGCACGCGCACGCGCAGTCCGTGCTGGTAGTGCCCCGCCAGCTCCACGCGGAAGCCGCCATCGAAGCTGTGCACGGTCCCGGTCTTGGTGCCGCGGTGCACCAGAGGCACCACCGTCGTCTCCGTCGCGGCACCTTCGCCGCGCGTGACCACCAGTTCGACCAGCACGTCGCTCGGCAGCAACGTGGCGAGATCGACTTCGAGGTGCACATCGAGGTGCTGGCCGACCTTGAAGTCCTGCATCTCCACCGTCGACGCGCTGGCGATCTTCACCTTCTCGAAGCCGCTCTTCACGCGCACGAACTCCTTGGCCCGATCGCGCGCCGGCGCCTTCTTCTCGGCCTGGTGCGCGAAGTAGTTGCAGGCGAGCGGCCGGTAGGCCTCGTGCACGTAGTCGCTGACCATGCGGTCGGTGTTGAACAGCGTCGGCACCGTCTCCAGGCAGTGCTTCATCATCGCCACCCACTGCGTGGGCACGCCGCCGGCGTCGCGCGCGAAGTAGGTCGGCACGACCTCTTCTTCGAGCAGCCGGTAGAGAGCGGTCGCGTCGGCCTGGTTCTGCAGTTCGTGGCCGGCGTAGACCTGGTGGCCACCGATCGTCCAGCCGTTGCCGCCGTCGGCCGCTTCGGGCCACCAGCCGTCCGCGATCGACAGGTTGAGCACGCCGTTGGCGGCCGCCTTCATGCCGGACGTGCCGCTGGCTTCTTCCATGCGGGTCGGCGTGTTGACCCACACGTCGACGCCTTGCACCAGCGAACGTGCGACCGCGATGTCGTAGTCCTCGACGAACAGCACGCGGCCGACGAACTCCGGCGAACGCGCGATCTGCACGATCGACTTCAAGATGTCCTGGCCCATCTTGTCTCTCGGGTGCGCCTTGCCGGACACCACGATGCGCACCGGACGATCCGGATTGCCGAGGATGCGCTTCAACCGTTCGGGATCGGAGAACAGCAGGTGGGCGCGCTTGTACGGCGCGAACCGCCGCGCAAAGCCGAGCCACAACGCCTTGTCGTCGAGACCGGCGAGCATCGCGCTGAGCAGCACCGGGCTGTCGCCGCGGGCATGGAAGGTCCGCGTCAGCGTGTGCCGCACCGCTTCGAGCATGTTGGCCTTGTTGGCCTGGTGCACGACCCAGAGCTCGTCGGGCTTGATGCGCGCCGCCTGCGCGAAGTCGGCCGGACGCACCGTCGAATCGTCGCCGCGCAACAGCCGGCGGATGCCCGACTGCGCCCACGTCGCCAGGTGCACGCCGTTGGTGATCGACGCCACCGGCACCTCGTTCTCGAGCATGCCGGGCCAGAACGCGTGCAGCAGCTTCTGCGAGGCGATGCCGTGCAGCTTGCTGACGCCGTTGACGAAGCCGGCGAAGTTCATCGCCAGGTAGGTCATGTTGAACTCGGCGGTGCCGCCGCTCGCCTGGCCGAGCGCGAAGAAGCGATCCCACGGCAGGCCGACCCATTCCTCGGCGTCGCCGAAGTAGCGGCGCACCATGTCCTCGGCGAAGCGGTCGTGCCCCGCGGGCACCGGCGTGTGCGTGGTGAACAACGTCGTCGATGCGACGTACTCGCGCGCCGCTTCGAAGGTGAGGCCTTCGCCGCGCACGAGCAGGCTGGTGCGTTCGAGGGTCAAGAACGCGGCGTGGCCCTCGTTCATGTGGTAGACGGCCGGACGCAGGCCCATCGCCCGCAACAACCGCACGCCACCGCGCCCGAGCACGATCTCCTGCTGGATGCGCATCTCGACGTCGCCGCCGTACAGATTGCGCGTGATCGAACGATCCTCGGGCTTGTTCTGCGGCAGGTTGGTGTCGATCAGGAAGAGCGACACGCGACCGACCATCGCCTTCCAGGCGCGCAGGTGCACTTCGCGGCCGGGCAGGTTCAACGTGACTTCGAGCGGGCGACCGTCGCTGGTGCGCACGATCTCGACCGCCATCTTGCTCGGCCGGTTCTCGCGGTCGGCGGCGATCTGCTGGCCGTCGGCGCTCAGCTGCTGCGCCATGTAGCCGAATTGGTAGAACAGGCCGACGCCGACCAACGGCACACCGAGGTCGCTCGCCGACTTCAGGTGGTCACCAGCGAGGATGCCGAGACCGCCGCTGTAGACCGGCAGCGAGTGGTGCACGCCGAACTCGGCCGAGAAATAGGCGATCGGATGCTGCGGCGTGATCGCCGGACCGGCCGCGGTCTGGCCGACCAGCATCGGGTGCGACGCCGTCGCCATGTAGGCATCGAAGCGTTTGCACACTTCCTGCAGACGGCGCAGGTAGTCGGCGTCCTTGGCCTTCGACTCGAGCGCTTCGAGGCCGACGCTCTGCAGGAACGCGATCGGGCTCTCGCCGCCGCGATGGAAGCCCGGCGCCAGATCCTCGAACAGACCGCGCACGCCGCCGTTCCACACCCACCAGAAGTTGCGCGCGAGCCGCTCGAGCCCGCGCAGGCTCGCCGGCAGCGTCGCCGACGCTTCGAACGATTGCAGGCGCGGGGTCGTACCGGACCCCAGCGACGGCAGGTTGCGGCGCGGCAGGCGGAACTGCACCACGCCGCTGGTGCTGCGGGTTTGCACCGCCGTGATGGCGCGCGTGTAGGCGTCCTGGTAGTTGGCGAACAGGTCCTTCCACGCGGTGCGGCCAGCGGCAGCGCGACAACGCTGGCGCCGCTGCTCGAGGTCGACGCGCGCGTCGAGGAAGCCTTCGATCGCATCGACCAGCGCCGTGGTCACCTGCGAATACGGCACGCGCTCGCGCTTCAACACGGTGATGCCGTCGGCCGGACCGAGCCCGGCAGTGACGGCCCAGCGGCCAAAGCCCGCCAGGTCGGTGGTCACGGTCGGGACGCCGACCGCGAGCGCTTCTTGCGGCGTGTAGCCCCACGGCTCGTAGAAGCTCGGGTAGGCGCCGAGGTCCATCGCCGCCAGCACCGCTTCGTACTCGCGCTTCAGGAAGGCGTCGTCGGGGCGCAGGTAGATCGGGATCTGCACGACCTTGATGCGGCTGCCGACCTTGTTGTCGAGGCCGAGGCGCTTGCAGTGCGCGTGCACCGGATCGCGTTCCTCGTCGAACAGGTTGTGCGTGCACAAGCCGACCGGGCCGGTCGCCGGCGCTCCCGCCAGGCGCTCCATCAGTTCGCCGCGCACGCCGGAGTTGCCGGCCGGCACCAGCAGGAACGCGACCACGCGGCGTCCCTTGTCGTGCTGCATGTGCGCCAGCGCATCGAGCAGCAACTCGATGCCCTTGTTGTGAAACTCGTAGCGGCCCGCCAACGCGAAGAACGCCGCGTCGCTGACGTCCTCGCCGAGCATGGCCTTCGCCACCTTCGCCAGTTCGGCGCGCGTGGCCTTGCGATCGCCGGCCGCCAGTTCGTCGACGACCGCGAGGTCGATGCCGTTGGGCAGCAGCGGCTCGACCTTGCGCGAATGCAGCAGCTCGGCTTCGGCGGCGGTGATCGAGCTGACCGTGGTGAACACGTCGGCCTTGCGGGCGCAGACGCCTTCCAGCGAGTGTTTGGCCTGCACGCCATGCACGCGTGCGAGTTCATCGACCGACTTGCCGCCGAGGCCCTTGTCAGCCGCGGTCGGGTCCGGCGAGATGCCGAGTGAGGCCAGCGCCCGCCCCAGCATCGTGGCGTGCGTCGTGAACACGGTGCCGATGCTCGGAATGCGTTCCTGCAGGTAGAGCAGCGCAGCCCCGGTCATCCATTCGTGCGCTTGCACGACCGCGCGGCGATGGAACGGTGCCAGGTGCTCCTCCCACCAGCGTTCGATCACCATGGCCGCGGCGATCGAGAACAACACCGGCTCGACGTAGTCCCAGTCGCCGGCGATCGAGTCGACGCGGTGCCGTTCCCACAGTCCGGCCAGGATGCCGTTCTTCTGTTCGTAGAGACCCGAGAAGCCGACCAGGATGCAGCGCGGCCGGCCCGGGATGCGCCAACGGCCGATGCGCACCGGCACGCCGATCGCGCGGCAGCTGGCGATGAACTCTTCGTGGCCGGGCTCTTCGTCGAACGGCGGTTGCGCCCCGGTGCCGCCCAGCAGCTGCGGGCCGATGGTGACATAGTCGTCGCCGAAGCGCTCGACTGCGGTCAGTGCCTTGCTCGACAGCACCGTGTGGATGCCGCCGACCTTGTTGCACACTTCCCAGCTGATCTCGAACAGTTGGAACGATCGGTCCGGCATGGTCACTGCTTCTTCGGCTTCGGCGTGGCCTTGCGCACTTCTGCACGCAGGTGGTCCAACGCGGTCATCACCGTGACGAACGCCGCGTGCGGCGAGTCGTACGGACTGAAATATTCGTGCACCTCGGCATCACTGTGGTGCTTGGTGGCGACGTAGTAGACGTGGTCCGACGTGGTGAAGTGGCGCCACGCCGCCAGCAGGTCGGGGCGCGCCTTGGCGACGGCCATCACTTCGGGGCGCAGCGCGTAGATCGCCTGGTGCAGGGCGACCTGCATCGGATTGCCGAGCCACGCCGACAGGTTGCGTTCGACGTCGGCCCACGACACCGGCTTGTCGATGTCGAGCTCGGCGGCGACGTCGCGTTCGGCGGCTACCTGCGCGGGCGTGCGGAACCGGAACGTCGGCTTCTGCAGCACCTGCTCGGGCAGGTGGCGCATGAACTCGAGGATGCCGGTCTGGGCTCCCTGGTGCTCGCCGAAGGTTTCGTAATCCATGAACAGGCCGATGAACTGCGCGGGCGGCGGCACGTCGTGCAGCCAAGTGGCGTAGGTATCGGCAAACAGCGGCCAGGAAGGCCACTTCCGGTTGGAGAACCGGAACGCGATGTCATCGCTCAGCGAGTAGCTGCGCAGCAGCAGCTTGAGGGATTTGCAACCCTTCGGTCGCCACGGGACTTGCGGGCTGCGCCAGCCGAGCAGCCGGTCGGCGCCTTCGCCCATCATGCACTCGAAACCGAGGTCCTCGACCTTCTTGCAGATCCGGTTGTCGAGGATCAGCTCGGTGTTGCGGAACGTCGACGGCGCGCCGAACAGGTCGGTGACCGTGCTGCGTTGCAGTTCGACCTGGGCCTCGAACTCGTCGAGATCGATCACTGCGGCCAGGCTGTGCTGGCTGGTCTCGCACAGGAACTCGACGTTGCCGCTGTCGGCAAGGGCGACGAACGAGTCGAGCGCTTCCGGCACCCACTCGCGCAGCTGCTGGATCACCGTGCCCGACACCGAGAACGCGCAGCGGAACTGCCCGTCGGTGCGATCGATCGCCTCGAGCAGCAGCTTGTTCATCGGCAGGTAGCAGCGCTCGGCGACGCGCTCGGCGACCAGGCGATTCAACGGCTCGTCGAACAGGTCGAGCTTCTTGATGCGATCCTGCGGCTTCCACTTCCGCAGCCGGTACGGTTGGTGGACCTGGAAGTAGAAGACGACGTCGATCACGACCCCGCCTCTGCGCAGAGAGCCAGCGCTCGCAGCAGTTCGCCGGTGTTCCACGCCTGGGCGAAGGTGCCGCCCGGACGATGCGGCGGATCGCCGTCGAAGACTTCGCTGATGTGGTCGAGGCCGCTGCCGTCGAGTTCCGGCGCAAAGCCGGCGAGCCACGTCCGCAATGCCGCCGCCTCGGCCTTGCGTTCCTTCTTCGGCACCGCGGCGAGCGCCGCTTCGACGTAAAAACCGGCGAGCCACGGCCACACGGTGCCCTGGTGGTAGGCGGAATCGCGCGCGTCGATGCCGCCACCGAAGCGACCGCGGTAGGCGGGATCGAGCGGCGACAGCGTGCGCAGCCCCACCGGCGTCACCAGTTCGGCGCGGGCCTTGCGCACCACGCCGGCGCGCTGCGCCGCCGTCAACGGCACGCGCGACAGCGCCGCCGCGACCAGCATGTTCGGTCGAACCGCGCGATCGGGCGCAGTGCCGACCACGCGATCCGCCAGGTAGCCGCCCTCGGCCAGCCAGAACTGCTGCCCGAACGCCTTGCCGGCGCGCTCCGCTGCGCTGCGCCACCGCTTGCCGTGGTGTTCGGCCAGGAACGCGAGCAACGCACACCACAGCGCCTGGATCTCGACCGGCAGACCGGTGCGCGGCGTCACCGGCACACCGGCGACGCGCGCATCCATCCACGTCGCATTGAGGTCGTCGCGACCGGCGCGCAGGAGCCCCGTGGCATCGACGGCAAGGCCAAGCCGCGTGCCGCGCGCGTAGGCCTCGGCAATGCCGACGAGGGCCGGCACCAGTGCGCCGCGCACGAACTCGGCGTCGCCGCCGGCATCGCCGAAACGAGCCACTGCGAGCGAGAACCACAGCGCTGCATCGCAGCTGTCGTAGTGGCTGTCGTCGGGATCGCGCCCGTAGATGTTCGGCAACAGGCCATCGCGCAGGAACGGCAACGCGCCGCGCAAGCCGGCGGCCGCGAGGTCGAGCCGTCCGCGCGCGATCGTCAGGCCCGGCAGGCTGACGAACACGTCGCGCCCCCATTCGCCAAACCACGGGAACCCGGCCAGCACGCCGAGCCTTCCCCCATCGGCCGCGTAGAGGAAATCATCGGCGCCGATCGCGATCCGCGCCGCCATGGCGGCGGGCGCCGCCAGCACGGCCGCGTGTTGCGCAACCGCCAGTTGCTCGTCGAGGTCGAACGCAGCCGCTGCATCGTCGCACGGAGTCGCCAACGTGAACGCGACCGTCGCCGCCTGCCCCGGGCCGAGATCCAACTCGAGCACGCCCGGCACCCAGCGGTCGCCGACATGGTCGTAGCCGCGGTCGCGGTCGGTCGCGAACAGCATGCCGCGGTACCAATTCGCTTCGCTGCGGAACGCGGCGACACCGCTAGCGGTCATCCACACGGTGGGCAACGTCGCATTCGGCCGCACGCCCCAGCTCGCCCCGCGCGCCTGCACTTGCCCGTCGTAGCGGTCGTCCGCCGGCGTCAGGTGGTCCGCGTCGTGGCAGCCGAGCAACGGCCGCACGTCGAGGCGGATCGGCACCGCCGACACGTTGCGCCAGCGCACCAGCAGCGCCGGTTCGGCAGTCGCACTCTGCCGCCGCAACGCCACCGTGCGTTCGACCCCGAGTGCCCCGGCGCGGAACGTCCAGGTCGGCAGCGGCCGCCGCCGGAACGTGGTCGCGACCTTCGGCTTGCTCGGCAGCTCCTGGTCGCGCCAATGCGCATGCATCAGGAAGGTGACTTCGCCCTGGTGCACGATGCGTTCGTCACAGCCGGCCACCACGAGGTGGCGCCGCGCGGTGCCCGGCCGCCGCGTGACCCAGAACGCGTGGTAGCGGCGCCGCGCCAGGTCATCGGCGCTGCCGCAGCCGTAGCCACCACTGCCGTCGGTGAGCAACCACTCGGCATCGCCGGCGACGGCTGGCGAGGTGCCGACGACGGCGGCAACGGCAGGAGAACGGGCGTGGGACATCAGGGGACGAGCTACTGACCGGTCGACGAGCCTACGACGGCAACCCTCGGTATCAACGTTCCTTCGCCGCAGGATTCGCCATCAAGGCCCTGTCCTCGGCGAGCCGATGGCTGCATCCTTCGCGACCCCGCTCAAGGAAAACCGGAATGGCACCTCCCATGGCGAATCTGGACCTCCGGAACACGCTCGTCTTCATCCTCGCCGGCGGCGAAGGCAGCCGGCTGAAGCCGCTGACTCTGCACCGCGCCAAACCCGCCGTGCCGTTCGGCGGCTGCTACCGCATCATCGATTTCACGCTGAGCAACTGCATCCACTCGGGCTTGCGGCGCATCCATCTGCTGACGCAGTACCAGGCGCGCTCCCTCGAAGAGCACATCCGCTTCGGCTGGAACTTCCTGCCGCGTCGCCTCGAACAGTGGATCACCTGCAGCCCGCCGCACCATGTGTCGGTCGGCAAGTGGTACCGCGGCACCGCCGATGCGATCTTCCACAACCTCGACTCGATCGAGGATTGGGATCCACCGAACACTGTCGTGCTGTCGGGCGACCACATCTACCAGATGGACTACCGCGACATGCTGCGCGAGCACGTCGACCACGGCGCGGCGCTGACAATCGGCGCCGTGAAGATCCGCGCCGACGAAGCGTCGTCGTTCGGCATCCTGCAAGTCGCCGCCGACGGTCGCATCACCGGCTTCGTCGAGAAGCCGAAGCAGAACCCGCCGCAGATTCCTGGCGAGCCGGGCTATTGCCTCGCATCGATGGGCATCTACGTGTTCGAGACCAAGGAACTGGTGAAACGGCTGCGCGAGGACAACGCGATGCCGGAAGGCCAGGGCGGCGACTTCGGGCACCACGTGATCCCGCGCATGATCCACCAGGTGCCGGTCTACGCGCACGCCTACAAGGGCCTGCCCGGCGACGAGGCTCCCTACTGGCGCGACGTCGGCACCATCGAGGCCTACTTCGAGGCCAACATGGACCTGTGCAACGTGAAGCCGCAGCTGAACCTCTACCACAAGGATTGGCCGACGTACACGCTGTGGCACAACGACCCGCCGGCGAAGACGGTGTTCTCCGAAGGCGGCGACGGTCGCCGCGCCGAAGTGCAGGACTCGCTGCTGTGCCCGGGTGTCGTGGTGTCGGGCGGCAAGGTGCGACGATCGCTGCTGAGCAACCTCGTCTACGTCGACGAACACAGCCAGCTCGACGAGTGCATCGTGTTGCGCGGCGCGCGCGTCGGCAAACGCTGCAAGCTCAAGCGCGTGATCATCGACAAGTGGAACGAAGTGCCCGACGGCACGGTGATCGGCTACGACGTGGAAGCGGACCGCAAGCGCTTCACCGTCTCGTCGACCGGCATCACGGTCGTCGCGCGCGGCCACCAGTGGAAGTGAACGCCAGGGCCTGACGCGGCGCCGCGGGCGCCGCATCCGGATGCTGGTGCGCGGGCGGCCTAGCCGTCGTGTTGCGGGTCGTACACGACGCGGAAGCCGATGTTGCCGTGGCGCAGGCTGGGTTGCTCGTGGTAGCGACGCGCCGAACGCGCTCCGCGCGGGCCGTTGTCCCAACTGGCGCCGCGCAACACCCGACGGACACCCTCGGCCAACGGCGCGTGCGGATCCCGGTCGGCCAGATCGTAGGCCCGCTCCAGATAGGCATCGGCGCACCATTCCCAGACATTGCCGCCGACGTCGAACAGGCCGAACGCATTCGCTGGAAAGGCGCCCACCGGACTGGTGAACACGTAGCCGTCGTCGTGCGCGAACGCCGGCAAATCGAGCAGCCTGCCTTGCACGCGCCAATGATCGAAGCGTCGGCGCAACGAACGATCCGACCAGTTGCCGCGGCCTGCAGCGCCGGCCGGATCGTCACCCCACGGATACCGGGTGGCAACGCCGGCGCGCAGCACGCATTCGAACTCGGGCTCCGTCGGCAACCGCATTCCGTGCCGCGCACAGAAGTCCTGCGCATCGTGCCAGCTCACCTGCGTGACCGGGTGATCGTCTCCGGGCATCGCGCCGAGGTACGGCAGGGGATCCACGAACGTGGCCCGCACGTCGTGCCGCCACTCGACGGCGCCGTCGACCAGGAACCCGGTGCAACCTGGACCGACCGGCGGCCGACTCGCCGCGAACGAACGCCACTGGCGCACGGTCACCGGTCCCTGGCCGAACCACAACGGACGACGCAGGGCCAGTTGCCGCTGCGGCCGCTCGTCGGTCTCGCCCTCGTCCGGCGGCGAACCGAGCGTGAAGGAGCGCGGGGGGACCAGCACCAACGCGAGCCCTGATTGACGATGGCGAACACGGCACGGCAGCTCCTGCGTGCCAACCCGCACCGTCGGTGTTCCCGGCTCTGCTTCGAGTGCGTCCAACATCGTGATCCGTTCGCGTGGGTGGCTTGTGCCGGGCTGGTGATTTCGTAGCCTGGAGCAAGGGCGGGAAAAAGCAACACCCTCGCATCCACGTGCTGATCGACTTCCAACGCAACCTGATCCTGCTCACGCCGCCCAAGTGTGGCACGGTGACCTTGCACCAGGAGCTGCCTCGCTTCGGAGCGACGCCGACCTTTGGCCCGCAGTTCGACGGCGGCAACGGGGAACACACCATCCATCTTCCCGGTGACGCCTGGGCGGCGATCGAGCGCTTCCGGATCGCAGTCGTGGTCCGCAATCCGTTCACCCGGGCGACCTCGTTGTACGGCCACTATCGTCGCTATTGGCAGCCGCCACACCTGCCGTTCCCTGAGTTCATCGCCCGCATCGTCGCGGCGCCGCGGCACCTCTTCTTCAACGCCACGATCAGTTCGTTGCTGTCGCCCCTCGAACATCCCCTGGACGGCCGCCGGTCGTTGCCGGTGACCCACCATGTGCGCCTCGAGTGCCTGGCGGACGACCTGAAACGCCTCGGGTATCCCATCGCCACGGCGCTGCCGCGCGCGCATGCCCTGCCGCACGAAGGTCTGGCCGCCTACACGCCGCAGGCCCGCGATCTCGTTGCGCTCTGGGGGCTCCACGACTTCGAGCGCTTCGGCTATCGGCTCGACCTCGCCGCCGCCGAGGAACCCGGCCGCGACGGCATCGGTGGCACGGCAGCATCGCGGGGCTGAGCAATGGATGCCGCCAGACGATCCGCATACGACGCGGCCCGCCAGTTGCCACCGGCCAACGTACGCACCGCGTGCCAGGCCCCGTTCGTGTCCATGTTCTTCACGCCCACGGGGGACGTCGTCGCGTGTTGCGAGACCCAGTCGTTGCGACTCGGCAACGTGAACGAGGCTGACCTGGCCTCGATCTGGAACAGCGCCGCCTATGCCCGGTTGCGGGCCCAGTCGATCGCCTACGGATTGCCGCCGGCGTGCGCCTTCTGCACGAACCAGATCGCGATCGGGAACTGGCAGGGCACCACCGCCCGGCATTTCGACCACTACCCGCTGACCTCGACGACACCCCAGTGGCCGCGGGTGATGGAGTTCTCCTTCGGCAACCTGTGCAACCTGGCGTGCATCATGTGCAACGGCGACACCTCCTCGCGCATCCGCGCGAACGAAGGTCGCAGCCCGCTGCCGATGGCCTACGGCGACGCGTTCTTCGCGCAGTTGCGCCCATTCCTGCCGCATCTGCAGACCGTCAAGCTGCTCGGCGGCGAACCGTTCCTGATGCCCGAGGTGTATCGCCTGTTCCAGATGCTGCAAGCGGATGAGCTGCGACCGACGATCGTCGTGACGACGAACGGCACGCGCTTCGACGCCCGCATCGAACAGGCGCTCGCGCAACTGCCGATCTCGGTCATGCTGTCGATGGACGGGGCGACCAAGGCGACCTTCGAACGCATCCGGGTCGGCGCCGACTTCGCAACCGTTCGCACCAATGCCATGCGATTCCTGTCGGACACGCGCAAGCACGGCAATCGATTCGGCTTCATCTTCACCCTGCAGCGCGACAACTGGCACGAGCTTGGCGACTTCCTGCTGTTCGCCGAAGCACTCGGCGTCAAGGTGGAGATCAGCCTGGCGACCGCGCCGACGCCACAGGCGCTCGAACTGATGCCAGCGGCCGAAGTGGCCGAGCTGCAGCGCGAACTGCAACGGCAACAGGACCGCGTGCTGCCGCAGCTGCAACGCAATGCACCGACCTGGCGCAGCGCCCTCGCCGCCGCGATGGCATTGGACCTGCAGCCGACGACGACCGCATCCACACCGCCGACGACGCCCCGCCCGACCCAGCCCCCCGCCGGCTACCGGAAAGCCATCGAAGCCGGCAAGTCGGCGCTGCAGCGGGACGACCTGGAAGGCGCGCAACGGTGCTTCGATGACGCCGTGGCGCTGGCACCGGACCGTCCCGAGGCCCTGCTCGAGCGCGGCTGGCTGCATCGCCGTCGCCGCCGTGACGACGTCGCCGAAACCGATGCGCAGCGTGCGCTGGCGGGCGCCACGACCCATGCCGTGCCCGGGATCGAAGCGCCCACGCTAGCCTTGCTCGCCCTGTTGGCAGCGGCGAGCGGCCGTGCCGCCGCGGCCGAAAACGCACTCGACCGCTTGTTCGCCATCGAACCGGGCAGCCCGCGGGCCCTCGTGTGGCGCGGCTGGGCCCGGCTCGCCGCCGGCCAGCCGCAGCTGGCCCTCGCCGACGCCGACCGCGCGCTGGCAACTTCCCCTGCCCACGACGAAGCCCAGCGGTTGCAGCAAGCCGCCAGGTCGGCCTTGCGGCACTGAGCCGATCGCCAACAGCCTACCCAACCCCGATGGACCCACTGCTCCCGCGCGCACGCCGCTGCTTGCCCCAGAATTGGCCGTTCGGCAGCGTGCATGCAGTCGCGCACGATCACGGCGACTACCCGCACCATGTCGAAAGCGTCGACGGGGCGTGGTTCACGACGGTCGACGGCCATCGCTACGTCGATTGGTTCGGCGGCGGCGGGGTCACCACGCTCGGCCACCGGCATCCGCTCGTCCAGGCCGCGATGCACGCACAGATCGAGCGCGGCGTGCACCTGTCGTTGCATTCGGCACTCGAAGTCGAAGTGGCCGAAGCCCTCTGCGCGTTGTTCGCCGGCGCCGAGCAGGTTGCCTTCGGCAAGAACGGCAGCGACGTCACCACGGCCGCGATCCGTCTCGCCCGAACGGTGACGCAACGGCAACACGTCCTGACCTGCGGCTACCACGGCTGGCTCGATTGGGCGAAGGCACCCAGCGCCGAGGTGACCGGCATTCCCGACCCGGTGCGCGCCCTGACGCACGAGTTCGGCTTCGGCGACGCCGACAGCGCCGCCCGACTGCTCACCGGATTGCGCGGCCAGGTGGCAGCCATCGTCGTCGAACCGATCCGCCACGACCTGCCGCCGCCGACCTTCCTGCCCGACTTGCGTCGCCTCGCCGACGAACATGGGTGCGTGTTGGTGTTCGACGAGGTCGTCACCGGACTGCGCGTCCATCGTGGCGGGGCGCAGACCTTGTTCGGCGTGCGACCGGACTTGACCTGCCTGGCCAAGTCGCTCGCCAACGGCTTGCCGCTGTCAGCGCTGCTGGGGCCACGCCGGCTGATGCAGCACCTGCCACCGGCCTTCTTCGCCTTGACCTACGCACGCGAAGCGCTGTCCCTGGCGGCAGCGAAAGCGGCACTCGCAGTGCACCGCGACGTGAACGTAGCCGGCCACATCGCCGCCGTCGGGGAGCGTGTCCGCACCGAGTTCGCCGCCGCCGCCAGCCGCCACGAGTTGCCGTGGACGTTGCGCGGCCACCCGGGCCTGATGCACATGGACATCCGCGGCGTCGGCCGACTGCTTCCCCGCGGTGCCTTGACCTTGTTCACCGAGTGCATGCAGCGCGAAGGGGTCTACCTGGCGCCGTTCCGCGTCCTGCCTTCGCTCGCCCACGGCGAGCCGGAGATCGCGCGGACCGCACATGCCTTCGAGGTCGCGATGCGCACCGTGCGCGCCGCGGCATCGAGCGGACTCACTCCCCACCTCGACAGCCCGGTTTGGGGCGACTTCGAATCGCCAGGGAACGACCCGCCACCAACTCCGCCGACCAGCACCTCGTTGCAGCCACGCGGTTGGTGGTCGGTGCCAGCCAACATGGTCGCCCAAGGGTGCCAGGCGACCTTGCGCGGCGACGCACGGCTGGATGCCGACGCGAGGCTCCGATTCGTGCTCGGACCACAACCGCGAGGTGGTCGCAGCGAAGCCTCGATCGACATCGTGGCGCCGCTCGACGGCGACGGCATCGCCATCGTCGAGTTCCACGTCCTACCTCTCGTCCGCAGCAACGCCAGGCTCACACTCGCCTTCGCCGGCCATGGCGTGGGGACCGACGAGTGGAACGAAGTGCAGTTCCACCTCGCCTTCGGCCATTCGCCGCAGGCCGCCGCGTGGTTCGGGAAGCGCTACACGGCCACTCCGACCGTCATCGAAGGGCCGCTCATCCGGCTCGAATTGCGTCGGCGCCAGGGTCGGCTTGCCGCTCACCAGGAAGGCACCGGGCCACCGATCGCGGAAGTACCGGTGTCGCCCGTGCCGCTGCGGCTCCGACTCGCGTGCCGGTTGGTCGGAGCCACTCCGGAGCCCGTCGCCGTGGTCGTGCAGAGTCTCTGCGTATTGCCGTGAACCGTCCAGAGCGGACCGGGCGCAGCTGCACGGCAACCGCGCCGACAACCCTAGCGACCCTTGGGTGCAGCACTCGCGTGGGCCGCAGTCGTGGCCAAGGTGCGGAGCACGCTCGCGTAGATCTGTCGCGACTTCTGCGGCCAGTTCGGATCCACCGCGGCAACGAGTCGATCGTGCACGACTCGCAACGCCGCCGGCGGCAACGACAGCAGGCTCTGCGAGGTCGGATGGGTGACCACGGTAACCCACACCTGGGCCGGCAGTGCGGCGGCCAAGGACAGGAAGCCTGGCAACTCCATCCACGTCGCCCGCATCACGCAGAAGTTGAGTCGCACGGTGCCCCGGGCAGGCGCCATCCGCTCGACGAAGCGGTCGAGGTTGCGGCGCACGACGTCCCACCGCGCACCTTCGCGAACCCGCTCGAACGTCCGGGCGCTGGCCGCATCGAGCGAAACGGCCAGGTTGACCGGCAACTGCGACAACAAGCGCTCGATCCGCGCATCGAACACGGTGCCGTTCGTGGTCACGAACACTCCCGGCTTCAGGCCGAGCGCGATCAACCGATCGCAAACGCGATGCACTTCCTTTTGCAGCAGCGGCTCCCCACCAAGGAAGGACACCGAGCGCAGGTGCGGCAGGATCGGTTCCAGCTCGGCGAAGAACGCGTCGTCGTAGACCCGTGGCAACTTGGGCAAGCCGGCGCGCGCCCGCAGCACCGATGACAGCCGCGGCGAGCAGTGGATGCAGGCGAGGTTGCAGAGGTCGGAGAAAGCGAACTCCAGGCGTTCCGGCCAGTCCGGATCCCGTGCGCCCACCAGGCTCTCGAAGTCGCGCGACGGATGCGTCGCCACGTTTTCGCGCTCCAGGTGCCCCGCGCACGACGCGCACGACGCCGGAAAACGCCAGTTGGCCAAGGTGTCGCGCATGGCAGCCAGCTGCGGGCCGCGCCAGATGTCGAGGATCCGGTCATTGCCAACCTTGCCCACGGCGTGCGGGTTCTTGCTGCACACGGTGACGCTGCCGTCCGGATCGAAATGCAGCTGGGCGAACGGTGCCTGGCACAGATGATCCGTCGCAATCCCAGCGCTGTTCCTGACTCCCCGCAATTCGGCAAATGCGTCGCCCATGTCAAAGTACGGATCCTACTGACAGTCGCAGTACTTGGGAATCCGGTGCGCGCCGCGGCAGACGCTGGTCCTTGCAACTCCCGGGGCACGGCCGGCGTCGCCGTGAACACGAGCCGGCGATCACTCAGACCGAAGCGTTCTTGGCGGGCAGCAGTTCGCCGAGGAACTGCGGCAACATCTTGCGCCACGTCACCCAGTCGTGCCGCCACGTCTTGTCCCACGCGTCGACGCGGTTGGGGATGCCTTTCGGACCGAGCACGCGTTCGACGTTCCAGCTCTGCTCCGGGTCCTCGAAGTCGCCGGTGCCGTGCGCCAGCAGGATGAAGCGCTGCTTGAGCAGTTCGAGGTGCTTGCCAGACAGACCCGGCACGAAATCGAGCGGCGAGCTGTCGTGGTAGTCGCGGGTGATCTTGCCCTGCAGGAAGCGGTTCATGTTGTAGGTGCCGCTCAAGCAGATCGCCTTGTCGAAGACGTCCGGGTGCCGACACACCACCGACAACGCGTTGAAGGCGCCGATCGACGCGCCCGCGGCCCAGATCAGCCCCGGGTTGCCGCCGCAGTCGCGCTGGATCGCCGGCACCACCTCACGGTAGATGCACTGGTCGAACTTGTTCTGCACCGCCGCCGCCTGCTCCAGCGTCTTGCACTCCTTGAGCCAGGCCTGACCGGCGATCGAATCGACGACGTAGACCTTCAACCGCAGGTCCTTCAGGAAGTCGCCGATCGCCGTGATCAGGTGGAAGCGCTCGGGTTCCTCGGCGTCACCGCCGGCGGTCGGAAACAGCAGCAGGGGCGTGCCCGCGACGCCGTAGCGCACGAACGTGATTTCGCGGCCACCGAGGGCCGGGGACTTCCAGGTGATCTTGTGCTTGCTCACTTCTTCGACTCCTTCTCGTCGTCGGCCAGCGACTGCTGCACGAGCCCGAAGAAGCGCGCCGTGAAATCGGCGACCTCGTGGGCTGGATACATGTGGGCGACCTTCTTTTGGATGGCGTCTTTGCAGCGGTCGCTGCGGAACCACGCCTGCGCCGCCTCTTCGAGCGGCTTGCAGTGCTTCTGGGCGAACTCGGCGAACTCGTCGAACTGCAGACGTTCGCGGGCGATCTTGGCGTAGCCGCGCAGCTTGTCGCGGTACGGCAGGTCCTTCTTGGCGATCGCGTAGAACGGCTCGAAGTCGAGGGTCTTCTTCATCGGCCGCTTCGTCGCGGCGCAGAACGTGGCCCACTTCAGGTTGCTCAGCACGTACCACGGCCAGTGGTAGTGGATCGAGTTGACCTGGTTGTCCGGGCAGGGGTTGGCGAAGTCGATCGGGTAGAAGGTGCCGCCCTTGCGCAACGCCTCGCAGCTGTTGAAGTCCCAGCCGAAGAAGCTGTTGATGGTCAGGCACGTGTCCACCATCAGCTGCTCCTCTTCCTTGGAGCAGAAGTTGCGCGCCGTGGTGTAACGGCCGTGCAGCGGTTGGCTGGCGTCGTACTTGATCACGCGCACCTGCGGCCCGATGCCGACCGCACGCACGAACAAGTCGAAGCCGGCGACGGCCTGCTGCACGTGCATCAGCCACTTCTCGCTGTTCTCGTAGCTGGCGCGCAGCGCCTTCTCGTCGTCGATCTTGGTGACGCCCTGCCAGCCGCCGCCGTCGTACGGCTTCATGAACAAGGGATAGCCGATCTGCTGGCCGATCTTGCCGAGGTCGAAGTGGCGCGCGTAGGCGTTGAGCGTGAACTCGAGGTCCGGCTTCTTGTCGTAGTTCTTCTGCGGCACCATCATCGTCGGCGGGATCGGCATGCCGAGTGCCGTCATCGCGCAGTACGTCGAGTGCTTCTCGTAGCTCTGCACCGACCACGGGTTGTTGTAGACGTAGAGGCCGTCCATCAGGATCGACTTCTTGATCCACTCGCGCTGCAGCGCGAACCAGTGCGTCAGGCGATCGACGACGACGTCGTACTTGCAGCCTTGCTGCAGCATGTACGGCTCGAGGGTCGTGCGTTCGCAAGCGAACTTCACGACGTCCTTGCCGAGCTTCAGCTCCAGCTTGGCGTCGGCGAGGATTTGTTCGAAAGCCAGCGGCCAACAAATGTCGGCGCCGAGCGAGAGTCCGATGTGGCGGGTGACGGCAGGCATGGGAGTGGCAGCGGGGCGGGCACTATGCCGACTGGGAGAAACCGGAACCAGAGCCGTGCCGAACCTACCGCGGTAGAACCAGCGCCGACCGGCCGCTTGGCTCAGCCCGCCGGGGGCGCGGCCGCCCGGCCGGAGCGCCGGCCGCGCCAATCGGCGATCGTGGCCAGCAGCAACTTGCGGTCGATGGGCTTGCTCAGGAACGCGTCACTGCCGGCCGACAGGCAGGCCTCCCGGTCGGCCTGCATCGCATTCGCGGTCAACGAGACGATCGGCAGATCACAGCCGCGCTGCCGCAGCAGGCGGGTGGCGGTGTTGCCGTCCCTCACCGGCAGCTGCATGTCCATCAGCACGACGTCGAAGCTGGCGCCAGCCGAGGCAAGCCGATCGACGCACTCCTTGCCGTTCGCGGCAATCTCCATGCTGCAGCCCGCCCGTTCGAGCAGGTGCCGCAGCAGGCGTTGGTTGTCGGGTCCGTCCTCGACGAGCAGCACCCGGGCCCCCGTCAACGGACGCGACGCAGCCTGGCTGGAGGTCGGCGCCGGTGCCACGTTCGGGGCAGCCGGTGGCGCCACGTCGACGCCCATGGCGACGGTGACGGTGAAGCGCGAGCCATGACCGACGGCACTCGCCGCGACCAGATCGCCACCGAGCAGGCGCGCCAGTTGCCGCGAGATCGCCAACCCGAGCCCCGTACCACCGTGCCGGCGCGTCGTGGACGCGTCGGCTTGCTCGAATGCCTGGAACAGCCGCGCCAACACGCTCGCCGGCATGCCCATGCCCTGGTCGACTACTTCGCAACGCAGTTGGGGCGACTCGCCGTCGGTGCACGAGACCACGATGGTCACATCCCCGCCGCTGCTGAACTTGATCGCGTTGTCGACGAGGTTCACCAGGATCTGGCGCAGGCGCAGCGGGTCGGTGCGGATCGTCGTCGGCACCGGTGCTGGCACCACGGTCTGCAAGCGCACGCGGCGCGCTTCGGCCTTGACGCGCAGCAAGGCGGTGACTTCTTCCACGACGGCCAGCGGCGAACAAGGCAGGCACTCGATCGCCAGCTTGCCCGCCTCCAACTTCGACATGTCGAGCAGGTCGTTGACGATCGCGACCATGCTCTCGGCGTTGCGCCGGATCGTCGCCACCGCTTCGTGTTGCAGCGAACCAGCGTCACCCGACACGCCGTCCAGCATGAGGTCGGCGAAACCGAGGATGGCCGTCATCGGCGTGCGCAATTCGTGGCTGACGTTGGCGAGGAACGCGGTCTTCGTCTGGTTCGCGGCATCGGCGGCGTCGCGCGCGGCGGCCAGTTCGGCAGTGCGCTCCTGCACGCGGCGTTCGAGCTCGCCCCACGCGCGCTGGATCGGCACGACGAGCTGCCGCGAATACCAGAGGACGAATGCCGCCATCAACACGACGCCGGCCAACGTGATCACCAGGCTCGCCTGCGCCGGCAGGTCGTGCACCGCCCGCTCCCGCTCGATGCCGTCGCGGCCGGCGTGGCGCAACCGCACCTGCGACCGCTGCAGGCTCTGTTCGAGCTGGCCAAGGTCGTCGGCGAGGAACTCCAGCGCGTCGCGGCGTGCCTCGCCGACCAACGCGGGCCCCTGGCCGAGTTCGTGCACTGTGCGTTCGAGTCGCACCAGATTGCCGCGCAGGAGACCGAACTCGCGCTCATCGACGCTGTCCAGCATGCGGGCGAATCCCGACGACTGCGATTCGACCTCGTCGAAGAACACCCTGGCGACGGCGGCGTCGAACGTCTGCTCGTCGGCGCGGCCTTGTTCGACGCGCACCACGAGTTCCCGGGTGGCTTCGAGCGCGGCTTGCACCGCCAGGCACGCGGTGAGGGCATCCGAGACCTGCTCGGAGGCATCGCGCATCTGCGCGGTGAAGAACCCCGACGTCAGCATCTGGGCCACCTGCAGCACGAGTGCAAACAGGAAGCCCAAGACGAGCTTCCAGGTCAACGACACGGTGTTGGGTCCCCTCTCTCAGCCACGACGCTGTATCGGGCGGCCAACCACGGTCATTGACCAGGACGGCGAACCGCCATGCCATCGGCGCCATCGGTGCCTGCGCCCACCACCCTCACTACGCGTTTCTAGCCTACTCGTAGACGAGCCACAGCGGCCCGGGGAACAGCCAGCTCAAACCTTCGCGCAAGCGATCGCGCCAGTTCTCCCAGTTGTGGCCGTCGTTCGCTTCGCGGAAGCGCACCGTCATGCCGGTCTCCTGCAGTCGCGGAACCAGCGAACGGTTGTAGTAGATCAACGACTCGTAGACGCCACAGCTGAGGAACACCTGTTCCGCCGGCCGCCCCGGCGTGCGCCGGAACTCGTTGACGAACTTCACCACTGGATCGAATACCGGGCCGCGGTCGTGGTCGCCGATCTCGGTGAACACGAACGAGCCGGATTGCAGCAGCAGCTTGCCGAAGAAGCCGGGGTGCCGCCACGCGGTCGACAGCGACGAGACAGCGCCGAACGAAGCCCCCATCACCGCGCGCGCCGACGGTTCGCGCACCAACGGCAGGATCTGCTCCATCTGCGGCACGAGATCGTGCACCAGGAAGTCGGCCTGGCGCGGGTCGGCGGCGTACTCGCGCATGCGGTCGCCGGCCTGCGTCATGATCGCGATCAACGGCGGGATCTCCAGCCGATGGATCATGTTGTCGAGGATCGCCTGCAGGTTGGCGAAGCCGAGGTAGTCGAAGCCGTCGTGCACGACGAGCAGCGGGTATCGCCGCGTCTGCCGGAAGCGCGCCGGCCGGTAGACCTTGATCGGCCGCCAGTCGCCGTACACCTTCGAGTCGACGTGGCGATCCTCGATCGTGCCCTGCCGCGCTTCGGGATCGACCAGGCACCACTCGGGCGGCGCGTAACCCTCGCCGTAGACCACCGAGTTGGCGCCGAACGGATCGCGCGCGGTGTGCTTGTTGAGCGGGTCGCGCAGCATCGTGCCGCGGCCGAACAGCATCACGCCGATCTTGTACTCCATGCGCGACTTCGGCGGCACGTCGAGCTGCAGCACCCAGGTGTCGGAGTGGCGCAGCCGGCGGAACGGCAGCGAACCGGGCAAGCCGTGGATCCAATGCTGCAGCGTGACCTCCTGCGCCTCACCGCGGAACAGGAACGTCACCGACCGGCCTTCGACGTGCGGGAACTCGGTGGCGGCGATCAACTCCTCGACGGCAGGGCGGCCAAGCGCCACCGCGTGCTCGATGCGTTCGACGAGGCTCATGCGCCCACCTCCTCGACCCAACCGTCTTCGGTGAGGCGACGGGTGTCCGGCTGCGCCGACCAGCGCGAGCCGTTCCAATCGATCCGCGCACCGTCGTCGAGCAGCACGCACAGGGCCGGCGCGAAACGACGCGCGAACAACTGCACGTTGCGTTCGTCGTCGGCGTCGAGCCGCTTCTTCGCGTGCGGCAGCGCCACCAGGTCGGGCAACACGGCGAAACCCGCCTCCATCACCTCGGCGCAGGCACTGCCCTGGGGCGGCGTGTCGTGAAACAGCACGATGCGTTCGCACAACGCCATCGCCCCCGCCGACCACGCCACCACCGGCCGGTTGCCGTGCAGACCGAGCACGTCGAACAAGCGCAGCCGGTGCAGCAACACCGCGATGTGGCCGCCGGCGATGCAGAGGATGCCGCACTCGAGCAGCTTCTTGTGCAGGTCGCGGCGCTCGCGTTGCACCGCGGCACGCTCGCCGGGACGCCAACGCGATTCGAACTCCTCGTGCACCTGCACCACGCGCTGCACGTGCTGGCTGTCGATGCCTTGCAGCATCACCAGCGCATCGTGGCGTTCGGCGGCGAGCCACAGGTCGTTGCCAGGGCGCCGCAGCAGTTCGCGGATCGGCTCCATCGCGCCGAGCAAGCGCAGGCGATAGAGCTCCTGCACGCGCCGCAAGGTGTCGTGCCGTTGCCGCATCGCCGCCAGCAGCTCGCGGTCGCGTTCGAAGATGCGTTCGACGCGCGCCCACACCTCGAGGTTCTGCACGGTGCGGCCGACGTGCTCGCGGAACTCGTGGTCCTCGGACTCGCGCTCTTCCCAACCGGCCGAGACCAGCGCGACCGGGCGATCATCGGCCGGCAGCAGCGTGTCGAGGGCAGGCTTGACGATGCGCACGTGGCGCTGCGGGCCGAGCAGGATCGCGGAAGACAGCATGCGGAACGCTTCCCTTACCCGGAGCCAGCGGGCGAAGGAAGAGCGAGGCATGGCAGCGGCGCCGCGGCGTCAGGCCAGATCGCTGTCGCCGAGGGCGTACCACCACTTCGTCTCCAGCGTCGGCAGGTCGAGCTGCGAGCCGGTGATCAGGTAGACGAGCCGCCGCTCGAGCCAGTTCGCCGACGGCGTCTTCTGGAAACCGCGTTCGGCGAGCGCGCGCCACTCGACCGACCATTCCGGAAACACCGTCATCAGGCGCAGCTTGTTCTCTTCGCGCGCCCGCACGCAGGCGACGTGCAGCAACGCATCGCGCGCCGCCTCGTCGTGTTCGCTGCACATCCAGTCGGCGATGGTCGCCGCTTCCGGCGCGAGCCCGCTGCCGGGCTTCAACACCAGGAACCCGCGCAAGGCGCCGTTTGCGCGCGCGGTCCACAGTTCGTAGTCGGCGCGGGCCGGGTTGCTGACGTAGCGCCAGTGCAGGTAGCGATGGTCACGCCGCAGCAGCAGGTGTTTCTCGGTCCGCACCACGTCGTGCAGCACGCCGATGTCGTCGGGGATCGTCGGCACCCGTTCGAGGGTGATCGCCGCCGGCTTCTCGATCGGCGGCAGCGCGACGTCGCGAATCAAGAAGTCGATCACGCGCAGGAACTGGTACTCCAGGTAGCGGGTGCCGATGCGGAAGGCGACGTCGACCGGGAATCCGTACAGCACCGCGTCGTCGATGCGACGACTGTGCGCCGAGAACGGCAGGCCGGTGACGACGAACATGCCGGGCCGCTTCAAGCCGGCGCGCCAGTCCGGGTGCGTCATCGAATCGACGCAGTGCACGAAAATCAGCGGCCCCTTCGGCGAGTCGGCGAGCACCGGCACGCCGGCGTACTGCGACACCACGGTGCCGTCGTCCGCCACCGCGAGCGACATGCGTTGGCCGACCGGGTTTTCGAGGTACTGCCAGCGCCACTGTTCCAACGTGCGGTCGACGAAGCCCGGACCGCACACTTCGCGGAACACCAGGTTGAACGTCTGCAGGATCGCGTGTTCGTCGCCGGGCTGGTAGCCGCGGATCGTCACCTCACCCTTCACGCGAGCCTCCGGCAGAACCCGGTCACCAAGGCAGTCAACGCCGCCGCCGCCTGCTTGCCCGCAGCGACGACTTCCGCATGCGCCAACGGCACCGGCGAAATGCCGGCGGCCAGGTTGGTCACCAACGACAAGCCCGCGACTTCTGCCCCCATCGCGTTCAACGCGATCGCTTCGTGCACCGTGCTCATGCCGACTGCATCGGCACCGAGCCGCTGCAACATGCGGATCTCCGCCGGCGTCTCGTACGACGGGCCGAGCAGGCCGGCGTAGACACCGGGCCGCAGGCGCTGGCCGACGGTGTCGAGCAGCGCCCGCAACCGCGGCGAGTAGACCCGCGACTGGTCGGGAAAACGCGGCCCGAACGCCGGCTCGTGCGCGCCGGTGAGCGGCGAAGCCCCGGTCAGGTTGAGATGGTCGCGCAGCACCATCAGGTCGCCGGGCGCCATGTCGTCGGCGATGCCGCCGGCAGCGTTGGTCAGCAGGAACGACGGCACGCCGAGCAAGCGCAGCGTGCGCACGGCGCGCACGACCTCGGACGGCGACCAACCTTCGTAGAGATGCACGCGGCCCGACAGGCAGGCGACCTTGGTGCCGCCCACCGTGCCGACCACCAGCGCGCCGCCGTGGCCTTCGACGTGCGGCACCGGCCATTCCGGGATCTCGGCGAACGGGATCGTCGTGGCCTGCTGCACCTGCGCCGCGAAGTCCTTGAGTCCGCTGCCGAGCACGAGGCCGAGCCGCATGCCGTTCCACATCGCCGTCCCGACCCGTTCCTGCAGGAAGGCGACGGCGCGTTCGATCCGTTGCCGTTCGGCATTGGCCCCGCTCACGACGCACGCTCGCTGGCGAGCACTCCCGCCACACACGCCGTCATGCAAGTGGCGATGGCGCCGCCGAACATCGCCCGCAGGCCGAGGCGCGCGAGATCGCCGCGGCGTTCTGGCGCCATCGCACCGAGTCCGCCGATCTGGATGGCAACGCTGCTGAAGTTGGCGAACCCGCACAACGCAAAGCTGGCGATCATCACGGTGCGCGGCGACACGGACTGCGCGGCCGCCATCTTGCCGAGATCCTGGTAGGCGACGAACTCCGTCGCGATGAGCTTGGTGCCGATCAACTGCGCCAGCTCGTTGATGTCTGCCCACGGCACGCCCATGACGGCGGCAATCGGCCAGAACACGAAGCCGAGCAGGAGTTGCAGGCTCAAGTCCTGATGCACGAGGCCGAGCGCGGCATTGATCAGGGCCAGCAACCCGAGGAACGCGATCAGCATGGCGCCGACGTTGAGGGCCAGGTGCAAGCCATCGCCGGCCCCCACGGCGGCGGCCTCGATGACGTTGCCCTGCTTGGTCGACGCGATCTTCGAGACGGTGCCCATCGTCTCGCTCTTCTCGGTCTCCGGCCACAGCAGCTTGCTGCAGATGAGCCCCGCCGGTACCGCCATGACGCTGGCCACCATCAGGCGACCGGCGATCTCGGCGCGCCGCACGGGGTCTTCGCCGCCGACGAAGCCGACATACGCCGCGAACACGCCACCGGCGATCGTGGCGAAGCCGCCGACCATGATCGTGTGCATCTCGCTCATGGTCATGTTGCGGAGGAAGGGCCGCACCAACAGCGGCGCCTCGGTCTGCCCGACGAACACGTTCGCGCACGCCGACAAGGACTCGCTGCCCGAGGTCCCCAACAGGCGGGCGGTGACACGCGCCATGCCGCTGACGATCAGTTGCATCACGCCGAGGTGGTAGAGCACTGCCATCAGGCTGCTGAAGAAGATCAGCGTCGGCAGGATCTGGAAGGCGAACACGAACCCGATGCCCCCACCGCCGGTGGCCAGCGAGCCGAACACCATGCGGGCGCCGGCCTGGCCGAGATCGATCACGGAGTTGACGCCGCGGCCGACCGACTGCAACGCTTCGTTGCCGGCGCTCCAGTAGAGGAACGTGAAGCCGAGCACGGCTTGCAGCAGCAGTCCCTTGACGACGAGCCGCCAGTTGATCGCGCGCCGGTTCTGCGAGAAGGCGAAGCAGAGCGCCAGCAACACGGCGATCCCGCACAACGAGACGA
>SXGT01795522.1_pt1 | contig 41501 bp, 23 predicted proteins | sample 3176221 | NCBI WGS metagenome assembly SXGT01 (sample SAMN11356862, study PRJNA531348) | freshwater metagenome | isolation source: freshwater sample F1-120 | place: China: Fuxian Lake, Yuxi | collected 2017-12-25
AAGACCATCGGCGACGCCGACATGGCCGCTGCGGGTCTGCCCGATCCGCGCCCGGACCACGCCGAGGCGGTCGCGGCGATGGCGCTCGACATGCTCGAGTCGCTGTCCCGCGTGCAGGCGCCGCTCGGAGCCAAGCTGCAGATGCGCATCGGCATCCACACCGGGCCGGTCGTGGCCGGCGTCATCGGCAAGCGCAAGTTCATTTACGACCTGTGGGGCGACACCGTCAACCTGGCTGCGCGCATGGAGTCGCATGGCGAAGCCGGCCGCGTTCACGTCACCGCAGCGACGGCCGACCATCTGCGCGACAGCTTTGATCTGGAAATGCGTGGCCTAGTGGCCATCAAAGGCAAGGGCGAGGTCGAGTGCTACTGGCTGCGCGGACCCAGGGCCAGCTGAAGCTGCAGTCACCTCAAAGCTTGCCGCAGACCCCGACGCCGTGCGGGCTTTTCGGTCCCGAACACTTGCAGCCCACCGCGCAGCTGTCGGTGCTGCAGTCGACACCAACCTTGGGGCTGGTGCCCTTGTGCACGCACTGGTTGGCGACGCAGTCGTTGTCCCAGCAGGCGTGCGGGGCCTTCTTGGCGCAGTCTGCCGGCGTTGCGCAGTAGTCGGCCAGTTGCTTGTCGTCGAGTTCGGCGGGCAGGCACGCCGTCAGGCAGGCGACTGCGCAGAAAATCAGACACGTTCGCATCAGAAGCCTCCCACAACGGCCACGCCACCGCCTTGTCCGTGCCACTGCGGCGACAACTGCCAGTGCGCAGCAGACGCTGCCGAGGCGGGCGCCGACGCTTTGCCAGACTGCCAAACGGCCAGCGCGCCCAACACTACGCCGACGCCGACAACGCCAGCCCCCGACCAGTAGAGCGTACGTCCCAGCGCCACCTGGTCTTTGTAGCCCTGGTGCGCACTGACGTTGACCAGGTTGTGGTCGGTCGCCGCGCTGTTGGCCGTCAGCCAGCCGTAGCCGAGCGTACCGCCCCCGACTACCACGCAGCCCACCGCCGCCAAGGTCAGGTTGCGCGCCATGCGTGCGTGGTCTTTGCGCTCGTGCTCTGCCGCAGCAGCGTTGCGACGCTCCGTCTCGTCGTGGGCAGCGCGCGCTGCCGCGTCCTGTTCTGCCTTGGTAGCCGCAAGTTTGGCCGCTGTTTCCAGGCGCTCGTAGGCTTTCGCGAATTCGCCGTGTAGCGCCGCCGGGATGTCGCGCGGCAGCACCACTTGGATGATCTGCCAGGCGTCGGGGACGCGCCCCAGCTTTTCAAGCGCCAGTGCCTTGAGAAACAAAAAGCGGGCTTGCTTGCGCTCGACATAGCCGTCTTCGGCGGCCTTCAAGGCATCCGCTGCGCGGCCCTCCTCAAGTGCCAAGATGCCGGCCTTGAAGTGGTGGTCGCCATCGGCGCGCGCAGTCGAGGTCAGCAGAGCGAGGCAGAGCAGCAGCGGCACTGCCCATCGGCAGTACAGTCGAGGTCTTGAGAGGCTTCGGGCAATCATGACGGTACCTCGGCGCTATACAGGTATCGCGTTGACCCGAGGTCATCGGCGATTGCTGTTCTTGCTTACTCAGTGGGTCGCAAACTCGCGGCTTTGCAAGCCGACTCGTCGCTCCTGCTTTGCCGTAGGTTTGATCTCGCCTTGAGGCGATTCTGTACAGGTTGCCACGGGTCCGGACGCGCGGCAACCGCGGGCGACTGCGGCGAGTGATGCGTTTCACCACAATGCTGCGAAACGCAACACATCGGCACGGCCTGTCAAACCGTGAACATGAGCATAATCATGGTGTTGTGAGGTAATGGCGCGTTGGCACGGCTCTTGCAATCTGCTGTGACGTGCCGTAGCCTCGCTGCGGCGGGACGAATACTGACTTGGAGGACCCCATGCACCCCTTCGCAATTCGGCGCACCCTGCGCCTGGCCCTCGGCACCACGGCTGTCGGCCTGTTGACCTCGCTGGCATTGCCGCAGCAAGCCTTGGCGTGCGGCGGTTGCTTCTCGCCGCCATCGCCGACGCCGGACCAGACCGTGGTTCAGGACGCTGAGCGCGTGCTGTTCGTGCGCGACGAAAAGACCAAGAAATCGATTGTGTGGGTCGAAGTGCGCTACAGCGGCCTCGCCAAGGACTTTGGCTGGGTACTGCCGGTGCCCAAGCTGCCGACCGTCGGCGTCGGTTCGCGCATCGTCTTTGACGCGCTGGACAGCCGCATGCGCATGCGCTACTCGGTCAAGCAGCGCCCGCCGGAGAACTGCCGCGATCCGTACGAGGGCTGCAAAGAGCAGATGGAGTGGAATTCGTCGGCTGGGGGCGGCGGCCCACCCCAATCGAGCGCCGACGCGGGCAGCACTGGCACCAAGAATCCCGGCAGCCCCGAAGTCGAGGTGCTGGCGGCCGGTACCACCGGGCCCTACGACTACGTCGTCATCAAGGGCAGCGACGCGGCCAAGCTCAGTCAGTGGCTGAACGACCGCGGCTACGCCACGCCCAAGAAGGCTACGCCCATCATTCAGTCGCATGCAGAGAAGGGCGACGTGTTCGTGGCCATCAAGCTGTCGAACGGGCAGGGCGTTGAGGCGATCCGTCCGGTCACCCTGGAGATGGACGACGCCGAGGCCTGCGTGCCGCTGCGCCTGACCTCAATTGCCGCGTCGGAAGACATGGCGGTCGTCGTCACCATCGGCGGTCCTGGCCGTGCCGTCGTCAAGAACCACTTTGACATCGTGCCCAATCCGATGCGCATGAATCTGGTCGGCGACTTCCAGTACCTGCCGTGCGCAGACAAGGATCACTTTGACTGCCGCATCCCCAAGAATATGGCGCAGGTCATCGCAACCGGAATTGACGAGGCTGCCGGCCACGCGTTCGTGACCGAGGCCGCGCAGTCGGGCGCTTCGCTCAAAGAGTTGTCGCCGCTGCAGAAGTTTGATTTGCAGAAGCTGGCGGCGCTCAAGAACTACGATCAGCTGGCCAAGTACCTGCCGCAGAGCCAGTTGCCGATTAATGATGAGATCGCCGAGATTTTCGAGCCCGTGCTCAACCTCAAGAAGAACTTTCCGAAAATCGCGCCGGTGCAGATGCTGGCCAACCTCAAGTCGTGTGGCACGTACTGGACGATGGCATTCGGTCCGCCGACCTGCGACTTCCCGGCGCAGGGCCTCAAGCTCAGCCACGAAGACCTGCAGGCGATGACGTTTGACGGCGTGGCGCTGGGCAAGGCCATGAAAGAAGGGATCATCGACCCGTTGTTCACGGTCGGCAGTCTGTTGGGCGAGTCCGGCAAGGTCACGCGCCTGTCGATGCGCATCTCGCCCGAGGAGATGGACCGCGATCCAGTGTTTGGCTACAACCCCAGCCTGCCCGACGTGTCTGCCGATCGCCAGATCGAGACCAACCAGGTGTGCCCCAATGGCTGGTACCCCTGGTACGACAGTGGCGGCGGCGAGCAGAACCACTGGCGGATCAGCATCGACGGCCTGGGTTCCTGGGTGTTCACCGGCACCAACAACGCCACCGATGTCCGCTTCAAGGACGCCCCGGCTGCGCTATACACCTACCTGCAAGACGAGACGGGCAACCCGATCGGCATCGCCAAAGGTCAGGTTGCGGTCGTGGACCAGGCGATCATCGGTGCCAAGCCCGGCAAGCCGAGCCTGCCCAAGGACCTGGTGCTGACGCCGCCGTCGCCGTGGCTGCCGCCCAAGTCTGAGCCCATCTTCACCAAGATCGGCCCGTGGAAGAAGCCAGGGACTTGGTGTACGCCCAAAGAGGGCTGGGTCGATGGCCAGCTGCCGCCCAAGCAGACCGCGGTCGGCAGCGATGCGGGCGCAGACAGCAGCACCGGCAGCGCGGATGCGGGCACCAGCGGTCACGTGCCGGGCGTCGATGCCATCAGCGGCTGGGACGACGCCCAGGTGCCGCCGACCAAGCCGACGCCGAGCACGGGCACGGCCAAGAAAGACAGCATGTGCTCGGCTGGCGCCGCACCGCAAAGCGGCTGGCTGGCACTGGTGGCGGCGCTCGCTGGGGTGGCCGCGCTGGTGCTGCGGCGGCGCCGCCAAGCCTAGGGGTTCCAGGTAGTTCAACGGCGCCCGCGGCGACCTGGCAATGGGTCGGCGCGGGCGTCGGCGTTTTTGCGACAAAGCCGTAACAGTACGCCTTGGCTGTCGCATTGCGGCCCCATGGGCGATCTGGCTATGCTGACGGACTACGCCGCCACGCCCTTGCGGCCAGGATCGCACCATGAGGACCGCTCGCACCGGCATCTATTCGCTATGCGCCATTGCTGTTCTTGCCAATGGCTGCGGTGACGACGTGCCCCTGGAAAAACCGGCCGCGGTCGATGTGACCGCCAACGTTGACACGGCGGGCGGCGGCGTCGAGGCATTGAGCCAAGACGACAGTGTCGCCGAAGCTGCGGCTGCCGAAGACGTCGCTGCGGAGACCACGGCGCTGGACACTGCGGGCGTCGACGCCAACGCGGCCAGCGTGCCTTGTGAAACCAACGAACAATGCCCGTCCGGCGCCTGCCTGCTGACCCCCGAGGGCAAGCTGTGCGCCATCCCGTGCATCGACAAGTGCGCGGCCGACTACGACTGCAAGCAGACCGGCGGCGCTGACGTGCAGTTCGTATGCGTACATCAGGCGCCGTACCGCTGCACGGTTTGCAAGACCGACGCCGAGTGCGACGGCGGCAAGAATGGCAAGAAAGGCGTGTGCGTCGACATGGGGCAGGGCGCGCATTGCATGCAAGACTGCGCGGACGGCGGCGCGTGCATCGGCGCGGGGTTCCAGTGCCAGAAAGCGCCCAGCGGCCAGCAGGCTTGCGTTCCGCCGGGCGGCAGTTGCCCGTGCCCCGACGGCAAAGTCGGCGCCTGTGCTGCGACCAACGCGTTCGGCACCTGCAAGGGCACCCACATCTGCTCTGGCGGCAAGTCGGGCGCCTGCAACGCGCCGGCGGCCGCAAGCGAGACGTGCGACCTGCAAGACAACGACTGCGACGGTCAGATCGACGAGAGCGTGGTTGAGGGTGAGTGCGACCTGGTCAATGTCTACGGCACCTGCAAGGGCAAGACCCTGTGCGTCGCCGGTAAGTCTCTGTGTCAGGGCACCAACGCCGCGGCTGAGGTCTGCAACGGCATCGACGACAACTGCTCGGGCACGACCGACGAAGGTTCTGCCGACAGCGATGGCGATGGTGTTGCCGACTGCGTAGACAAGGACGACGACCAGGACGGCGTGCCCGACGACGCCGACAACTGCGCCCTGGCTCTGAACACAGCGCAGACCGACACCGACGGTGACAAGCAGGGCGACGCCTGCGACGACGACGACGACAACGACAAGGTCAGCGACGCACAGGACAACTGCGCGCTTTACTTCAACGCGACCCAGACCGATACCGATGGCGACGGCAAGGGCGACACGTGTGATTGCGATCTTGATGGCGACGGCGCCGGCAACACCGGTAGCGGTTGCACGCCCGAGACGGCACCGGACAACTGCCTTGTCGCCGCCAACGCCGACCAGCTCGACAGCGACCAGGACGGCAAGGGCGACGCCTGCGACGACGACGACGACAACGACAACGTCAAAGACGCCGACGACAACTGTCCGCTTGTCGCCAACACCGACCAGGTCAACACCGACAAAGGCGCGTTTGGCGACGTCTGCGACGACGATGACGACAACGACGGTGTCCTGGACTCCGCCGACAATTGCCCGCTGTTTGCCAACCCGACGCAGACCAACTTTGACGGCGACCAACAGGGCGACGACTGCGACGACGACCTCGACGGCGACAACGTCGCCAACACCATCGATAACTGCCCTGGCACGCCCAACCCTGACCAGGTCGACGCCAACACCAACAAAGTCGGTGACGCCTGCGAAAACGACTGGGACAGCGACACCATCGCCAACGACAACGACAACTGCCCGTGGACGGCCAACGCCAGCCAGGTCGACACCGACGTCGACAAAAAGGGCGACGCCTGCGATTGCGACGCCGACGACGACGGCGTGGCCAACCTCGCAGCGGATTGCTCGCCGCCGGCCAAGGCCGACAATTGCACGCTGGTCGCCAACAAGGGGCAGGAAGACTTGGACAAGGACGGCAAGGGCGACGCCTGCGACGCCGACAAGGACGGCGACGGCGACCCCGACAGCTCGGACTGCAAGCCGCTCGACAAGGCCATCTCGCACAGCGCCAAAGAGGCGTGCAACGGCAACGACGACGACTGCGACGGCCAAACTGACGAGCAAGATGCCGCCGGCTGCAAACCCTACTACTACGACGGCGACGGCGACGGCGCTGGCGTGACGCTGGTCAAGTGCCTGTGCAAAGCCGCAGCACCCTACAGCGCGGCGGTAGCCGGCGATTGTAACGACCAGAATGACGACATCTTTCCGGCGGCCAAAGAGGTGTGTGCCAACGGCCAGGACGACAACTGCAACGGCAGCGAGAACGACGAGAACGCCATCGACTGCAAGGTCTACTACCTGGACAAAGACGCCGACGGCGCCGGCGCGGCCACCAGTAAGTGTCTGTGCACCCAGGCCGGCGACTTCACCGCCAAGGGCAAAGGCGACTGCAACGACGCTGACGCCGCCATCAGCCCGGCGCAGACCGAGCAGTGCAAAGACAGCAAGGACAACGACTGCAACGGCCAGACTGACGAGGCCGGCTGCAAGGGCTGTACGACCTACTACAAGGATGCCGACGGCGACGGCTTCGGCGTGGTCAGCGACACCAAGTGCCTGTCGGGCGCGGGCAGCGGCTATACGGCGCTCAAGTCGGGCGACTGCAACGACGCGGACAAGACCGTGTCACCAGTCGCCACCGAAGCCTGCAACGGCAAAGACGACAACTGCGATGGCGGTATCGACGAGACCGGGGCGACTGGCTGCAAAGCGTACTACCAGGACGAGGACAAGGACGGCTTTGGCACCGGCGTCGGTCAGTGCTTGTGCAAGGCCGCGGGCCTGATGACCTCGGTGACGCCGACCGACTGCAACGACAAGGACCTGGCCGTCAACCCGAGCAAGGCCGAAGTGTGCGGCAACGGCAAGGACGACAACTGCAAGGGCGGAGAATCCGAAGAAAACGCCGCCAGCTGCAAGGCGTATTACCTCGACGGCGACGGCGACGGCGTGGGCGTGGCAACGAGCAAGTGTTTGTGCGCGCCGCTCGGCCAGTACAGTGCGACCGGCCAGGGCGACTGCAATGACGCCGACAAGGCCATCGCGCCCAACCTGGCGGAACAGTGCCAGGACAAGAAGGACAACGACTGCGACAAGCTGGTCGACGAAGAGAACTGCCAGGGCTGCGTCACCTACTACAAAGACGGCGACGGCGATGGCTTTGGTCTGACCACCGACAAGAAATGCCTGACCGCGGCGAGCTTGCCCTACGCGGCCACCCAGTCCGGCGACTGCGCCGACGGCAACAAGCTGGTCAACCCCAAGGCACCCGAAGTGTGTACCACGGTCGGCGTCGACGACGACTGCGACGGCAGCACCGACGAGGCAGGCGCGGGCAACTGCAAGAACTTTTACACCGACGGCGACAAGGACACCTTTGGCGTCGGCACGGCGCAGTGCCTGTGCGCAGCGACTGGCATCGTCACCGCCAGCAAAGACGGCGACTGCGACGACAAGGATGGCAACGTCAACCCGGCTAAGCCCGAAGTGTGTGGCAACGGCAAAGACGACAACTGCGCGGCCGGCGAGAGCGACACCGGCGGCCAGGGCTGCGTCAACTATTACAGCGACGGCGACGGCGACGCCTATGGCACCGGTAGCGCCAAGTGCATTTGCGCGCCGTCCGGGGCATTTACGGCCAAGCTGGGTGGCGACTGCGCCGATGGCGACGCTTCCATCAACCCCGGCCAGGTCGAAAAGTGCTTGGATACCAAGGACAACAACTGCGCCGGCGGCACCGACGAGGCCGGCTGTCAGGGCTGCCAGAACTACTTCAAGGACGCCGACCAGGACAACTTTGGCCTCGACGCCGACAAACAGTGCCTGGGCAAGTCGGCGTACCCGTACACCGCGTTCGTGGGCGGCGACTGCAACGACGACCCGGCCAAGGGCGGCGCCAACGCCAAGCCGGGCTCGCAGGAGCTGTGCAACAGCATCGACGACAACTGCGATGGCCAGACCGATCCGACCGGCACCAGCGGCTGCCAGAACTTCTACCCGGACGGCGACAAAGACGGCTACGGCGCCCAGGTCAGCGCGCTGTGTCTGTGCAAGGCCTCGACCACCTACACCGTGACCGTCACCGGTGACTGCAACGACGGTGCGGCAGCGGTCAACCCCAAAGCCACCGAGGTCTGCGACGGCCAGGACAACAACTGCAATACCCAGGTCGATGAAGGCGTGCAGAAGACCTTCTACAAAGACGAAGACGGCGACGGCTACGGCGGGCCGACCTCGCAAATCGCCTGCACCGCGCCGAGCGGCTTCGCGGCAAGCGCCGGTGATTGCAACGACTTCAACAAGAAGATCTACCCCAAGGCCCCCGAGGCCTGCAACGACATCGACGACGACTGCGACAGCCAGATCGACCAGGGCGTCGCCACCCAGGCCATCTACAAAGACAACGACGGCGACGGCTTTGCTGCGCTCGGCGCCAGCACGCAGAACAAGTGCAACGTGCCGGTCGGCTGGACCATTGCCAAGGACATCAACGGCGACAAGAAGAACGACTGGGACTGTGTCGACAGCGACTCTGCCGTGTACCCTGGCGCCCCCGATCTGTGCGGCGACGGCAAGGACAACGACTGCAACGGCTCAGCCGACAAGTTGTGCTATTCCGAGTGTGCCGGCACCTGGCCCTTCAAGCTGCAGTTCGCGTCCGGCAACGCCTCGTCGCGCCTGGTGGACACCGACGGCGATGGCAACTACGAGGTGCTTGTCCAAGACAGCTTTGGTTTCGCCATCTTGAACACGATCGGTCAGCCGATGTACAACTACAGCAAAGAGTCCTACAACTTCTCGCGCAACACCGCGACAACTGCCGATGTCGATACCTACGACGTTTACGGCGCGGGCATCCAGAAAGTGGAGATTGTCACCGGTAACGGCAGTCGAGCGCGCATCTACAAGGTGCTCGACGACAGCACCGTGCAAGTATTCGAGAATCCCACCGAGCAGGTCTTCGACGCGACCAAGCATCTGGTCGCGGACATCAACTACGACGGTCAGCCCGAACTCATTTACCAGAACTGGTGCGACAAGACCGCGGGCACCAAGCTGTTCCGCTTCGACAAAACCAAGGGCACCGTCGATCTGGTCAGCAAAATCCCGGACCCGGACGGCGTTTGCCAGTATTACGGCCGGACGCTCACCGACCTGAACGGCGACGGCGTCGCAGAACTGCTGGTCAGTAACGGCTACCCGGGCGACGGCATGGCGTTGTCGACGGGTACTTGGGGTGGCCACCTGTTCGCCTACAAGTGGACCGAGGTACCCAAGGGCATGGTCGCCGACTACTGCACCCCGGCCGGTTCGTGCTTCAAGACCGACATCGCCAACTTGTTCGGCATCTACGGGACCAACAACGTTTTGCGCATCGGCAACAACATCGTGGCGCAGATGGTCTACTCCGCGACCAAGGTCAACGGACAGCCCAACGTCACGCAGTCGCAGTACTGGACGTTTGACCTGGCCGGCAAGCCGCTGCCCGGATCGCCGACGTCGACCGTGGTGCCGGTTTTTGCGCCAACTGACGTCGATGACGACGGCGTGGTCGAAAACGTCGGCTCCGTGCAAGACATGGGCCTGTTTGACGTCAACGGCGACGGCTTTCCAGATCAGCTGAGCAGCGGCGGCTCCGAGCTGCGGCTCAATCTGTGGGATCCCGCCAAAAAGGCCTTCGTCGAGCACGTGCCTAGCCGCCTGGCCGTCACCGGCACCGCGATTTCGCTGCGCAGCGCTTGGGACATCAATGGCGACGGCACCTTGGAGGTGACCTCGGCCGACAGCGCCGGTAAGGTGTACTGCCACACGCTCGGGCCATCGACCTGGAACAAGAAGTCGGTGTTGCCGCCGCACCTGCCGATGTACCAGCGCACCAACCAGTGGGACAACTATGAGCCCAACGGCGGCGCCGACACCAACGGCGACGGCGTGCCCGATCAGGTCATCCGCGTCGCCTCGGCCATGACCCGCCGGGGACACTTCTACAGCTACCTGTCGAACGCCGCCGACCAGGACTTCTACCAGGTCGACACCGCCTGGGGTGGCAGCATCTGCTTGCAAGCGCCGCAGAACCGGGCCTATACGCTCAAGGTCTACGCGCTGGCCGACAAGATCAACAACGCCACCAAGGTCGCAGGCGCCGACGGCAAACCGGACGGCTTGCTGTGGACGGGTACCACGCCGACCGGCAGCCAGGTGTGCTTCAGCGGCAGCAGCACGGTGCCGACCCGGCATGGCGAGTACAAGTTCATCGTCGGTGTGTCGAGCTCGGTGGGATCGTCGGCGTACTGGCCGTACTGGCTGCACATCAATAAGTAGCTGCGGTTTCCGCACGATCTCCGGCGCGCGCGCAACTCTGGCCGCGCGTCTGGGCGTCCGGTACCTTCTCGCTGAAAATCGCTTTCATCTCTGCAGCTTTCGAGCTTGCCGCGCTGGGCATCCGCCCTCAAAGCGACAGCCTTTGTCGGTCTGCGACGCCGCCCCCCTGGCATCGTCGGCGGCGCGGCGTATTCCTGTCAGACCGGCGGCGGCCGGCCGTCTGTGCTGGTGCCAGGCGACGTCCGCCCCGGCCAACCAGGAGGACCCCATGCCCGACTTTGACTTTGATGATGAGTGCTTTGGCCGTCGCCGTCGCCCCAAAAGCCGACGTGCGGACCTGTACCGCGACTTTGAGCGCGTTTATTGCTTGCGCGCGCTCGCCGACTGCATGTCCGACGAGTTCGTCGGGCCGGATGGCCCGCGCAACGACACGGTCCAATCAGCGGGCATCCAGCTGCCGCCGCGGTCGACCGTGCGGCGCATCCGCCAGCTTGCCCGCACTGCGCTGCAGACGGACGCAGGGCCAGATCCGCGAACCAGTCCGTTGTATCGCAATGCAGCGTTTTTCGCCGAATTCGTGGGTCTCGACGAGGTTGCGCGCGATGTACTCTGCGTCGCGATGTGTGCTTCGTCGGCGTTGGGCATTCACGATTGCCTGCGGTTCGCCACCAAGTCTGCGCGCGACCCACGCCAGGAAGTCGTGCGCCTGTGCGCAGGCTTGACCGACCACGACACCGAGGCCGTCGAGCGGGCACTTGCGCCCAAAGCCGCGCTGCTGGCCACCGGCATCCTGCGCTTTGACCCGACCGACCGATCGGAGCCGCCGCTGCGCTTGATGGCCTCGGCGGTGCGGGCGCTGTCGACACCGGCGGAGTCGCCTGAGGAGTTGATGGCGCGCCTCATCGAGGTGGCGCCGCCGCCGGAGCTGACGTCAGGGGACTTTGATCACGTGGCCCGCGACGTCCGGTTGCTGACCGCCTACCTGCGCGACCGGCTGGCACAGCACGCGCAAGGTGCCAATGTGCTGTTGCACGGGCCGCCCGGCACCGGCAAGACCCAACTGGCTCGGCTGCTGGCCAAAGAACTCGGCGTGCGCTTGCTGTCGGCCGCTGTACAGGATGACGACGACGATCCGCTCGATCGGCGCGACCGGCTGCGCAGCTTTCAGCTGTGTCAGGTGCTGCTGCAAAAGCAGACCCAGGCGCTCATCGTGTTCGACGAGATCGAAGACGCGTTTCCGGCCCGCAGCAAGGGTCTGGCGATGTTCGGCTTGGACGAAGACGCCTCGCCGAGCCAGCAAGACAAGGCCTTCCACAACCGCCTGCTGGAGCAAAACCCGGTGCCGGCGATCTGGATTTCCAACAAAGTCGACCAGCTGGACCCGGCCTTGGTGCGCCGGTTTGACCTCGTGCTTGAGCTTGCAGAGCCGCCGCGGGCAGCGCGCCTGCAGATGCTGGAACGGGCGATGCAGGCAGAGCCGGTGCCGCGCACCTGGCTGGAAAAGGCGGCGGACGACCCGACCTTGACGCCGGCAGATGTGCAGCGGGTGGCGCGGGTGGCGCGGGCGGTCGGCAGCGAAGCTAGTTCGATGACCGAGGCACTCGACTGGGCCTATGCCGGGCATCAGCGGATGCGTCGCGGCGCGCGGCCGGCTTACCAGTTGGACCACGGCACCTACGACCTGCAGTTCGTCAACGCCGACCTGGATCTGCTGCAGCTGGTCGATCGGCTGCGCAGCAAGCCCCGTGCGACGGTGTGCATGGCGGGACCGCCCGGCACCGGCAAGACCGCGTTTGCGGCCTACCTGGCGCAGTCGCTGGGGGCGCCGTTTCTGCACGCGCGGGCGTCGGACCTGCTGGGCCCGTACGTGGGACAGACTGAGCAGAACATCAGCAAGCTGTTCACCACCGCGCATCGCCAACGGGCCGTGCTGCTCATCGACGAAGCCGACGGCATGTTGCGCGACCGCTCTGGCGCCCACCGCGGCTGGGAGGTGACGATGGTCAACGAAATCCTGTGCCAAATGGAGGCGTTCGATGGCATCTTGCTGTGCGCGACCAACCTTGTCGACACGCTGGACACTGCATCGCTGCGGCGCTTCAACCTCAAGGTGACGTTTCGGCCGCTGCGGGCGGAGCAGCTGGCGCTGGCGTTTGCGAAGACCTTGGCTGCGCTGGGTACCAGCGACTTTGCGCTCGACGCGCACTTGGAGCGGCGTCTGGCTGGTCTGCGCGAGGTGTGCCTGGGCGACTTGCATGCCGCACGGCGCCACCGCGAAATCGTCGCCGACCGCACCTCAGCCGAGGAGCTCATCGACGCGATTGCCGTTGAAATTGCCGCGCGCGCGGGTCGCGGGGCCAAGTCGGTGGGGTTCTTGGCGTAGCTGGTCTGTCAAAAGTCGAAGATGCTGTCATCCGCCTTGTTCGACGCAGTGCCGGCGGTGTCCAGAATCGTCAAGCCGTCTTTGCCGGGTGGCGGGGGGTCGCAGCCAGCGCCGCGCCGCTTCTTGTTTAGGCCGACCGCACCGTTCAACCAGAAACCAAATCCCCAGTTGAACGCTGCAATTGCGACTCGGTTCGCGCCGAGCGGCACGATGGCGGAGACGTCGGCGTCATTGAGACCGTCTTTGGCCGTCCAGTTGACCAGCGCATCGCCGGTGCCGTCCAGCGGCTTGGTTCACCCGCCCTTCGCCCTGGGCTAGACTGCACCGCCTGCCCCGCCACGGGCCAAGGCCGCAGATGACCGGCAAGCCTCTGTCCTTCCCCATCATCAGGGCAACGCCCCTGTGGTTGCTGTTGCTGATTGGCGCGCAAGCAATGGCCGCAGATCCCCCCGCGCCCTTGCCCGCAGCCGCCACGCCGACCGCGCTGGAAGCCGGCATGGCTGAAGCTAACCGCTTGCACGGCGAAGCGCTGAAGCTGGCCCAGGCCGGCAAGCTTGCCGAGGCGCTGGCGCTCTACCGGCAGATTCCGCCCATTCTCGAACGCATCCGCGGCCCCAACCACCCCGACGAGGCCCGCGCCTGGACCACGATTGGCTACCTGTACACCAAAGCGGGGGACCTGGCCGCGGCAGAGGCGCCGTACCGCAAGGCGTTGGCGATTCGCGAAAAGGCGTTCGGACTGGAGCACAGCGAGGTCGCGATTGCGCTGTCGAACCTGGCGACCTGGCACGAGGCGCGCGCCGATTACGCCGGCGCCGAACCGCTTTACCGTCGCTGTCTGGCGATTCTGGAAAAGGCGCTCGGCCCCGACCATGGCGAAGTGGCGATTGCGCAGAACAACCTGGCGCTGGTGCTGTTCACGCGCGGCGACCTCGACGGCGCGGAGGCGATGTTTCGCAGGGCCTTGGCGACACGCAAGAAGCTGCAGGGTCCAGAACACGCCGAAGTTGCGCTGAGCCTGAGCAACTTGGGGCGCGTGCTGGAGACCAAAGGGCAGTTCGCCGCCGCGCTGGCGCTGTTTCAAGAGGCCCTGGCCATTCGCGAAAAAGCCTTTGGGCCACATCACCTGCTGGTGGCGCGGATCCTCAACAACATCGGCGCCCTGGCCAAGACAACTGGCGACTACGCACAGGCCGAGCGGATGTTCCGCCGGGCGCTGGCGATTCGCGAAAAGGCCCATGCCGGCGATCATCCCGAGGTGGCGGAATCGGTCAACAACCTGGCGACGCAGCTGGAGTCGCAGGGCGACTACGCGGGCGCTGAACCGCTGTATCGGCGCTCGCTGGCCATGTGGGAGCGCCGCCTCGGGCCCTGGCATCCCGACGTGGCCGCCAATCTCAACAACCTCGGCAACCTGCTGGAAGCCAAAGGCAACTACGCCGACGCCGAGGCATGCTACCTGCGCGCACTGGCCATCAAGGAAAGGGCCTTTGGCAAGGACCACGCCGACGTCGCACTGAGCCTGAACAACCTGGGTCGCATGATCCTGACCAAAGGCGACCTCGACAGCGCGCAGCCAGTGTTCGAGCGAGCATTGGCGATTCGCGAGAAGGCGCTGGGACCGGAACATCCCGAGACGGCGATTGCGATTGCCGACCTTGCGGCGCTGCACGAAAGCCAGGGCAGGGTGGCGCAGGCCGAAACGGGGTATCGTCGGGCGCTGGGCATCCGCGAAAAAGCGCTGGGCCCTCGCCACCACGAAGTGGCCTATTCGCTGGGCCAGCTGTCGCACCTGTTGCAGGCCCGCGGCGACTACGCCGGCGCCGAACCGTTGGCGCGGCGGGCGCTGGCTATTCAGGAAGCGGCACTGGGCGCTCAGCATCCGGATGTCGCGGCGAGCCTGCTGGACCTCGCCAGCGTGGTCGAGGCGCGCGGCGATCTGACGACGGCCCGACCGCTGCATGAACGGGCATTGGCCATTCGCGAAGCGACCTTTGGCGCTGGCCATCCCGCTGTCGCCGGCAGCTTGTCGGGACTGGCGGTCCTGCACCATGTCGCCGGGCATCCGCGCGATGCCTTGCCGTTGGCGGAACGTGCAGCGACGATTCGCGAGAGCCACCTGGCGACCGTGCTCGGCGGCGGCTCCGAGGCGCAAAAACTGGCCTACGTCGCTACGCTGGCCCGCGATACCGATCTAGTGGTGGCGCTCCACGCCGACGGCATGCCCAATGACCCAGAAGCGGCGCGGCTGGCGGCCCAGACCGTCTTGCGTCGCAAGGCCCGGGCTTTGGACGCGATGACCGAGACGCTGGGCGCCATCCACCACAGCGGCGATCCGGCACTGACCGCCCAATTGGCCCGCTGGAAGGACCTGCACGGGCAGCACGCCACGCTGGTCCTGCGCGGTCCAGGGTCGCTGCCGCGGCCAGCCTGGCAGCAGCGCATCGCTGACTTGCAGACCCAGGCGCGCCAGATTGAAGGCGAACTGTCGGCCAAAAGCGCCCAGTTCAAGCGTTCGGCCGAACCGGTGACGCTGGCGGCCGTCCAGGCCGCGCTGCCCGCGAAAACCGTGCTGGTCGAATTGCTGGCGGTTCGGCGCTTTGACCCCAAGGCCGCGCCCCGTCAGCGCCTGGGGGCGGCTCGCTACCTGGCTTGGGTCATCGCCGCCGCTGGGCCGCCGCGGCTGGTGCCGCTCGCCAGCGTGGCCGAGCTGGATCCGCTGGCCGACGCCCTGCGCACCGCGATTGCGCGCCGCCGCCCCGACGACGAAGTAGCAGCCTTGGCGCGCAAAGTGGGCGCGGCGGTGTTGGACCCGCTGCGGCCCGCGCTCGGCGATGCTTCGCATCTGGTGGTGTCGCCGGATGGGGCGCTGTCGCTCATCCCGTTTGCCGCGTTGATTGGCGCTGACGGCAAGGCCGCGGTCGAGGCGTTTGACATCACCTACGTGTCTTCGGGCCGCGACCTGCTGCGTTTGGCGACCCGCTCGACGCCGCGCGCGCCAGCGCTGGTGTTTGCCAATCCGGCCTACGACGACGCTGGCGACGCTGCGCCACCTAAGCCTGCGCCGGTCCGCCATCGGTCGCTGTCGCGCGACTTGGACCGCGGGTCGATGGCGTTTTCGCCGCTGCCGGGCGCGGAAGCCGAGGCCAAGGCCATTGCGCCGCTGCTCGCCAGTTCGCAACTGCGAGTCGGTGCGGCGGCGCGCGAGACCGAGCTCAAAGCCGTGCATGGCCCCGCGATTCTGCACATCGCCACCCACGGCTTTTTTCTGCGCGACCTGCCCGAGAGCGCGTCAGGCCAGCCGGCCAGCCGCGGTGCCGCGGTTTTTGGCGACGATCCGATTCCGCTAGCTGCCCCGGCCACGGCAACTGCTAAGCCAGTCCGCTGGGAGAACCCGCTGCTGCGCTCCGGCATCGCCCTGGCCGGTGCCAACCAGCGCCGCTCGGGCGACGACGACGGCATCCTGACCGCGCTAGAAGCTTCGGGTCTGGATCTGTGGGGGACGCGCGCCGTGGTGCTGTCGGCTTGCCAGACCGGTGTCGGCGAGTCGCGAAGCGGTCAGGGCGTGTTTGGCCTGCGGCGCGCGCTGGTGCTGGCGGGTGCGGAGACGCTGGTCATGAGCCTGTGGGATGTCGACGACGACGCCACCAAGGACCTGATGGTGGCGTGGTACAAGCGGATTCGTGCGGGCGAGCCGCGTGGCGCGGCGCTGCGGGCGGTGCAGTTGGAGATGCTGCGCGGCAAGCGCGGCGGTGGCCAGTGGCGGCACCCGGCGCTGTGGGCGGCGTTTGTGGCGATTGGCGATTGGCGGGGGTTGTGAGCGGCGAAGGCCCAAGCCACGGTCGCGACTGCTTAGCCCCTGCGCCTCTCCAAAAACGCCACCATCAAGAACGCCAAGATGAGGTTCATGGTCTCGCGCGGCCCAACCGGTTGCACCTGCTCGATTTCGAAGCGGCCTTCAAGAAACGCCGGCTTCTTGGTCAACCGCAGCATGCCCTGGTCGCCGCGGCTGGCCAGGTACTTCGGGTTGAACAGCCACACCGTCAGCAGCCCCAAAATGGGCACCTCGCCGAGTAGCCCGTCAAAGAACTTGGCCATCGGATTTTCTTCGCGAATCGCGAACTCGGGCGCCGGTTCGCCGGGATTGAAGACGTCGTAGTGCGCCTTCCAGATCGACCGCCAGCCTTTGCGCGCCACGGCGCCGATCGCGCCGCCCCAGGCGTCGGTAAAGTCGTAGCGCGCCGACCAGTCGATGACTTTGTTGGCGCGGATGTCGCACAGCCGCGTCTGCTGGCTGTCGTCGCGGAACACCTCGATGTGCTCCCTGAGCTTGAACAGCTTTTGCCGCACATGCAGGACCGGCTTGCCAGTGGCGTCGATGACGTCGATGCGCGGCGCAAACGTGAACACGCGAAACCGCAGCGTCAACGGAAAGGCGATGCCAGTGAGGTAGGGCGCCAGCGCGTCGGCCTCAGCGGTCCGGTTGGCGCTGGGCGGGGCGTAGGGATTCATCTTGCCTCCTGGGCTTGATCTCGGTTTGGGTAAGCGCAGGGCGATGGTGCGCGCGCTGGGCGACGGGGTCAATCCTGAGGCTGGGTCGCAACGGCCTACGGCGCCAAGCGCCGCCGCGTCCAGCCCTCGGTTGTTCGGGTGTACAGCAGGCGATCGTGCAGGCGACTCGGCCGGCCCTGCCAGAACTCGATCGACGCCGGCAGTAACCGCCATCCGCCCCAGTGCGGCGGCCGCGGCACGTCAGCGTCGCCAAAGCGAGCCAGCGCGGCATCGACGCGCCCTTGCAGATCCGCCCGGTCGGCCACCTCGCGGCTCTGCGGTGAGGCCCACGCGCCAATCTGGCTGTCGCGCGGGCGACTGGCGAAGTAGGCGTCGCTGTCGGTCGCTGAGAGTCGCTGCACCTGACCCTGGATCCGCACTTGCCGCTGGCGCGCTGGCCAAAAGAACAGCAGCGCGGCCTTGGGATTGGCCTTCAGCTCCTGGCCCTTGGCGCTCTCGTAGTTGCCAAAGAACACGAATTCGCCGGCCTCGACACCCTTGAGCAAGACCGTGCGCGCATTGGGCTGGCCGTCGGCGGACGCGGTTGCCAGGGTCATCGCGATGGCGTCAAAGCCACAGGAGTCCAACGCCTCGCGCAGCCAGTGGTCGAAAAGCACCAGCGGCTCATGCGGCGCATTCGATTCGCGCAGTTCGTCGATGCCGTAATCTTCGCGAATACTTGCCAGGTCACTCGGTTGCACGTCGTCTCCACGTCGGACCCGCCGGCCGAACAGTAGCGCGCGGACGGCGGGGCGGGCAAGGCCCATAGAGAATCGCCCTGAGATGAGAGCAAGCCTGCCGTAAGAAAGAAGCGACGAGTCGGCTTACCAAGCCGCGAGTTTGCGACCCACTGAGCAAGCAACAACAGCAATCGCCGATGACCTCGGGTCATCGCGATCCTGTGAAGCTACTTGTGGCCCCCAGCCGCGGGCGGCTCGTTTTTGGGGCCCTTGCCCAGGAACCACTGGTGATCCGGGCTGTTGAGCACCTCGTCGATCTTGGCGTGCAGCGCCTGGGCCTTGGCAGCCTTGTTGGCGTCGGTGCTGCCCTTGAACTTCTCGACCAGCTCGTTCAGCAGAGGAATGAAGTGGCCGTAGAAGTTGCGCGCGATCTCGTACGTGCCGTGCCAGTGGGTGTAGTCGGGGGCCATCATCGACGCGCCGTGGCGGGCGCGCCGGCCCTCGTGGTGCCAGATCTCGTACCACACGAAGTCGATCATCGACGAGAAGCCGGGGCCGAGCAGCGGCTTGGCCAGCTCGTGCAACGCCATGCCAGGCTTGGCGAACTTCTCGTTGTAGAGCGTAATCGTCGCGTCGTACTGCGTATAGAACGAGTCGGCCCAGGTCTCGTTGTGGCAGGCCGTGCAGACGTCTTTCATGTTGGCGCGGCGCTTTTCCCAGCCGACCTTGGCGCCAGCGAGACCCATCTTGGCGTCGGCGACTTCGGGCCGGACCGACAGCACCGGGCGGTTGTTCCAACTGATGCGCATGCCGATGTCGTGGGTCACCGGTTGCTTGCGCGTGGCCGACATGTGGCAGGTAGCGCAGGTTGGCGCCGCGGTGTAGTCCTCGCCGACCACCCACTTGGCGCTGTTCAGGTTCATCTTGTCGACGTTGGCCGAGTAGGCGATGCCGTGCTTGCTCTCTTCGTAGATCTCCTTTTGAGGATGATCGGGTCCGAGGTGGCACTTGCCGCAGGTGTTGGGCTGGCGCGCTTGGGCGGCCGAGAAGTCGTGGCGCATGTGGCAGGCGCTGCACGATCCCTCGGTGCCGTCTGGGTTGATGCGACCCACGCCACTATTGGGCCACGACGCGGCGTCGAGCTTGCCTTCCTTGCCCACCTTGACCGGCGAGCCGTGGCATTGCCAGCAGCCGTTGACCGCCGCCGCCGAGTTACCATTGGGAAAGCCTGGGGTCTTGAAGGCACGATTGCCCTGCACGACTTCGGCCAGGTGGTTGTCGATGGACCCGATGATGCGGCCGGCCTTGCTGTGGCGCGACCCGGCGAACTCTGCCACCTCGCGTTCGTGGCAGCGCGCGCAGTCCTTGGGCGTGACCAGCACGGCGATGAGCAGGCCGTTGTGGTCGAAGGCGTCGACGTCGCCTTTGTCGGCCTTGTGGCATTCGTAGCAGCCGACGTTGGCGCGGTAGTGCTTGCTCTGGCCCCACTGCTGATAGATGCCGGGAGAGTCGCCGCGGTGGCAGCCGAGGCAGTCTTTGGTTTCGGCGCTGATCGCAGCCGGCAAGCCGCTTTGTGACCCTGCGGTTTTCGCCGCGGGCTTGTCGGCGGGCTTGTCGGCGGCGCGGACCGGGACGGCCAGCATCGTGGCGGCGAGCACCGCGGTTGGGCATCCAGACAGCAGTTTGCGCATGAAGAACCTCAAGGAACGGCCGGCGGGCCGGAGAGCAACCCGGACAACAGCTTCACCGCGCCCAAGCACGGATTCAGTAGATGGAGATGTCCGGTGAGTGAGCGCGATGTTCCTGCTGGCGAAGCCTGAGGCTGTCGGCACCTGCCGCCAGCGAAGCGGAAAGGGCAGTGCGCGTGCACGGAGAACATCCAACAGGCCGCCGTTTGGCAGCCGCGCCGGCAGCGAAACGCCGGCCTGCGAATGGTGCGCTGCGGCGTGGTCGGGTTCAACAACTCAGGCGATAAAAATATCGATTGTCTGTCACGGTTGTGTCAGCGGCCTGTCGTGCAATCCCACCTTGCCAATCCGCGCACGCGCCCCTAAAATCGCGCCCCCTTTTGGCCGCCCAGGCTCGGAGACTTAAGCATGTCGTTCTTTGGCAACAAGAAGCCCCTCAAGACCATCGCGCCGCTCGAGACCGCGAAGACCGTGTACGCCGACTTCACCACGTCGCTCGGCAACTTTCGCATCCAGCTGTTCGTCGACCGCGCGCCGCAGACCTGCACCAATTTCATCCAGTTGGCCGAAGGCACGGTCGCTTGGAAGAACCCCTTCAACGGTGCCGAAGAACGCCGCCCGTACTACGATGGCTTGGTGTTCCACCGCGTCATCGACGGCTTCATGATCCCGGGCGGTTGCCCCAAGGGCGAAGGCACCGGCGGCCCCGGCTGGCAGTTTGGCGACGAGTTCCACCCGACCGCGCGCCACAGCAAGGCCGGTATCCTGTCGATGGCCAATGCCGGCCCCGGCACCAACGGCAGCCAGTTCTTTGTCACCCTTGGCCCGACGCCGCATCTGGACAACCGCCACTCGGTGTTCGGCGAGGTCGTCAACGGCATGGACACCGTGACCAAGATCGGCACGACGCCGTGCGGCCCCGGCGACAAGCCCCGCACGCCGGTCGTCATCCAGTCCGTCAAGATCGTCCGCGGGTAGGCCAGCTGGCCCGCCCGGAGATGCCCATGAAGCCAATGGTCCTAACCGCCGCCGCGGCGATTTGCGCGCTGGCGGGCGCGTGCAGTGAGCCCACCGATTGCAGTCGCGAACCAAGCCGGTGCCTCGCGCCTGCACATCTGGTTGGTGCCGTCGTGCCTGTCGCGCCAGCACAGGTCCAGGCGACAGTGGAGCCGCGGATCGCGACGGGCAGGCCGCTCAAGATCCGGGTCGGCGACCGTGAAATCGAAGTGCCGCAGGGGCGACCTGCGATGCCGCCCGGCGACACCATGGCCGCCCGTCGCCGACCAACCGCAGCGCCGGCACCTGCGGAACCAGCTGCCCAGGCCGATGACCCGCGGGCAAAGGTGCTGAGAGAGTTGCTGGCGTCGGCGCTTCCGGCGATCGCGGCGCGCGATTTCAAGCAGTTGGCAACGGTGTGCTCCAAGCGCTTTGCCATCCAGCTCAAGGACATCGAGGCCAACCACGCCGAGCGGTTCTGGCGGCATCTCAGTCGCTTTCCAACGGTGTTGGGCTCGAGCGACGTGCGGTTCCGCATCGAGGCGGGCGAGGGCGATGGCCGAACCCAAGGGGTGGTTGCCGCCGGCGGCGCCGAGCTCAAGCCCATCCTGGTGCAAGACGACGGCCAGTGGAAAATCGATCGCTTCTAGACGCGCAGCGCGCGTTGAGGTACCCCATGCGTCTCCGTTTGATCGTGTCCTTGGCTGTGGTCATTGCCGGTGCCAACGCCTGCAAGAAGAAGGAAGCGCCAGCGCCGGCGCCCGCCAAGGCTGCTGCAGCTGAGGCACCCAAGGCTGAAGCCGCGCCCGCTGACGTCCCAGCCGCGGCCTCGCCTACCTCTGCTCCGGCCGCTGCAACCGCGGCAGATGCCGAGCCCAAAGAGGCCGACCTGTCGAAAAACGCCTGGAACCTGCCGCCGCGCGGCACCAGCGCCAAAGACGGCGACCGCTGCTATGTGCTCATGGCCGGGCGCGACCGCACCTACGCCGATGCGCGCAAGCCCTACAACCTATTTGCGCAGGACATTGGCGAGGTCAAAGGCGACGCTGTCACCATCAAGGAGCTGACCGGCGGCACCTACAAGACCACCGGCCTTTTCGTCATCGCCGCTGGCAGCCAGCCGGGAGAGCTCGCGGTGGGCGACAGGGTGCTGGCCGAGTGGGCCAGCGAGCTCAAGCACGCTGTGGTGACCAAGGTCGAGGGCGAGAAGATCACCGTTCGCTACACCGACCTGCCCGACTCGTGGCCTGAAGTGCAGCTGGTCAAGGTGCTGTCGCCGCGCGAGGTCACCAAGCAGAAAGAGGGCCTGCAGCCCGGCAACTTCGCGATCGGCAAGGGGGAGCAGGGGCGCGACGAGCTGCTGCTGCTCATCGCGGAGTCCGGCGACAACTGGCTGGTGCGCAAGTTCTCCCACCTCGTTGCCGTCGCCGCCAAAAGCGACCTGCGGCCGATTGCGCTCAAGCCCGCACTCAAGGCCGGTCAGTTGGTCGAGGTGCCGTGGGTTGGCCAGATGTATCAGGGCAAGGTCGTCAAAGTCGCCGGTACCCGCGTCGAGGTGCGCGCCGAGGGCGTGGCGACCAAGGAGCCGGTGGTCGCGTCGCTGGGTCAGGTCGCGCCGGTTGAGCCCAAGGCCAAGGCCGACGACAAGGCGGCTGCCAAGCCGGGCAAGTAGGCGCCGCGGCTCAGGTCATTTCACGACCAGCATCACGGTCGCCATCGCCAGACCGCCGCCTTCGGGTTTGGGAAACAGCATCCGCCGAAAACGCTCGGTCACGCACTGCACCACGGGTGTCGCGGTCAGGGTCAGCTTCGGCGTGGTGACGGCGAGTACGGTGCCTTCGGGCGAGATCGCCAGCTGCACGCTGACCATGCCGCTTGCGTTGGTGCCGCGCACTGCCTCCCGCTCAACACAATACCGCAGCTGACCCAGGTTCCGCATCACGATTCGGCGGACGACTTCAGGCGGCAAACCGCCGCTGACCTCGACGCTGCCGAGCACGACACGCGGGGCCTCAACCTCGCTATCGCCGGCGCCGGCCTTGCGTAATGCCAGGTTGGCGTCGCCGTAGTAGACATACGCCAGGTAGGTCGGATCGCCGGTCGCCGCAAAGCGCGCGCGCACCTGGCGGACTGCTTCCGAGACCAGGGCTCCGTCTCTGGACAGTGCCGACTGATAGAACGCCGCCGCCGCCTCTGATGCCGCTTTGTCGCCCAACGGCCACAGGCCGCCGATGTAGCCGCTGGCACCGGTCTCGAGCACCGCCGGTCCCCAGCCGTCGACAAAACCGGCGGTGCGCTCGGCGCGGCCGATTTCGCAGGCGTTGAAGAACACCAGCGGGTGCGCGCCGCCCCAGTTGCCCGACAGGCCCTTCCAAGCCAGCAGCGGCAGTTCACGGTCGGCGAGCTTGATGGTGAACTCGGGCGAGGCTTTGTCGGCTTGCGCGCTGGCCTGGCCGTGGCCGGCGAAGTGCACCAGGCTGACCGACGTGGCCTGCTTACCCGCAACCAGGTCCTTGACCGCAGCGAAGTCGCCGGCCAGCTTGCGAAACCGGTTGGTGCTCGCACCGGCGATCGCCTTGAGTTCGGCCTCTTGGGCTGGCAGGGATGCCGCGGCCTGGTAGCTCGGCGCCACCACGTACACGCCAGCGACCTCCAGCTGGGGCGGTGGGCGACTGAGCACCTGGGTACCAGCGGTGATGTGCCAGCGGGCGATCCGGTAATCCACGCCAAGAAAATCGGTCTCGCCCCCGCCCGGCTTGGGTGCGACCAGCAGCTCCCACGGCAACCGCGGGTTGTTGGTGTAGATTTGGATGGCGCGCAGGTTGCCGCCGAGCTGGCCGAGCAGCGTCGCCAGTGCCTGCTTGAACAACAGCGGCGTAGCGTTGGCGTACAGCTCCTTGCCGAAGCCCCGCAGCATCAGCCGCGTTTCCTCTGCGCGATCGATCGGTTGTGCCGCCGCGGGTTCCGTGCCGAATGCCTCCGCGCCTCGCGAGATGCGCTGCACGAAGCGAGCGTATTGAGCGTCCAAGCGTTGCCCAAGGTCGGCCGGGAACCGCTCGAAGCCTGCGCTGGGCTGCAAGTGCGGGGACTGCACCAGGATTTGCGCTTCGTCGGGGCGGCTGGGATCGCCGCCCTGCAAGACCCACAGCGTGAGATCCGGCACCGGATCGGCGGCGGCAACATTGGCGGCGACGCCCTGCACGGCCGCGGGTTTCGGTCTGGCTTGGGGCGCAGCGGGCGCAGTGCTGGCGGCGGCCTCTGCCGGTGCGCCCACCGCGATGGGTTTGCTGACCTTGGCTAGGAAGCGCCCCTTGAACCAGAACGTGACGAACACATCCGGTGTTCGACCAGAGAGCGCCGCCCGGGCGCGCAGTTGGAACAGCGCCGGCGTCGAGTCGCCGATTCTGGGCAGGCTGACCTTGGCCATGCTGTCGCCGAGCACATCAAAACCGGGCGCCGCCAGCGCCACGTCGATGGACCACGGCCCCGGCGTGTCGTCGAGCTCCATCTGCAGCTTGCCCTCGGCGGTTGCCGCGCCCTGCTGGACTTTGACGTCTTGGACCACTTTGAGCTCGGTCAGCGACACCTGTAAGGCAAAGGTCTGACCGACTTCCGCGCGGTCGGGCGCTTCGAGCGTCGGAAAGCGCTCGACGGGAGTCGGCTTCTTGCGCGCTGGTCCGCGACCGGCGAGGCCGCCTGCGCCGCTGCCATAGCCACTGCCACTGCCGCCGCCAGCGCCCTTTCCGATCGTGCCCAGGTTGCCAAGGCCGATGGTGCCCTCGCCGCTGCCGCCACCGCCCTTGCCGGTGCCGCTTAGGCCCAGGCCACCCGAGCCAAGGCTATCGCCGATTTTCTTGTCGAGATCGGGATCGGTTTTGTCTTTGGGGCTGCCACCCTTGGCACCGCCCGTCGCATTGGCCGAATCGCGCTTGGTCGTGGTGACGGTGGCGCTGCCGCCAGTGCCGGGTGGTGGCGGGGGCTTCTTGGCGTCACCGCCTTCATCTGGTGGTGGTGGCGGCGGCGGCCCTGCAGACGGCGCTGGCATCACCGGCACTCGCGCAAGAACGACGCCGGCCCGCTTCGTTGCATCCGCCACCGGTTCGACCGGTACCAATTGCAAACCGCTGGCGCGGACGCTCTGCTCGACCTCGCCCACCTCGATCTTGCCGTCGGCATTGCGGTCGCCTGGGCCGGTCAGGGCTACAAGCGCGCTCCACGCTAGCCGCCCGGTCGTCGCTGGCGAAACCACCGCCTGGCCCACGATCGCGCAATCACCGGCACATGCAAGGGGTTGCACCCCACCCGCAGCTGGGGCGTCGATGACAGCCACTAGCGGCCCCGCCTTGCGGGCGCGCGCAAGCAACTCCGCAAAGGCATAGGGTTGGGCGGCGCCGGCGGCCCCAGCTGGCGCGAGAATCAGCTGCCAAGCGCCATCCGCACCGGCACTGCCGCGCGCCAGCACCACGATCCACAGCCGGGCTGGCCGCAAGGCAACCAGGCGATCCAGTTCCGCGGTCAAGGCTGGCTGCGTCGCCTTTGCGCCAACCACCAGCGCCAGCCGTTCGGACTGAACGCCCTTGCGCAGCAACCAATTCGCCCAACCAGCGGCCAGCGCCGCGCCTTGGGCGGCAAGTGGATCGTCTGCAGTGTAGGCCGCAACGAGGAGCGCCGCGTCTGCTTGGGCGTCGGCAACCAGCGCGCGCGGCGGTTCGGGCACGGCAAACCGTGGGGGTGGCTCCTGACCTGTGACGTCGAGCGCCAGTAGCGACACGGCTACGCCGAACCAGCGGGCCAAGCGGTTCATCGGCGTCAGAACCATGGTGAACCTCCGGTCAAATTCGGCCTGAGCTGTTGCGGCTACTTGACCGTCCCGACGAGCACCGCACCCAGCGCCGAGAAGCGGATGCCGATGGACGCGGATTCCTTGCCGCCGTCGCCGTCTACATCGATGTCGAGGACCAGAATCTGCGCGATGAGGTCCAGGACTTCTTTCTTGCTCAGCCCAAGGCCGGCAAACAGGCTGGCGTCCACGGCGTTGACCATGTCCAGCACGGCGGTCTGCGGCACCGCACCACCTAGCACGCCCTGCAAGCTGACGATGGTCTTCTTGTCGGCGGCGAACTCGACAGTGCCGTGAATTCGGGCGCCTTTGACATACAGCGTGGCGTCCTTGGCCCCGAGCAAGTCGGCGTCCATGGCGAACACGGTGTCCTTGGTGCCCGCCGTGACCTTGCCGTCCTTAACCGTGGCGTCGCTGAACGAAAACTTGGGCTTGCATTGCGCGGTCAAGGCGGACTGGCCGACCTGCCACTTGCAGACGTCGCCATTGAGCTTGCAGTTGGCCTGCTTGGATTCCTGCGCCATCTCGGCGTAGTAGAGGTTCAAAGTGAATGGAACGCCCTCGCCGACGTAGCCCGCGAATTCGGCGACGAACGTCAGCGTGCCCTCGTTGACGCCATTGATGAGCGGCGTGTTGAGAAAGCCCGCGAGCACTGCTGCGCTGTTGTCGATGCCGTCGGCGCAGTTGCTTTCCGGTGCGCAGGTCTTGGGGTTGCCGTCGACGTCAATGCCCTGGCCGGTCTTGCCCGAAGTGCCGATAAGAAACTGTGTGAGCTTGCCGGCGGAGGCCCCGAACAGCAGGTCGCAGGTCGGGCACATCGCGGTCTTGATGCCGACACAGACGCCCCCCGTGCAGGCGTCGGGCATCGTGCAGGCGACGCCGTCGTCGCAGTTGGCTTTACTGAGCGCATGCACGCAGCCCATGCCGGCCTTGCACGAGTCGATGGTGCATGCGTTGCTGTCGTCGCAGCCCAGCTTGCCGCTGCCGGCCTTGCAAATGCCGTCCGCGCACACGTCGCCGGTCGAGCACGGATCGCCATCGACGCATGGACCTACGGCGACCACGGCCTTGCACCCGGCTTTTGCATCGCAACTGTCGGTGGTGCAGGCGTTTTTGTCATCGCAGACGGCAACGGTGCCCGTGCAGGCGCCGGCTAGATCGCAGACGTCGCCTTTGGTGCAGGCGTTGCCATCGTCGCAGGCCGTGGCGGCAATGCTGAAATCGACCGCGGACTTGCTGGCGCTGCACACGCGGCAGGGGTCGCCGGCTTTGGCGGCGCCGTCGGCCACACAGCCGCCGCCTGCGACGTTGCACCAGCCCGCTTGGACCTTGTGATCGCAGGTACCGCCCGTGCCACAGCTATCGGCCGTGCACGCCAGGCCATCGTCGCAGGCCTTGGGTGTGCCAGCGCAGCCTGCCGCGCCGCATTGATCGCCGGTGGTGCACAGATTGCCGTCGCCGCACGGTTTGCCAATGGTCGACGAACTGCAAGCGGTGCCGCTATCGGCCCCGGCGTCGCTCTTGGCAGCGGGACTCGGCCCTGGCGCGTCCGCGCAGGCGACAGCGGCTGCGAGGAATAGACACAAAATCAGGTGGTTGAATCGGTGCACAGGGACCTCCGTATCGCGCATAGTAGCGCAACGTCGGCCGATCTGGACATTGGCGGTGCGCTGGCTACGCTGTGTCTTGTGCGGCACTTGCCGCGGCGCGGTAGCCGTGCAATCAACCCAACGAACTGTCTGGACAATTGCCGTGGTGTCCGCACTGGCGGTTGGGCTGCTGAGCACTGCCGCGCGCGCCGAGGAAATGGCCGCCGAGCGTGCCTATGCAGCCTCGCCGCGCGCGGATCTGGCCGAACAAGTCGCACGGCATTACCACGATCGCAACCAGCCGGTGCGGGCCATCAACTGGGCAGAGCGCATGGTGCGATCGCCTGGCGCGACTGCGGCGCAAGGGGCGTGGGCCGCCAAGCTGCGGGCGCAGCTCAAGTGGAAGCTGGGAGACCTGGGCTACGGCGAAGTGCGCATCGCCGTTCGGCCTGGTCACGCGATTGTCAGCATCGACGGCAAGGACATCTTGCCGCACGTAGCGCAGCACGCGGTGTGGCTGACCGAGGGCGCGCACCTGGTCTCAGCCGACGCCCCGGACTTCGCCCCGGCGGAGACCGGCATCAACATCGTGCGCAACGAGAAGGCCAACGCCGAACTGGTGCTGGTGTCGACCAAGGCGCCAATTGTGGTGGTGCAGGCCGTGCCTGAGTGCGATGTGCTGGTGGACGACAAGCTTGCAGGCAAGAGCCGCCAGCGCCGATTTCCCATTGCTGCCGGCAATCGCAAGCTGATGTTTCGTGCCGAGGGCCACGTGCCGCAGTTGCGCACGATGACGCTGGTCGCTGGCGAGGAGTACCTGGTCGAAGTGCGTCTGCAGCGCGTGTCGAACGAACGAGACCATCCCAAAGTCGCGGTAGTGGACCGCGAAGTCACTGAGCTTGAGCGCGCCGAGACCGGGGAAGCGGGGCCCAACATCGCCCATGCGCCAGACGTTGACTCGCCGCTCGACGGCAAGCGCAATGCCAGGGTCGACGTCAGCCGCGATGCCGGCGGCGGCACGGTCGGCGGCAGCCGCAAGGCCGGAGTTGAGTTGGGCGGCCGGCTCGGATCCGGTAGCGGCGGCGGTGGCGGCAACGTCGCGCCCCCGGTCGCGATCGGCGCTGGCGGCGCAGACAACCCTTCTGCACCGATGTCGGCAAGAACCAAAGGGTTGTTGCTTGCGGTGCCGGGGCTCTTGGCGATGGGCGGCGGCGCGGCTTACGTGGTGATGAGCGCCAATGCCGCAGAGAAGGTCAATCAGGAGTTGCCCTATGGCGACCCGAACTACGACGCCGCCTACGACAAGGCCGCCAAAGGCGCGCTCATTGGCTACGGTGCCCTGGGTGGTGGCGCGTTGTTGACTGGTGCGGGCGCGTGGTACCTCATCGGCAAGGGTGGTGTCGGCAAGCAAGGGCGTGGCGTGTTGCTGACCGGCACCGGCCTCGCAGCGGCTGGCGTCGGCGCTTGGATGTACTTGGGCGCGTCGAGCGTGCTGTCCAGTGCCGCTGAGTTCGCGTCGGTGCACCCTGAGTACCAGCGCCGGATGGACCTGGGCAAGCGCGACACGCTGTATTCGCAGGTGACAATGGGAGCGGGCGGGCTCGTCGCGCTTTTGGGCGTCTGGCAGCTTGTCACTGCGCCCAAGTCCACTGGTCAGGCGGAACTGGAAAGGCCTGGACTGGCCTGGTCCTTGATGCCGGTCGTGACCAGCCGGCAGACGGGGGCGGCGTTTAGTCTCGCTTGGTGAACGCATCGGGCGGATTCGCGCGCCGACGCGGCTTTGACTTATCGCCCTAGTGTTTAGGGTCCGAAGCCACTGACGCTGACCGCCACGCTCTGCGTGCCCGACCCGACCTGGCCCAGGCTGTTACTGCCCCAGCACAGCGTCTTGCCGCCGGCCGCGACGGCGCAAGTGTGCATGTAGCCGGCGGTGATGGCCGTCGTATTGCCCTGCAACCCCACCACGCCGCCAGGTGTGTGGCGACCCTTTGAGGTGCCGTCGCCCAATTGGCCCTTGTCGTTGCCGCCCCAGCAGCGCGGTGTGCCCTTGGTGGACAGCGCACAGGTGTGGTACCAGCCGAGCGCCATCGTTTGGGTGGGCTCGAGCAGCCCGGCGACGGCAACCGCTTTGCCGACGACGCCGCCGGCCGCCACGCCGACCTGGCCCTGGTTGTTGTGACCCCAGCAGTGAATCGCCCCGTCGGCGGCCTGCGCGCATGCGTGCTCGCGGCCCAGCCACAGGCCTTTCCAGCCAATGCCGGCCTGCGCGGGTGTGGGCTTGACGATGGCAGGTTCAGCGCTGCCATTGAGCGCGCCGTCGCCGTTGTCGCCCCAGCACCAGATCTCGCCCGGCAACGTCAGTGCGCAGGTGCGGTCGCCATTGGCCGTGACGAACTTGAAGGTGTTGGCTAGTACGCCGGTGACCACGGTCGGCGCGCTGGTGCCTTGCTTGGTGCCCGTGCCAAGCTGGCCATAGTCGTTGTTGCCCCAGCAGAGCAGGGCGTCGCCAGGTACCAATGCGCATGTGTGGCGGTGACCCGTCGCGACGATGACGCCGGCGGTGGTGGCCTTGGGCGGCAAACCGGCGATGCTGAACGGCGTCGGCGACGAGCCCTTGCCCGCCGCGCCCAGTTGACCGTCGTTGTTGTCGCCCCAGCACTTGACCGCGCCGGCACCGTACCAGCCGCAGTTGTGGTAGCCGCCGCCCTGCAGGGTCTGGATGCCGAGCGGCACCAGAGCACTGGACGTCGGCGTCCACTGGACCACGGGTGACGGATTGCCGCCTTGCTGAAAGCCGTTGTCTCCCCAGCAGTTCAGGTCCGTGGCCTTGCTGCCGGCACACGTGTGGTACGCGCCAGCGGTCAGGAACGCCGCGCCGACCAGCGGCAGCACCACCGGGTCCAGCTTGGCGGTGGCCAGACCGTTGCCGAGCTGGCCGTTGGCCGAGTCGCCCCAGCAGCCAAGGCCACCGTTCTTGGTCATGGCGCAGGTGTGCCAGGCGCCGGCCGAGAGCTGGGTCAGCAGCTTGGGCAGGCCGCTGACTTCGATGGGCGACGCGCTTTTGACGCTGCCGCTGGTTGCCAGCTGGCCGTGGCTGCCGTCGCCCCAGCACATCGTGGTGTCGTCTTCCATCAGCGCGCAGCTGTGGGCCGCTCCGCATGCGATGGCCATGATGGCGCCGAGCGGCGTCTTGGCTTTGACGGCGGTGACCTTGCTCGACAGGTCGCCAAAACCCAGCTGGCCGTCGTCGTTGGCGCCCCAGCACCACACCGAGCCGTCGTTGACCAGCACTGCGCAGGCGTGTTGGGCGCCGACTGCCAACGCTGATGCCGGACCTGGCAAGCCTTTGACTTGCACCGGCGCGTGTTGTTCGCCGGGTGTGCCGCCGAGCTGCCCCTTGGCGTTTTCGCCCCAGCACAAGACCGAGCCTTTGTCTTCGCGACCGCAGGTAAAGTACTTGCCCGCCGCGATTTCCTTCCAGAGCAGGCCGCCGCCGACCGCGACGGGCAGGTCTTTGCTAGCGGTACCACCGTCGCCCAACTGGCCGTAGCTGTTGTCGCCCCAGCACCAGGCCTTGCCGGCCTTGTCGACGGCGCAGGTGTGGCCCAGGCCCGTGGACAGGCTGCGAACGCCGGGGCCGAGGTTGGTTTGCGTCTGCGGTGCCTCGGTCTTGGATTTCTTGCCGAGCGCCAGCTGGCCGTCGTCGTTGCGGCCCCAGCACGCGATATCGCCGTTGGCCATGGCCGCACAGGTGTGGAAGCCGCCGGCGGCGACGTGCGCCACTTTGCCGGTCGGCAGGGCGACCGCGGTGGGCATCTCGATGGCGTCGTTGCTGGCCGTGGTGCCGCACTGGCCAAACGAGTTGTCGCCCCAGCAGCGCACGGTGTTGTTGGCAGCGATGGCGCAGGTATGGCGGTCGCCGGCTGCGAGGCCTTTGGCTGTCTTGGCGCAGACATCGGCCGGTGCACAGGCGGGGGCTGCATCGACTTCGGCGGCGGCATCGGCGGTTTCGGGTTTGGCGTCCGTGACGGCGGCGCCGTCGCCAGCGACCTCTGCGGTGGCTGGGTTGGCGTCGGCGCCTGTCGCGGCGTCGTCCTCGACGTCGTCGCCGTTGGCGATGGTGAGGTCGCCGGTGTCTTTGGGCTTGATGATTTTGATGCAGGCCTTGGTGTCGCTGCCTGAGAAGCACGCCGGATCGGGCAGGACCAGCGGCGTGCAAGCGGCGATGGCCAGTAGCGCCAACGCAGCGACTGGCTGCACGGCCCACCAGGGCAGCCGTTGCGTGGCGATGCGGCAGGCTGGGCTTAGGGCCCCGCCAGGAACTACTCGTTCTTTTCGGTGCCCGTTTGCTGGTTGGGTGGGTCGCAAGCTCGCGTCTTTGCAAGCCGACTCGCCGCTCCCGTGTATCCACAGCGATCGAGTAATATTGGACAGGCTCCTTACCACCGCCACCCCACGACCACGCCGTTGGTCATCGGCAGCACTTGCACCGCTGCGGGGGCCGTCTTCGGCGCGCGAAGCTGGCCTAGCACCACACCCGTCACCGCCGTCACGCCACCCGTGATAGCCAGGCCCCAGCCGGCGCTCTGCAGCGTGGCCGCCGACTGCGCGCGGTCCTGGGCCTCGGCATACGTGAAGGGAATGGCCTTGGTCTTGGCGTTGGCAGCCAAGTGCCCGTGGGTCTGCGTGTCGAGGTTGCGCTCCTGGACCATCCCGACCGTCACCAGGGCCGCTCCGACTACGCCCAGTGCTGCGCCGCCGTACAGGGCGGCGCGCGGCGCCCACTCGGGGATCGGCAGCGGTGCTCGGGCTGGCTCCGGGTCTGGCGGCGGGTTGCGGCGGCGTTGCTCGGCCAGGCGCTCGGCCTCGGCGCGCTGGCGCTCGCGCTCCTTGGCTTCGATCTCGTGCTGGAATTGCTGGGCTTTGCGCTCTGCGTCGTCTTCTGCCGCGCGGGCCGCGTCCTCCACCGCTTTGCGGGCCGCGTCTTCGGCCGCTTTGCGTTTGCGCGCTTCGTCCAGGGTTTTGAGTCGCTCGGCTTCGGCGCGGCGTTCTGCTGCGGACCTCGCAGGACCCACGGATCCGATGGCCTTGATGCGCTGCAGTGCGGCTTTGTGCTCGGTCGATCCGGCTGGCGCGAGGCGTGACACCGTCTGGTAGCACTCTGCGGCCTCGGGCTTCATGCCGGCGCGATCAGCGAGCTCCGCCGCAAGCAACCACGCTTCGACGTTATCCCACAGGATGTCGGCGGCCGTGCGGGCATGGCGGTAGCCCAGCGCCGGGCTTGGCGATTCGGCGGCGCGGCGCATCAGCCGCTTGGCGCGATCGACCTGCACCTCGCGCAGGTGGGTGCGGGCCAGCGCCACTTTGTCGGTGCCGCCGCGCGGGTTGCGCAAGAACTCCTCGTAGCGCTCGGCCGCTTCGTCGAGCAGGCCCGCCCGCTCGCTCGCCCGCGCTGCGCTGTACAGCCACTCGCCGCGGGTCGGCTCGCTCTGAAAGGCCTGCCAGAAAAGCCCCGCCGCGGTATCGAACTCGCCCCGGTCGTAGGCGGCCTTGGCGCGGGCGGCCATCTTTTCGCCATTGGGGTCAGCCACGGCAGTCGTCGGCGCAGCACACAAGGCACACAGTGTCGCAAAGCCCGCCGCGCGCACCACCGCGAATGCGAGGACTGGAACAAGGGCAGGGCGGCGGGTGGGCGGCAAGGCGTGCTCGGCCGCGAACACGCGGCGCGAAATGGTGCCTTGGCGCGCGCCCCTGGGCAAGGATCGAAGGGGGGCTTTGTTCAGATCTTAGAACGCACAGGGGAATTGTTGGGGCTCGCGATCGCGGTGGTCCTCTGCGGCCGCACGTTGCGCATCTGGATTCAGGGGCGCCGATCGGTTTGCGCGTGCCCGCTAGCGTGCCAAGCATAAAGGGGGGCTTTATTCAGATCTCAGAACACACAGGGGAATTTTGGGAGGTCGCGATCGCGCTGGGTCACTTCGGTCGCGCGTAGCCCATCAGGCATTGGCCAGTGGTCCACGGGTCCGGTGAGCCAGGCCAACGCACTAGCCGGGTGTTGATGACCTCGGCAGCGCCGTCGCGGATGACCAGTGGCCGGGTAGGGTCGACGGCCATGCGGCGGACCTTGCCGGCGCGATGGGCGATGAACAGCACGTGCGCGGCGTGGGACTTCTCGACGACGCCGACCAGGGTGACCCCGTCGTCGGGCTTGCCGTTGCCGTTCAGGTCGGCGGTGTCGCGGAAGAACACCAGGTCGCCGGCACGCGCGCTGGATTTGCCGACGCGGCTGTCGTCGAGCTTGACCCACAGTGCGGCCGCGTAGGGCTGTTTGCTGTCGACGGCGATGTCCTGGCCGGCGGCGCGCAAGACGTGGGCGACGAACGCGCGGTCTTGCAGGCCGCTGGTGCCCAGGAGCGCTTGGGCGGCCTCGACGCGTTGGGCAGCGCGCACGTCTTCAGTGTTCTGGGGGGGCGGCGCGGAGGCCGGCGCGGCTGGCGGTTGCGGTTTGGTTACGGCGAGCGGCGGTGTCGTTTGGGGGTCGGCTTGTGAGATCCGCTCCGGCAGCGGCGGGGGCGGTCGTTCGCCAGAGGTTGGGCGCGGCCGGGTGGCTTCGGGCGGTGGCGTCGGCGAGGCCTTGGCGATTTGGTGGGGCCTGCTTGCAGGCCGCGGCTCGGATTGAACGAATGGCCTGGTCTCGGGCACGAAGTTCAGGTCGCTGCCCGCCCACACGTAGTCGCGCGGCACCTGCGGAGCGGCACCACAGGCGGTGAGCGCCGCGGCGAGGGCCGGGGCGGCGCTGGCCAGGGCGACGGCGCGGGTTGTACGATTCGGCGGCGCCATCGGCCCCTGGGCTGGCATCGGCCAGCGGCCCTCAGGATCGGGCACGCGGGCGTCTGGTCAAGAAAATTGCTGGCGGCAGGCTGTGGTGAATCGACGGCGGCCGGCGGCGTTGCGGCGGTGGAGGTGTTCGATGTTGCGGACTAATCAGAAAATGGACTTGGGGGCACGCTGCCCTCAACCCCCTGCGCGCGGCCGCCTGAGCGGCCGCCAGTCCGCCAGCGCTCGCGGTTTTCACCCCTGCGGAGGCGAAAAACCGCTTCTCTGGCGGACTGGTTGGCAGATTTTCACGGTCTGTGCGCTGCTGTGCGCGGGTGCGCTGCCGGCGTGCGTCATCAATAACCACGGCGGCGGGACGCCGTCGCTCATCGTGCGCTGGACGACGGTGCAGGGCACGTGCGCGTCCCTGGGCATCGCCAGCGTTGAGGTGTCGATCGTGCGCAAAGGTACGGTTACCCATACGGTCAGCGGCCCGTGCGCGAGCGGCGAGGCTGAGGTCCTGGTGCCGATGGGCACGTACGACGTCCAGGCTGTCGGCCGGAGCAGCAATGGCCAGGCCGTCACCGCCACCGAATCGGTGGTCGTCGCGGTCAAAGGCAGCGGCCAGACCGAGGCGCCGACCTTCAAGCTGCAAGCCAAGCCGGCCTCGGCCCTGGCGTCGTTGGCGGTTGGCTGGACCGTGTTAGGGCAGGCTGCGAGCAGTGGTTGCGCCAGCACCGGCATCGCCAAGGTCACCGTGAGCGTCTTCGACAAGACGCAGACGACGGTCCTCGGCAGCGCCACCGCCGACTGCAAAGTCGGGCAGGTGCTGGTGGGCAGCTTGCCGATTGCGAGCGGCGTGTTCCTGCAGCTCGACGGCTACACTGCTAACGATCAGGCTGGCAAGCCGAGCTACGGCAACCCCAAGCTGACCGGCGAGTTCAGCTTGACCGCCGGGACCACGACTGCCGTCAGCACGCCCATCGATCTGGTGCTGCTTGGCAGTGCGCCGGTGTCGGGCAAGGGCAACGTCAGCGTGACCTGGACCGTGCAGGGTGAGGCGGCCGCCACCGGCTGCGCCAAGCGCGGCATTACCGACGTGCAGGTGCGCGTGCTCAACGACAAGCGTGCGGAGCAGGCGCTGGCCACGGTCGCGTGCAAGGATGGTGCTGCCACCGTCGCTGGTGTGCCGGCCGGCAGCGGTTACGTGCAGATCGACGCGGTCGGACCGGCTGCGCCAGCCAGTTGGGGCACAGTCAACCTGGCTGGGCCGTTCGTGCTCAAGGACGGGCAGGTGGTGTCGCCGCCCAAGGCGTTGGACCTCGGCCAGCGGACCGTCGTGAGCCTTGACTGGGTCTTTGAGTCCGGCAGTTGCGCGTCGCATGGCATTCAGACCATGTTCGTCGAGGTGCGCGATGGCGCCGACAAGGTGGTCATCCCGATGAACGACCCTTGGGCCGGCAAGCCCTGCGATCTGTCCGCGGTGGCGTCGTACGATGCGCGCGTGCTCGATTTCGGGTTTGCGCAGCCGCAGTGTGCGATTCCGCCGGGCGCAAAGGGGTTGGTGGTCTGCAACGTGTCCGGCGACAAGATCGGGCTGCACGTGACCGGCGCGGACGGCAAGCTCAAGGCTGTGGTCGGCGGCAGCATGCAGATTGCGCCGATCGTGGCCGGGACGCACACCGCGCTGCCGGTGCAGCTCAAGCTCGCGGCTTGCTCGGCCAGCAATCCCTGCAAGACGCCGTGACGGTCGCGCCGTACGGTGCGCCTAGCCGACCTCGCCCGTCTGAAACCACAGCCGTCGCACCTCGTCGTAGAACACCCACAGCAGGTCGCCGCGTTCGGTCAACGCGTAGTAGTAGTCGCGCTGGACTTGGCGCACCCACCACCCGCCGCTCAGCCGAAACGGCCCCCACAGACGCACCACCGCGCCCATGCGCCAGTCGCTCAGCAACCAGCCGTCAGGTTCGCGTTTGGGGCGGGTCGGCAGGCGCAGGGGCGACGATCGCAGTCGCCGCACCAACTGTTGCTGCGGCGCCGGCTCTGGCGGCTTGGGCGAGCACAGCGTCTGCGCGGGCAGCAACCGCACCTGGGCTTCGGGCAGGTGGCAGGGCTGCAGGCTCGCCACCACCACCGCATCGTCGCCGAGCGCCGCGCGCAGCTGGGCCAGGGCCTCGCCGCCCTTGGTCAGATCGCGGCGGGTCAGGCCACCGGCCTCAGCTAGCAGTTGCCATAGGCGCAGTTGGCTGGCGGTGGCCGGCTGCGTCTCGGCGCGCAGCGTCATGCGTTCGGCGCAGGCGGGCAGCCGGGTGGCGTCCAAGCGAATGCGCAGCAGATCCAGCCACTGCGGTTCGTACAGCGTCGGTTCGGCCGCGCGCACGGCCATGTCGACCACCGGAGCCGCCTCGCGGTAGCCGGGATCGTCGCGCTTGCGATCGCGGTGGGGGCGCTCTAGTTCCAAGCGCAGGTGCAGCACGGCCACGCTCTGGCGCTGGTCGGCGACCCGGCGCAGCAGTTCGACCAGCAGGCCCTTGGCGACGAAAAGCAGGCGGTCGCGCTGGTCGTCGGGCGGCGTGATGTCGCGCGCCAGCTCGAGCGGCTGCGCGGGCAGGTGTGGTCGAAGCGGCTCAGCCAGGCGATCGTTCGCGCGCTGGTACAGCGACCACACCGGCTCGCCATGGCGCTCGCGCAGGCCCTCGGCCGGCAGCGCCAGAAACTGGCCGAGCGTGTGGATGCCGAGCAGCGCCAGCGCGTCGCGGGTCGCCGGCGGCAGCCCGAGCGCAGCCCCCAGGCTCGCCAGTTGCACCCGGCCGACCAGGCTCGCTTGTCGCTCTGGCGAGTCGATGACGTGTACGCCATGGAAGTGCCGCGCCACCGCGTAGGCCGCAAAGCGTGCGTAGCCGACGACCACCGCCGCCCGCATCTGCGCCGTCCGCAGCGCATCGGCTACCGCGTGCGCCCACACCTGCAGATCGGGCCACAGCGTCGTCAGGCCGGCGGTGTCGAGCCAGAACACCCCCGGCTCCTCGCTGCTCGGCTCGACGCGCGGCGAGAATTGGCGCAGCAGCTCCGAGAGCTCCATGGCTGCCAGCGCCTCGTCGCGGGCTTCGACCACCCCCGCGCGCAGGTCGGCGCATAGGGTCAACGCCGCGGCATAGCGCATGCCCGGCAAGATGCGCGCCGTCCGCGCCAGCCGGTTGACCTCGCGCACCAGGCCCTGCGGCCGATCCTCCGCCACCACCACCGCCGGGTTTTCCAGGCAGTCGGGCATGCGGCGGCCCAGCAGCTGCAGCGGAAAGTGGGGCAGCACGACGCAGGCCAGCGGTGCACTCACCCGATCCCCGCTGGCCCCGAACGCGGTGCCTCGTCGTGCCAGCCCGGCCCGCGCCGTTTGTCTTTGCGCACCGCCACGTGCAGGGTAAAGGCGCCGGGGGCGGTCATGGTGCGCCACGCCTCCAGCCGCAGCGACACCAGCGAGCCAAGCGCGCCGCCGGCCTCGCCCGCTCCCTGGTCGGCGTGCGCGTCGTCGGTGTAGGGGGCGCTCAGGAACACGAGCGCGGCCTCGTGGCGCTGGCACAGCCCGAGCAGGCGCCCCATCGCCCCGTCGCCCGGCGTCGGCGTGCGAGCGGGCCAGTCGGCGATGACCAGCCCAAATGCCCCTGAGCGCAGCAGCACGTCGGCCGCTTGCAGGACCTCAGCGGAATGGGCGGCGCGCACCAGGGGCAGAGCGGCCAGATCGATGCCGGCGGCGCGCAGGTCTGGCGCGAAGGGGATCCGCCAAGCCCGCGGCCCCACGGGCGGCGCGCGCGGCACTCGGCGGGGGGGCTCGTGGTTGATATTTGTCAAGTCGTCGGTTGGGTGGTCTGTGCGCGCTTTTGTGCGCGCTGCACCGCGCACAGCAGTTGTTGCCGCCTCGCCGTCGCGCGCTTCGCCGCACAGCACCCAGGCTGCGGTCTCGCCCGCGCGCTGCGCCTCGGCCACCAACCCTGCCGCCCAGGTGGTGCCGGCCCACGCCGCCAGCAGCGAGCTGTTGTTGCCATACGGTGATCGATCGTGCCCGTGTGGAGCCGCCACCTCGACCAGTCGGCCGACCAGCTCGGGCAGCGCCAGTGGCGATCGGTCGACGGCGGTGGACGCTTCGGGCAAGCGCAAAGCTGTGCGCAAGCCGCCGTGGTGCGCCGAGATGCCTTTGCGCTGCAGTGCGCCCGCGAGTTGGTTGCGCAACTGCTGGAGCGTCTCGGTTGCGGGCAGGTCATGGAGGCGGACGGGGGCGCTCATGCAGTTAATTTACTGAACATGCGTTCAGTGTCAACATGGACCCTGCCTTTGTTCAGATCAATGATAATGTTGATGTTTTAGATGAGTGGTCGATCTGGCCCGCGAGCGCTACCCGTCCACGACGACCAGCACAGGCGCCGCAGCCGGGTCGAGCCAGCGAAGGACGGTCAATAGCTCGGACCGGCCGAACGCAATGCAGCCGGCGGTTGCGGAGCCGTCCGAAAGATGCACGAAGATCGCGCTGCCAGCGCCCGCAACGACCGGGTCCGAGTTGTGCTCGACGACCAGCGCGAGGTCGTAAAGGCCGTCCGATCGCGCCAGAACCTCCGCATGAGCGCCGGCGATCTCGGTCGAAGTGGCCCAGCGGTTGTAATACGGCGAGCTTGGGTCATCCACCCAGCGGTCAGCTTCGCCTGAGACCCGCCAGGACCAGCGCACTCCCACCGGCCGATGACCGCGCCCGAACGCCGTGCCCAGCCGGAACACGCCCATCGGCGTCTTGCCATCGCCGTCGCGCTTTTCTGCTGTCCGCCGGTGCAGGCCACGGCCCCAGGCTACGCCACGAACACCCAAATCCACAGCCAGAACTTCGCCGGCCCGATGCCACCTGTCGCCACGCACGTGCCAGCGCTGCAGTTCGCCGCGGCTTGAACCCGCCCCAGCCGCACGAACGACCAGCAACTGGCGCGTGCTTTCGGGCGGTTGCCAGTCCATGCGACTCAAAACTGCAACCAATTCGCCATCGTCGGTCGGCGGCACTCGAAAGCGATGGGTGACAGGCACCGACGGCAACAGGTCCATTTCGCTGGTGACATAGCCATCAGTCCAGCTGTTGATGAGGAGCGGCCGTCCACTCGGCCCCAAGCGGTCCGAGACGATGCCAATGTGGTCCGGCCCAGGCCGCGCCAAGGTATCCAGGAACACGACGTCGCCCGGCAACCAGTCGTCCAAGCGCGCAGAGTCAGTGGCGCGCGCCAACCAATGACGCCGGAACCACGGCAGAATCGTGCGCACCCGCCGGTGGTCGATGTTCGGATTCGCACGGCTCACCATCGGGTACGCGCCGGGAGCGCGGGCAATGTCCTCGCGCACCAATTTCTGCAAGTCGAATCCCGCGTTGCGCAAGGCGCGGATCACCACATCCGTGCAAACGCCCTCACCGCGCGGCACGTCGCCGCCTGGGTATACCAACGACCGGTACGGGCTGCCGTAGGGCGCCGCATCCAGCGCCGTCTTCTTGCCGCCGCGCACGATATCGACCTGGTCGGGCCAGCCATCGCGATCGGCGTCGCCAAACGCAGGGCAGGCAGCCAAGCGCGCCTCGCCCGGTCGCGCGGCAGGCGCCGCAAGGGCCGCGCCAAGGATCGCTTGCCAGCGTCGTCCGCCACCATCGCGACACACGGAGCCAGCCAGCCAGGGCGGCGGCGCCAGTTCAACGCGAGGATCGAGATCGGCGAATACACCGCGATCTGCTGGCGCGGAGGGTTCGATGGCGTGCGCATTCCCTGCGGAAACGCAAACCAAACCTGATACACGGCCCAACCACGCGAACCACCCAAGGCGACCACACACGAACAGCCTCACAGCCGCGCATGCGGCGGGGATTCGACGCACCAGCCCTTTAACGGGTCCGCTAGCCGCGCCCTCGAATCCGAGTCAGCCGGTCGCCAATCTCGCGCTCAAAGCCGCGGTCCGATGGCTGATAGAACTGCACACCGTCCAGTTCTCGCGGCAGGTGGCGCTGCCCAGACACCCCGCCTGGTGCGTCGTGGTCGTACTGGTAACCCTCGCCATAGCCCAACGACGCCATCAAGTCCGTTGACGCGTTCAGGCTGTGCGCTTGCGGTGCCAGCGAACCCGTCGTGCGTGCTGCGGCCATCGCCGCGTTGAGCGCAACGTAACAAGCGTTGGACTTGGGTGCGGTGGCCAGGTAGACAACCGCCTGAGCGAGCGCCAATTCACCTTCCGGCGACCCCAACCGCTCATAGGCTTGCCAAGCCGCGACGCACACTTGTAGCGCCTGGGGGCTTGCCAGCCCCACGTCCTCGACCGCCATGCGCGTCAAGCGTCGCGCGATAAACCCAGCGTCCTCGCCGCCATCCACCATCCGACAGAACCAGTACAGCGCGGCATCCACGTCGCTCGCGCGGACCGCTTTGTGCAGTGCGCTCGCGAGGTTGTAGTGCGCTTCGCCAGCCTTGTCATATACCGGCCGTCGCCGTTGAACCATCCGCAGCATCGCGGTGGCGTCGAGCGAACGACCCTCCGGCACCTGATTGCACAGTTGCTCTGCAAGATTGATAAGGTAGCGGCCATCGCCGTCCGCAAGAATTCGCAGCTGCCTCCGAGCGTCATCGTCCAGGGGCAGGACCCGGCCCAGCCGCGCCTCTGCGCGCGCGAGCAGCAACTCCAGCGCGGCGTCGTCCAAGCGGCGCAACACGAGCACCGCGCAGCGCGACAACAACGCGGCGTTCAGTTCGAACGACGGGTTCTCCGTCGTGGCGCCGACCAGCACGACCAGACCGTTTTCGACATGCGGCAACAGTGCGTCCTGCTGGCCTTTGTTGAAGCGGTGAATCTCGTCGATGAAAAGCAGCGTGCGCTCGCCCACCCGCGCGGCCGCCTCGGCAGCATCAAAGACCTTGCGCAGTTCGGCGATGCCGGCCATCACCGCCGATAACTGCACGAATTTCAATCGCGTGCCGTGGGCCAGCAGCCTCGCGAGCGTCGTCTTGCCACACCCGGGCGGACCCCACAAGACCAGCGACCCCAGCTTGCCACTCCCCTGCCACTGCCGAAGTGAGCCGTCAGGACCGACAAGATGATCCTGACCGACGACGTCGTCCAAGTTCGCGGGGCGCAACTGGTCCGCGAGCGGGCGAGGCAGCACGGATTGGAAAAGCCCAGGCGGCATGCCGCACATGGTAGGGCAACTGCGCAGGCCGGCCAAACACGAAGGGGGGCTTTGTTCAGACCGTTGATTACATTTGGTTCTCCGCGGCGCACCGGCGCCGGCCGTTGCTGACGCTACGCTCCGCTGCCCAGTTCCGCCGTCAGACCGAGTTCCAGCGCCAGCCGCCCGGTGCGAGCCACCGCCGCAAACGTGTACAGCGGAAAGCGCACCGCCTTGGCCTGCTGCCCTTGCAGCGCCAGCAGCGCCTGTTCCGC
>SXGT01819768.1_pt1 | contig 41499 bp, 67 predicted proteins | sample 3176221 | NCBI WGS metagenome assembly SXGT01 (sample SAMN11356862, study PRJNA531348) | freshwater metagenome | isolation source: freshwater sample F1-120 | place: China: Fuxian Lake, Yuxi | collected 2017-12-25
ACTTTTCACTCTTTTTTATATCACTGACTTTTCTTGGTGCTATAAACTGACACATATCCTTCCATTTAATATGAGTAGGCTGATTCTTTTCTTCATCAGTACCATATAGAAGTTTAGAATCAATGTTAAATACCGTCATAGCAATCCATTTTAATGAATCTGCAAATGCATAAGGCTTTACATAAGGCCACATTACGTTAGAGGCCCATGTTGTAAAATCTTCATCATGACGATTCAAATTTAAAATACCTTCTGTTTCTACAGGGTCGCCGTTAGCATCCATGAATGCTGTATTAACATTCAGTTCACCATCATCATCTATAGCAAAGCTAACAGGACAAAAAGCCTGACCTTTACGACCTAGTTGTGCTAAAATATATCCCGCTACAAAGTTGGCAGCGCTAGACTTACCAGACTGTTTCTTACCTGCAAATACTAATATCTTCTGACTCATGTTATACCTTTCAAACAATAAATGTGCCACTACAAGCTACAAAATGTATATCATTTGGACACAAAGTGCCACTACCACCATGTATCATCTTATTACGCATCATCTTATCAACAGTCTCATTATCTACATCGCCCCTTTTAATAGGAGTGCTATGAAAATATTGCTCTTGTTCTGGGATCGACTTCAATCCAGCGATTATTGGTAGGCTCGCTAACATGCCTAAAAAACCTCTACGTTGCATCTTATATCCTTTCCAAAATAGGTATGAAAATTTGTTTTGCTTGTTCAATAGTTAATCCACCAGGATCTTTACCTGGATAAACTATACGCCGAATATTAAATATATTACCACAATTTTGTGTAATACTCTGAGCGGCTTTACGCCCAGCATCATCGTTGTCTGTGGCTATTAGTAAATTAAGAGCGCCAGAATCCTCTAAGATTATCTGTTGATCTTTAGATAGACTAGCTCCCAATAAAGCCATGCTATTATGTATGCCAGCTTCTTCTAACCTCCATACGTCGCCTGGACCCTCTACTAATATGACAGTATGTGTCTGTAGTATATGAGTCTTGGCATTATGATAGTTATATAAATATGATTCTACCGAGAAATTATTGCTGTGCTTCCACTTAACCGCTTTTAACTTTTCTTCTTTTGTAATAGGACAACGAGTATTTTCTTGATGATATAGTCTGCATATATCACAACGCTCGAATTTATTACGGCCCGAACATCCGATCATATACTCACCATCTTCATCATAGAATGGAGTTATGATACGATCAAAGAATGATTTCTGTGGATTAAAACAATATCCAATATCAAACTTATCTAAAATAGCCTCAGAATAACCGCGTTGTAGATAGTATTCAGCCGGAATTTTCAAGAAGCTTCTAATCATAGCGCGAGGAGTAAAGATTGGTGTATGTGCAACCTTTTTCCTATTGATATACTTACACAACTGTATGAATTTAGTACGCACTTGATCTTCACTACTCTGAACTTCAACCTCAATACCTATACCAACAAAATTAGCACACCAATTAATAGCCTCATAGAATGAGACATCTCTATTTTCACGCTTGCTCAATAAAGCTTGAACAAATTGTATAACTCCAGCACCATTACTAGAACCAAATGGTTCATGGCACTGTTGAGTAAAACAACGCCAGTTACCAACACCATTCTTCATGATGCTGGAACCAGTTTCGTTATCACCTTCATGTATAGGACAAGCAAACATAATTCTATTGTTATAATCTTCGTACTCAATACCAAACCTGTCTAGCAAGTCTGGCAGACATTCTAACAACTGCTCAGATATTTCTTCTAAGTTATGTTTCTGCGTCCCAGGGAGGTTCTTCATCTTCGTCTTTATTTGTGTCATCATATTCCAATAATGGAGGGCCAACAATCTCAGTTTTTACAATTTCTGATTTACCAAAATCAATCTGAAACTCTTTATCATCATCTTCAACTTCACCTAACTTAGATTTTAAACCAATCTCAGTTAGTTGATTAACATCACCCTTAAAATTCATACATATATAATCACCATCACTCAGACCAGGACCATATCTTGTGTCCATAACCTGGACTTTTCGATTGCCACCAGCCGGTCCATCATCTACTCTTTCTTGTGGATCTTTTAACATAAATTGTGAGTATGAATGACATAGCCAACGAAGGCGATCCGACTGACTAATATCATTCTGTCTATTCAACTGCACAAAAGCCAGACATGGGAAGTCAAACTCCTTACAAAAGTCTGTCAAGCGAGAGATCTGATAACCCATCGCTTCATATTCTTTAAGGTGATTTAACTGACTGCTATCCATAAGCTTAAAGTAATCATATGCAACTACGCAGTTATTTGTCACACCATTATCATCATATCCTACGGTCTTGACAATCCATCGTCTGATGGTTGCAAGCACTTCATCAAATGGCTTACCGGCTATACTGGCATACCAAAAATGTTTATTATTCTTTAGTTGTAATGCTGCATTATCAATGTATTGACTATATAAACGGTTCTTAGAAAATCTACCAGTTTCTATTTCATCTAAAGGAACTTCGCCACAAGATGCTAAAGATCTTATAGCCTGATCCCTTCCACTCATTTCTGTATCTAGCATAAGTACTGGCACCTTTAACGGACCAGTTATATGAAGTATAGCTTCTTTAGCAAATGTAGTCTTACCAATCTTAGGACGTGCGCCAATTAGATTCACGCCGCCCCTTCGCAACCCTCCACCAATAGCCGCATTATATGTGGGCCAGGGTGTAGGTATACCTATATTGTCACATCTATTATTTCTTAATGTTTGTACTAGTTCATCTATATCTTCAAACAATAAACTTGGACCCGAATCTCTAGTACGACTAATATCCAGTATCAAATCAAAGATTGGGTTCTCTGAAATCTGAATAATGCTCTCGACGCTTTCCACGCCGGTCACTTGTTCTAACGCTTCTATTGCTTCCTGGTGCTTTGTAATCGCCTTCCTAGCTAGTGCCATCTTTTCCAAGCGGACGGCAAATCCACGCACGTTATCAGCGCGAATAGGGAAACTAAATAGTGAAGCTACGAACTCAACATCTTTCTTATTATCAAATAAACTTCCATATCCTAAGTCCCTGATGCTAATAAACAACATGGCTTGATCTATTTTATCTTTGTTATCAAGCAATTGTTTGATACTCGTAAAGAGTGCTTGGTTAGTAACGAGGGTGAATGATTCAGCGACCACTCCCACGTCCTCTATCTCAACCATAGCATCTTTACCGTATTGACATAAGCTTGAAATGATAGCGCGTTCTATGCCAACATTTGCAAGCATTACACTCTACTCCTTCTTTTAACACATTTGTCACAGATAAATCTTCCCCTACCTCCAGCATGTATAGGATGAACTTCATGTTGAGTTTTACATTCGTTACATATTACCTTCACCATTCTAGGTGGCTTGCGCGTTCGCGGTGTAAACTTAGTAAACTGTTTCAAGAGTTCATTCGACTTGTCAAACCCTTCGGTCTTATCATCCTCAAATATATTGGTAGTCATACCTTCAACCTGTTCAGTCCGAGAGTAGGTGCCTTCTGGTACACCATCTTCATTATACCTGATGCGAGCCTTTCCTGTCTGCCTAATTTGTGTAGAAAAATCATTTACATCTTTTCGCTTAGGAGGTTTTGCAACTTCTACTACTGGTTTCATAACTATAAGTGTATGTTTCTTACATACTGGACACTTCTTACGCCCTGGTTTGTCATACGACATTGTATACTGACAATGTGTGCATTCATATTGTGGAGATAATATATCTTCAGTTATTAGTATATCTTGTAGTCCTGGCACTTCACACTGAAGGCTTTCTAATCCTGGTTCTTTATCATCCCTATATTTTTCTAACATTGCCATGCCCATTGATACTAGTTCTGGATCTCCTAGTTCGTTACCCTTATTGATAAGATCTTTTGCCATATCTAACATATTCATTTTATGTTCCTTATCTGCTGTTCCCATTGTGCGTCAGTACCATCATGAGCTAATTCTACTAAGGTTATTTCATTTTGGTGACACCATTGACGCTTGAGACTATCTAGTTTTCTTGCTCTAAAAAATTCTGATCGGTTATGATGAAAAAATTCTACAAACTTATCATGTTGCTCCCCTTGTACTTCGATCATAAGTCTAGGAGCATGTATATAAAAGTCGGCCATCAACACTCGTTTTACAATCTCAGTTTTAATTCCCGGTAGAGCTACTTCTTCATATATACAATCGTATGGAAATATAGCACGAAGAAGTATACGCACACGAGAGTGTAACATTGAACAATCTGCTCTTGCTTCATTATGTTTAGTAAAGTTCCAAGAGTATTCTTTACCATCTAAACCTATAACTTTCATGACATATGGGCGTTGACTGCCACCTTAAGTTCTTCTAGCTTCTCTGGATTTTCTAGTAAAGCAGCGCGTAGTTTTTCTTCACCCTGAGACTTAAGTTCTCCAAAAGTATACCACGCTCCACCCTTATCAATCAAACCTAGATCTAAACCTAAACTAATATATTCTTTAACATCATCTACACCATATCCATATCTTAAATAGCCTTGAATCTTAGCTCCAGGTGGTCCAAGGGCCGAGTTAATAATTTGCCAGTTAACCACTTGTCCTATTCTAGTAGCATCGTCGGCAGTCACTCTATTCCATTTTTGCCAACTGCTACAACGCAGCTTAACATCAGCTTGATACTGTATCTTATTGCCACCATCTTCATAGAAAGGACTACCATATCCACTAGTATTAGCAATGAGATGTTGAATGATAATAAGAGTAGCTCTCTGTACGGGTACAACCGCAGCCATTTTACGACAGAATGTAGCCAGTAGTTTTGGCCCTTCGTTGCGGGCTTGAGATGTAATATCTTCGGTGTACTCTTTCTCAGCACATAAGGCAGAGGTTGAATCTATAATCAATACACATCCAGGCACAGTCTTAATAATATTAGTGAACTCTTGAAGAAAATCTTGAGCCATTAAAATCTTATTAGGCTTAGATTCAATGACACTAATTGCTGCCACGTCTAAACCATGTATACCACTCAAAGCCTTCTCATCAACTCTATGTTCTATATTACCATAAAATATAGGCTTATTAAATTGTTGCTGAGCATTAGCCGCCATTTGTAAAGCCAGAGTTGTCTTACCACATTTTGGTGGGCCAGATAATAGAACCCATGATCCTTCTGGTACACCATGTAAAGCAAAGTCTAAGGCTGGTGTAGTTCTAATCACTTGCCTATTTCTATCTAACACATCTGTTGCGCTGACTATTACATCAGCACCATACTTCTTATTCACATCTTTTTTTAGTTGTTCGACTTCATTCATTTTTTAATTTACTCAACTTATTCTTTTTACCAGTTGGTTTCATAGGTATAATGTTTATATCAGTAGTGACCAATGTAGTTTCTTGTTTGGTTTGCTCTATTAAATCCTTACGTCTTTGAAATTCTTTTGCTACCTTATCTAACTGTTTGTTTGCTGCTGATAATACATACTGGCAATCAAAACTTTGAAAGGCATCTATAACACACTCAGGATCATATTTATTAAATAGAGGTTTTGCGTGTCTACACTCACTAAAAAATAATTTAGACAAATACTCAAATTGATTGTTCTTGTCAGCCCAGAATCTATGAGGTAGAGTAATCCCTTTCTTCATAGATCTACGCTGTATAATTAATTCAACTAAGTATTGGTCTGGTCGAATTGGTTTTAACGCTCCATAGATTGAAGCGTATTGTTTTTTCTTATCAGACATTCCACAGCCTCCCCTAGGCCACGTTCCTCGGTCCACTCGTACAACATTTCTGGCACCTTCCAACATTGTACCATCAAAACCTCGTTTTGTAAAGTGCCAACAAAAAATAATGGCATTGCCACCGGACAACTTAAACCTGCGCGTACACCTAGACTAAAATAATAACCATCCATATTAGAAGGTAAGGCGTATGCATTATCACGAAACCTAATATTCATATCTACAATATATAGATTATTTGTTTCACAATACTCTCTTAATCTAAGCCATGCACTAGTAGGTGTTTCTCCTGGTCTGTGATCATCTTGATATACATGTTGTCCATTATTTAAAACTAGTCGCCAGTGAGGATTACTTTCAGCATACATCTCCATGTATGTATCCCAAGTTGTACATACTCCCATGTTATCCCTTTGGTTTATGAATAGCGTTCTTTAACTTATTCTTTTCTGATAGTCGTCCTGTACGTGTTGCATCTGCGAGTTCACTCGCTGCTGAAGTCATGACTGTAGCAACATGTTGACCTTTTCTTTCATGTCTACCCATAAGTTTAAACATGGCTGCTTCTGGATTAGCTATTGGTGCTGGTGGTGGTGCAGCTACTTCTTCTGGTGACACTTCCTTTGGCGCTCCGTAATACTTTGCTACTATCTTAGGTGTACGATCTAACTCCTTAGCTAATTCATGTATTGTCATACTGTCTGGATTGTTTTCAATGTAAAAAATTTCAGACTTGCTTAACTTGCCTGTCTTAACCATTAGATACCTCTTTCTGCTTGATATAAAAATGTTTTATGTTGTGTAGATAGAAACTTCGTATACAAATCATAGGTAGACTTATGCACCCTGCGAAACTTCCATCTATTTCTAGTTCGATATCTTACATCTCGACTACTCACGTCAAAGATTTGACTACCACTACACAATAAAAAATATGTTACAATATTTGTATTAAGATTAGTAATCTGCTTACCACAAACAACTGGCGGTTTAGCATATCTTTCTTTACATGTCTTAACTAGTATATAAAATTCTTCATCATTTAGAATCCTATTGTTTTCCATAAGATATAATATCTGAGTTATATTTGGATCGGGCAGATCTAAATGTTCAAAATCGCTTTCATTATTCATTTTTGATTACCTTAATTTTTGTATGTCTTGCACCCTCTTTAATATCCATAGGCATATCAGATATACTTAAACCATTTGCTGCCTGGATATATATTTTACCTTTAGCTCTAGATCTAAATGAGCTGTCCCCACAATATGGGCATTCAACTAATATGAAGGTAACTATACTTTCATCGCCCGTCCCTTGTAGTACGTTTAATAATGCCTTTCTACAATTGGCACACTCAATAATATTTTCTTGGGCAAGTAAGAACTGATCTTGAACCTTGCGTTCTTTTTCTATCGTAAATTTAATGTCACTCGGCATTGAATTGATCCAGTTTTGCTTTCAATTTTGTAAGACAATCCTCGGCAGTTATTCCTTCTACAACTAACAATATAGATGAATGCAGGCCGAATTGTCTTAAAGTTTCATTGTTTAATACACGTCCTGAACACTGATTCATATCATCTAAAGCATGTACTTCAATCTGTACATTAATAACAGCCTTATGTGGTCTGGATGGGTCCATTATATTTCTCCATTCATAATATACTTCTGTTTCTTTTCTACTGAATCAATGTGTGAGAGAGCAGTAGGTAGATTTTTACCGTCTGGATTATACCAGGGTTTAGCGCCTTCCTTCTTTACTCTCTTATGTTTAGCGCGAGCAGATACTAATTCGTACTTACCAGCACGTTCTGTATTACGCTCTGCTAGATGTCCTACAGTTTTAGGCTCTTGATATATCATTGCATACTGTCCAGTAAGATCTTGATATAACGTATTCCTTTTACATGCTGGGCATTTCTTTTTAAGTGACTCGTCACGCTCTTGACTAATCTCAAAATGATGATCACAAGAGTCACATATGTAATATCGGTTAATTTTCATTAGAATTTATACTCGTATTCATCATCTTGTTTTTCATAAATATGAATTTGTAGTTTATGAGCCTTGCCCCTCTTAATCATATCTTGAGTGCCGGGTGTAGGACCATCTGGTTGTAGAGCTATAAGTGCCTCTGCGTAGGATGCCATCTCCTCATTGCGGGCAAATCCAGCATTAGCATTATATTTCTTCTTCCACTGATTAGTCTTGACTATAGCGCCCTTAACCTTGATATTATCCCAGTCGGCAGCAAATATTTTAACTGGCACCTTATGTGCCTTAGCCCATAGTTCTCCCAGCTTATCCGATCCGCGAGCGCCGCCCGATACGACCTCAGTAATCTCAAAACCAGATTGCTCAATAGCTCTTTCAAGCATGTCATAATCATTAAACTCACGGTCGCCCGCTATAATAACCTTCATAATATTATACCCCTTTAAAAGACACTTTTGACATTCTGGTTTTCAAGTTTTGCCAAAATTTTATTAATAATGGGATTACGTATAATGTCAACTGGAGTTAATGCATGTATACTAACTCCTTCCACATCTCCTAAACTTTCTACAAAGATTTGAAGTCCAGTTGTACCATTGCGTTCTAGATCGCTCTGTCGTAAGTCACCATTTACAATACACTTAGAGTTACTACCTATACGAGTAATAAACATTTTAAGTTGATCGTAAGTAGCATTTTGAGCTTCATCTAATATCATAAATGACCTATGGAAATTGCGTCCACGCATATATTCTAGTGGAGCAATCTCAATAATGTTAGTATGAATGAGTTTCTGAATCTCAAAGTCAGTGAAGTAGATGGACATTTCATCCAAGATAGGAAGTAGATATGGATGCAACTTTTCATTAGCAGTACCAGGAAGATAGCCGATCCCTCGGCCCGCCTCTACGACGGGTCGAGTGATTACTATTTTATTAACCTTACCATGAACTAAATGTTCACAAGCAATGCCAACTGCCACGGCGGTCTTACCTGTACCGGCAGGACCAGTACAAAAGATTACATCTGACTCCGCAATCGCCCTAACATAGTTAGATTGATTGGGCGTTTTAGGTTTAAACTCACGTAAAAGTTTATATTCTCCATTATTAGTATGACCATTACCGTTACCATTGTTGCCATTCGAGGTTTTCTTTTTAGTCATTATCTCTCATTCTAAATAGGGCTTCCATTGTTCAGGTGTATGAGCCAACATAGCCAACTTATTCTTGTAAGCTTGTGCTCTAGTGAGTTTAGTAGGCTTACGAATAAGTTTCATACCAGCCTGAACTGGAGTTCTATTTCTTTTCTTTAGGTTGCAACTTCTACAAGAGGTAACAACATTCTCGAAGCTGCTTAACTTGAATGTGTACCTACGAGGATTCCAATGAGCACGAGGAATAACGTGGTCAATGCTACGGTTGGTAGGATTAGTCTCCACACCACAGTATTGACACCTGCCCATATCGCGTGCATAAATATTCATTTTGGTATAAGGTGCAGTTTGGTTATGTGCCCCCCTATATTCCTTTAGAACCACAATCGCGGGCAAGTCATAATGGTTTCCCTTGCCATCTCTTAGTAGCTTATCATGTTTAATAACAGTACCATCTCCATTGTATATAGGCATAACCCTATTGTTAAATAGTTTAGCCATAGTCTTTTTCCACGGCCAAATATCGTATGGAGTGTTGTCCAAATTCAAAACCAAAACTGGATAGCTCATTTTATTCTCCAATAATTTCAACAGTGTTCTCAAAAATAGTAATTAATTGTTCAGACATACCAAAACGCTTTCCATTAATCTCAATGGACTTGCGTATGTTTCCATCGTTATGACGCTCACTAGCCGCCTTCCAGTCGCAAAACATTTCAATTAGATCTATCAATGTCATATCATTAATACCATCTTTAAAATGCTCTGGATGATGCCGGTTATTAGCATAGTGATGTTCTAAAGCTACCTTAATTTCTTCAAGGTATCCTTTATATTCCTCACTACCATAAGTAACCTCGGCAAGCTTAGGAGTATATTCTACAAATAAATCCAATTCAGGATTTTCCATCTTAGTTTGATCGTGGAGTTCCCCACGTTTCAAAAGTTCAACAACACATATATTAATAATATCTCTTACTCTACATATATGAGATAGAGTATCAAAATTAGTAGCTTTCTGTTTATTGGTTAACATATAGTCCACCACTTAGGCGGGTTCCTCCTTGTCCATTTCATCTGGATAGTATTACGTTTACATTCATTGTAGTAGCGACGATATGCTTCTACTGTATCTTCCATCTTATATTCATCAGGCATACATTGTGGTGGATCTATACCGTTTGGATCATATTTCTCATATGCAGTATGCTCTGCACACCACCATATAAGATCCTCTGTGGCATGTTTTTTATTATATCTATATGTATATTCTTCACATAAATATATAGCATGTAATGCCAACCAACAATAATTACCGAGATATTCCCTAGTCCATATAGCACATGGAGGGTTTTTATGTGTAGCTTTATAAAATTTTTCTGGAAGCTCATCTTTCCAACGCGGTATTACATGATGTGCCGTACATAGTAATTGTGCTGACTCTAGTATCATTTTGACTACGTGTTTATCACATAAGGCTCTAGCAGCAAGTCTAGCATCATAATCCACATAAAATATATTCATCACATTCCTTTTGCTTTTTCCAAAATTCCAGGTATAGCATCGTCCATCAAATCTTTAACATCACAATATCTAGCAGTACGTCTTTCAAATGATCTATCAACACATAGTTTTAAGAATCTATTTTCAAATTCATTAATGTTCTTACCATAGATATGATATGAATCACTAAAGTCTACATAGCGGCCTACGGCTATCTCTATATTAGTAAGCTCGCTAACTCGCTTAGCAATTCTAACTTGTAATTGTATCAGGGCAAACATGTTCATGAACGCCGCTTTATTAGCGTCACGCGAACGGAACCGTACATTCATACACAGTTGATTATTGATGACGCGACACCATATAGACTGTAGACATGGTGGATCATAACACACAATATCTTCATCTACTTTCCAAGTTATAGCTTGTGCTCGCCTTGTGTACATACACTTACTAAGTTGTTGACACATACTTTCAATCTGATCTATATTATATATAGCGTGATCATATTCATCAGTGTCTATATAACTATAATTGCATAACCTCTGGTGATATGTATATTCCCACCGTTTATCATTGGGATTGTGAGGATCTCTTACACAATGATCCTTAATACCATCACATACTTCCATCACATACTCTTGTAGATCTTCAAACCCTCCTGGCATATCCAGATGGATCATAGGTTCCTCCAGAGGGTTCTCTACCACAATCATCATGGTTGAATCTAAACTAGGAGGATCTTCTGGTCGATCATACTGTGTAGATATTTTTTGACCATTAGTATATAGTTGTACCAGAGATTTCTCCCAAGCGTCTGGTAGTGTATGTCCACTAACATTAAGTACTGGAATCATCTTTTATCCTTTTTCTTTTTCTTAAATATCCTAAGATAGTTTTGGTCGTAGACCTGTTTGTTTACTGGGCGCGGCTTACTACCCTTTCCCGCTCCAGTAGATTTGTCCTTACTCATATTATACCGCTCCACTACGCTTTGTCAAGTCATTTTCCGCTACTTCCGAAACCTTTTTCCCCGCGCCATGTCTCTGAAAGTTCATCCACCTCGATAAAATCGAGTTGATATTCTGGTATTATAATAGCTTGAGCTATACGATCACCCTCGGTAACAGTTGTCCAATAATTTGTGCCAGTATTAGAGTTTAGATTTGTCAGACAGATCATCCATTCACCTCTATATGAACTGTCAATTACGCCTGCCACAACATGCAATCCACCCTTAACCGATAAACCAGATCTATCTTTAATAATACAACCATAACCTTCTGGTATAGCTATTTGCAATCCTGTACGAAATAACTTACGTTGCTGTGGAAATAGATTAAAAATCTTTTTATCATCAACCATAAGAAATGCATCAAACTCTTTATCATGCACACAGTGCAAATCAAATGCTAGATTGCCTTTAATCTTCGTCGGAACGACAGCATTTGGATGTATCTTTTTAACTTGTAATTGCATTATATAACCTTTCCTTATATTATCCACACTTTGAATGTCCACAATTTGTACACATAATACATCCATCTTGCCTAATCAACGCCTCGGCCTTACACTCTGTGCAAACGCCGCTTTCCTTAGTGTTGTCTGGAATGTACTTCTTGAGCGCCCTAGACACGCTACGCGCGAAGCTGTGCATATCAGCCTGTCGTTCGCCCACCTTTTCTAACTGACGTACAACAAAATGCATGTCAGCACCAACCCTTAATAGTCCCGATGTTAATCGGGTAATACATTCTTCCATCTCTGTGGTAGTAGCCGTAATAGGACTTAGTTCTTCTTCTGCATTATCAAACACAGCTTTATAGAAGTCTTTCCTCTTTCTGATAATAGTACCAGACTTAATATTTCCAGGCAGAAAACCATTCTTCCCGGCAAATACTTCATACGGTCTACCATCTACCAATCCTACTAGTACAAAATATTGTTGTCCCTTAATGGTAATATGATGTACGTCACATGGTAGCTCGCGCGGTCTTTCATCTGTAAGTTTAGTTTCTTTTTCTTCTTTACTAACTAAAACACCAGACCTACATCCATCTCTATAGATTGTAAACCCTTTACAGCCCAGTTTATATGCTAGTTTATATAGATCTGACACTTCTTCTTTAGTTATAGTAGAAGGTAAGTTAGTAGTTACACTAATTGAATTATCAATATGTTTTTGTATAGTAGCTTGAAGATGTATCTTTTGAATGTAATCTATTTCATGGGCGGTAGAACCATAGTATGGAGAGTTATTGCGACATATTACCACAGTTGACGCATCAAGAGGTGTATTTGCCAATCCCCAATCCAATAAACCTTTATGAAATACTGTATACTCTGCCCACTTATCTCCAGACTTATCTATAAAGTCTACCTTAACACCTTTCTCAGATGGATTAATCTTCTTACGGCGGGTATACTCTAACATAAAGACTGGTTCGATACCCGATGATGTTTGTGTAAGTAAGGATACTGATCCTGTAGGTGCTATAGTTAGTAGGGTCATATTACGGCGACCGTACTTCTTCATTTTAGTTTGTAGTGTATTATCTAACTCTTGTATGAACTCAGATTGCTTATCTAATTGATAATCATATACTGGAAATGGTCCTAGTTCTTTAGCCATTTCTATTGATGAACAATAGGCGGCTTCTTTAAATACTTTAAAGATTGCATCACATTGAGCAATACTAACTGGAGCGGCATACTTCATATTCAAGGCGGCTAAGCAGTCTGCCAATCCAACAATGCCACAACCTGTACGTCTATCTAATAGACTACGATCTCTAATTTGAGTCCATAGATCTATACCAATTTGTTTAATTGCTTGTGGTTCTGGATCTGATTCGATCTTCTTAATGATTCTATTAATACATTCTATATCAAGATCTACCATGTCATCAGCAAGACGTTGCATAATTTTAACATCATCATTAAATGCCTGATAATCAAAGTATGCATCAGCAGTAAATGGATTTCTAACATATGCATATAGATTAATAGAAATCAAACGGCAACATCCAAATGGTGGCAGGTATTGCTCGCCGCAAGGATTAGGTGCCACTTCTGCAAACCCAGGATATACAGCAGAGGTACTACGACGATGGACTGTATCCATAAAGATGGCCCCAGGTTCAGCACGACTCCAGGTGGCATCTATGAAAGCATCCCATACCTTTTGTGGATTAATATCTATTATATGTGTAGGAATTTTTACATTATTGATAGGCCATTGTAAAGTAAAGGTCTTAGATTCATTTTCAAGAGCTTCCATGAATTCATCAATAAACTCTACAGATATATTAGATCCTGTTATACTAGTATCATCATTCTTACAATTAATAAAGTCAAATATCTGTGGGTGTTTAACCGATAGAGATTGTAAACTTGCTCCGCGCCTGCCGCTCTGACATACCTCACGAATAGTATTAGAATATCTACCCATGAAAGATATGACGCCTGTTGTACTACCTGCCGCATTGCTAACTCTGCTGCCGTCTGGCCTTAATGTAGACATGTTCCAACCAACACCACCACGACGAGAACTAATCTGGGCAATTTGGGTATCTAAATAGTTGATGCCAAGGTAGGAATCATATGGTGCGGGTAAGACATAACAATTGCTTAAAGTTACATACTGATATGGATTACCTATGCCATACATAGGAGATCCTTGCGGCACAATACGTTCAAAATGTTTAAAGTAATCGAAGATTTCATCTTCGGTAAGGGGAACTTTAAATTTATCTTTCTCTATTCTAGCAAATTCTTTAGCTAATCTACGGTGCATTTGATCTGGGTTAGCTTCTTGTAATTTTCCCTCTTTATTTCTTAGTGCATATTTAGTCACGAACACGTTAGCGGCTAGTTCATCGCCCTTAAAGTAAGCGACTGATTGAGCCATAGCTTCTTCATCAGTATACATTCTACCCTCCGTAAATAAAAATAGCCTCTAACATATATGTTTATATACATTGGAAGCCATTTTAAAACTATCTGTATTGCCTAAACCTTTTTGCCGCGCTTACTAAACCAATCTGACAGTGAGGGTACTGCTCTATTATCATCAGGAAATTCCATCTTTGAGTTATTTTGTATTGCCCATTGCCACATGTCGTAGCCGGTCTTAAACGTTCTCGTCTTACCACCAGCCAATGTCAATTCAAACTGCGCGGGTGCATTATCTTGAGTCTTATTCATCTATTATATCCTTTGCTAGTCCTAAGTGTCTAAATTAAATAAAATTTTTCGAGGGAATAAATACCATCCACATACGCATACCAGTGAGTAAGTTTAATACTAATCTCATCTGTTCTTCTTCGTTACTCTCTGTCATTTTTGCCGTTAGATCTGTGTATACTACCTTAACTATGCCAGCCTGCCATAACATTTGATGGCAGCCGTTGCATGGCTGGCTAGTAATGTATGCTGTAGCGCCCTTTGTGGCTATTCCTTCGCGGGCACAGTTACATACAGCATTCTTTTCAGCGTGAATCATCCAAGGGTATTTGTAAGGTCGCATATTAGGTAGAACAGAGTCATCTATTTCTGAGATGAACCCATTGTATCCCGTACTGATCATACGCTTGTCTTTTACTAGTACGCATCCACATTGTGTTTGTGGATCGTGACTACGCTTAGCCCAGTTAATTGCCTCAAGCAAAAAGAAATGATCCCACTCGATCTTCTTTCTTTCGGTCCTTATCTGGTCTATTGGTACATTCGTCAATCCCAATATGTCTCTTACTTTTTCTAACACGGCGTCCTTCTTTCAATTGTTTCTTAAACTTCTTGTCCTTACCACGGTATGTTCTACCCATCAATAAACTCCAAATCAATTAACTGGTGACAACCAACAATCTCTTGTTGCTCAATAGCTGATAGATCTATCTTCTTACCAGATAGATACAAAGTATTTAATTCTAACATTGTACGTTGGACTTTTTCTCCTGTGTATTGTGTGTTACTCAGTTTGTTAACTGGAACATTAACTGCTACGCTATGTTCAAACGCAAACATATGCGGGCATTCATGTCTATACTTGAATAAATTACCTTCTAACTCTGTACTACTATTAAAGTTAAAACGGCCCATTAGATCTAGTAGCTGAGCCTTATTGTAGCTATGCATATCCATAGCAAATGGATATCCATAGTTCATAATTGAATAATATAGCAAAGCATTCCATTGTAAAATTTGTTTATGCTTTGTATAACTAGTAAGCGGTGGTTGTACCATTCCATCAAATGGATTTTGTAGGGTGGTATTAAACCCTAAACGAAATGAAAATACTTCACCTATAGATAGATTGTTAATAGGTGACACTTCTGGCGTTCTAAAAACAATTGTATCGTCTGTACACAAACAAATATTTTCATAGGGAGAATCTTGTATTATACGTACTGTATCATCATGAAAATTGTGTTCACGTATATAGGTATGTGATGGAAACTTTTCTTTGAGTTTGTAATACCCCATCTGATATGCCATCGAACCAGAAGTGGTATATAATACAGATATATCAAAGTAAGGAAGGTGTTTCTGAATACCCTCTAAGAGTAGATGTAATTGACAAGCCCGGTCTTTAGACCAGATCAAAAGTTTAATAGGATTGTTCATAATTGCCCAATAAAAATTTTATATTAGTATTAGAGGCTGCCAAATGTGCATCAGCCTCGTTTATATCTACATTATGTTCTATACAATATTGATCACATGATAGATCATCTAACCAAAACTTATTAAAGCAGAAGTAACATTCCCAAGCGTGCGCATCTGCTACATCACAAAAAATATGGTTAACTGAACCGCAGATTAGACAGTGCTCAGTTAACCATGATTGCATTTGTATTCTCTTATCGTAATACATTATTGATTTCGTACAAGATTATCAATCTTTGGCTCAGAATCTTCATCTGCCACAAGTTCTGCACGTTCTGCATCTGTCCACAATTTGTTATTACCAACAAACTGAACAGCTTCTAGTGCGCTAGTGCAAGAGCGATATACGTTCACATGATCGCTCATTCTTGTAAATGATTTCTTTACTGATCCTTCATTAGCATTATATGTTGTGGCCCATCCACCCTTGATACCCAAATTTGATGCTTCAAGTACAGCGTCTTGATTGGCTCCCAAGAATATAAAAGCCCAACTATACTGCTCATTTTGTCTTTTTACCATCTCATTGATCTGAGCATAGCTAAATTCTTTAGAAGCATTTTCATAACCATCTGTAATAATAACCATTACTACCTTATTAGGACGTTGTGCTTCTGGCAATGCAGCTAGTCTTTTACCAGTTTCATTAATAGTACGACCAATAGCATCTCTCAATGCTGTCATACCACGCGGTACAAAAATTTCCCTTACTGATGGTACAGTATTAATAGGTAAACCATTCCATACCTGTTCATACACATCATCAAACTGTACAAGGGATAAAGCAGCATTATCCCCCTTAGCCTTTTGGCTATTTACGAACTCGTCAAATCCACTGACAGTTGCATCACTAATAGATGCCATAGATCCAGACCTGTCCAAAATTACTGTGATGTCAGTAAAATCCTTCATTATTATACCCTCGAAAAAAGTTTTGTCAAGTAAAAAAACTGAGAGCACAAGGTGGGGGTCGAACCCACGACTTCCATCTTACCAAGATGGCACTCTACCACTGAGTTACAAGTGCAAATGGGGAATGATTACCCCAAAATTATTATTGTTGTTGTTGAACACGCTGACAACCTGGACCTTGACATGGTTGTACATTAAGCTTATTACCTAAACGATTCCATCTATACGCGCGGCTATAATATAGCCCATAGTATGCACCATCGCGCAATGGAGTCTTAAACTGTGGCTTGACAGGTGGTGGTACGACGAGTGGAACAGCCGGGACAACTGGAACTACTGGTACAACCTCGACCTTGGGCACTTGTACAGCACGATAAACACGACGAGCACCAAGCAATGGAACTACAACCCAACCAGTCTCTTGTTCTACTTGTGGAGCGACTACTGCCTCGGCTGGCTTATTCTTCAATACGCTTTTCAAACCATCGTCAGCTACCGCAACTGATACAAACAAAAAACATACTAACATTACAATGAACTTCTTCATACACTTCTCCTATTTAAAAATTTAAAATTAACTAGAGTCCCCCGGTGGAATCGAACCACCATATCAACATTACGAGGGTTGCATAATACCATTATATTAGGAGGACATTAGCGCAATGTGGGATTAAATTGAAACTAAATTCAATGTCCGGTTAAATTGCGCCGTATTTTCAGGGAAATGTGAGTCTAAATTGAAGCTAAATTCAATGCTCGCTTAAATCTCCCATGTGTATTGGGGTAGATCTTACAAAATGCGCCGCTAAATTTGGACTAAACCAAATGCGCGAATAAATTTTTTCTCGATTCTACCCATTGTTTTGTCATAATTTTAAACAAACGAAGTATTTCTTTAATAGCTTTACGTCCTTGAGTTCTTAATGATATAAACACTTTTTCTTCATCTTCTGTAAAAATAGTTTCTGGCATAAACTCACGACCTTTGTAGTGTTTCTTACTACCATCCATTAAAGTAATTGTTTGTCCACCTTCTGAGGCAAAATTTCCTCCGCGTCTTTTACATCCCATTGCACTAACTTGTTGTTTGGTTGGCTGATCTGTTTGAAAAAAGTGCGCAGCCATTACTTGTTTAATGCGATTACGCATCCACCAGTAATAAATATTACTACGTCCTACTCCCCCCTTAAGATGAAAAGCCGTATTACCTACTACATGAGTCATCAAAAAGTCTATTCCTGGCTGTTGATCTGCACAATTAGGATTATCCTTACGAGTACGCAAAACTATATTACCATTAATATCTTTTTCAGAATCCAAAAACATAGCAGCCAAAGTATATAAAGCTTTCATATGATTCACAATAGTTAAATCTAGCTTTTTGTTTTTAATCCATCCACATGGATTCTTTTTTTTATTTTTACATTTATTACGCTGTTCAACTGTAAGAGGCCAATCTAACATAAACTTAGTTTCATCACTTAATTCATTCCAAATTTGAATTATACTATCATTAAGAAAAGCCAATATCATATCATCAGGACTTTTATATGGTTCATCGTGACTTCGACAACCATTAAGAATCCAGCCTGTTTCTTGGCGGTACATCCAACCTTCTAATCTAACAGGACTAACTACTTTATCTTCTTGATCAATTTCTAAATTTGGTGACTTAAGACAAATTTCTGGATGTGTTTGTAATAGTAATGCCCATCCTCGAACATCATTAGCATCACCTTCTGGACCTTTATCCTTAAAGATTTTTGTTAATGCATTAGCACGAGGAGTTAACTTTTCAGGTGTAAGTCTAAACAATATATTTCTAGCTTTAAATGCACGATACCACGGCCCCAATTCTTTAGCATAATAATATTGTGAGCGAGATTTTTTAGATCGTGGAACACCAAAATGAGAATTTTCACCAACTACATAAGATCCTTCTGGCAGTGTTTGAGGTAACAGCAATACGTCTTTTCTTGAAAGTATAGTTATTACTCCAGTAGCAACAGTCAACATCGTAATTTGATTAGTGCCTTTACCAATATCTAAAATATAATCTGGTGTCCTCATTATTATCCTTTCAAAAATTTTCAATATAAAAAGTGGGATGCGCCCTTAAATAAAGACTTAACTTTATGTGCAGCTAAATCCCACCTAGAGGTGATACTCAGAATCGAACTGAGGTAGCCTGTTTACAAGACAGGGGTAATACCACTATACTATACCACCAAGCACGGGATGCTGTTTTAAATTCTAACTAAATAGAATATCATTGTAAATCCCGCTGTGTATTATGGGGTGCGAGTTTAAATTCTAACTTAATAGAATGCTCGTTTAAACCCCATTATTAATCCATTAAATTTCTACGTCGCAATGCTTTACGACTAATTCTACGCGCAAGCTGAGTGCCATGCTGACGAATCAAACCGCGCACTTGTCCAGCCGCTTCACGATCCGGTAGTGCTCGAAATACTCGTTGTACATTCTCGCAGTTAAGTTGACCAGTAGAAAACATATAGATTGCACTGGTATTAACTGGATTACTTAGAATTTTTGTCCACTTTGTCATTAATAATCCTCCACAAAAAAATCAAAACAATTTACAGAGAGAACCGGCAGAGTCGAACTGCGTGCCATGAGTTTTGCAGACTCGTTCCCAGCCACTAGGATTTAGGCTCGGCGCTCTTAACATTTCCTATAGTTATGTGATAACAATTGAAGTTAGAAAATCCATCACTCTCCCTAAAAGTTCCCAGGCCCAGGCTACGCCTGATAAAACCAATCTCATCACTCCATGTATCAAGCCAATAGTACAATCCATCAGACTGTACCCCAGGCTCATATTCCAGAACGATTGACTGTCCTTCATACTTCCCCCATAGAGAACGATTAGGAACAACTTCAAACAATCGTACTATGCTGACGTGGGCTGGGCGCATCGGAGCCTTTATGTATAGGCTTTTTGGTAGTAGTCCTCGGTAGTATTGCGCCAGTCCATCGTCAACCCACGCCATTACCCAGTTGTGGTAGTACTTTATTATACCCTCGGTGCGGAACATTGTCAAACACTTTCGTAAATTTCTTTCCAATCTTCCAGTGCCACACGACTGACTGCCTCCACCACCCTAGCATTGTCCATTGCATACAGTCCTGCGGACGAAAAACATCCAACCTCTAATACATAAAAGTTACCAGCCTCGGTCTTACATATATCTAAAGACCATGCTCGATCTGGATTATACTCATTGTCTCTTAAAGCTTCTTGTGCTACTCTATAAGCAATTTGTGCATCATCATGTATACTAGTAACATCAACACATACTTTGTCAGGACGATATTCAGATCCGGTTATGATTTGTCCATCTACTATTAGGAATCGCCATTCTTTCCTAACATTACGTGGTTCGCAGACTATACATAATTCTTCCGGCTTTAACTTATAGAATCCTAGCAAAGGAAGCTCGTGTATAAATCTTTCTTTATATATAGCCTTACCAGTAAAGATTTTATTTCCTCTATCTGGCCTTATAAATATAGTATCATCTATACCAAAATGTTCATAGATCCAATCCATACGACGTTCAAGTTCACCATATGGTATGATAGCATAGTTCTGATTTAATAGATACTTACCAAAACGTGGATAGTAATAGTGACAATCATAATTCTCTAGTGTAGTATATACACCTGGAACCCACGGCGCTTCTCTACGAAGCATGTATCCCAACTCTAATCCACCATAGTATATGACACAATCTTTTGGATCAAAGAGAGTGCTCCAGTGTCTATCCCAATAGTTACGATCACTTAGAATCTTAAACGCATGACCTTGACGAGTGATCTCGTTAGTCAGCCCATCTATATCAGAGAAGGTATCAGATTCTATTAACCAATTAACTATCATAATTTATCCTTAGTGCGGCTACGGAGAATTGAACTCCGACTTTCTGCTTGGCAAGCAGACATGCGACCATAACATCTTAGCCGCGAAACAGACTTCTAATTTTTGTGCTACCGTTACAACAAAGGTTTGCCAAACCATACGGAGTCGAACCGTTCCACCTTTTGATAATAAAGATTATTTTAGGTTGCTGTATGAAGTCTATAGCAGTGCGGTATAGGGGAATCGAACTCCTGTCTTGACGTTGGAAGCGTCTGATACTACCATTGTACTAATACCGCATATGACCGTTACACTTTAAGTCTAAACAGAATAGTTGCAAGCGTAACGGTCTTGGTGGAAAACCTTTCCCTTGGCCGTACATGACGGATAATTGCTGTAACTATTCTTTATTCTATTATATATGGAGTATGACGATAATTGCGACATAGCTCCAAGATATATTTGATCCCAATGTCTTTGTCAGACCACCATGTGATCTTGTATCCTATGACTCTATAGGTACGAGTCATTTCCCATCCATCTTTTTCCCAATGGTACTTATATTCCCATCGTTCTAGTCTACATCCATAGCACAACTTTCCATCTTCATCTCGATAGTGATTGAAACGATAGACTGGCTCTTTTCTGTCTCCAAGAACACGTTTCCAAATAGGTTTCTTATAGTTATAGAACTCTTTGATGGGTTCCATACGATAAGGAATACCGTGTTCTTCTAGATATTCTTTGAAGTTCCATTCGTGAATATCATATGGTCCAATTTCTATTGTGTGCTCTGTACCACGACCACCGGAATGGTATTGAGTCTTGCGAAATTTCTTCCAGCTTTTTTGGTGCCCGCGAGGACGGTCATCCCAAGGGTCTGGAAGGTTTGCTGGGCGACGTTTTGCGCGGCACCAACCTTCTTGATTTTGTTTAGCTTCGTTACGAATGTGTGGGGTTTTGTACCACTTACGAAAATACTTACTCATTAAAATCTCCTTAGATAAAGTTATGAAATAACTTAATACCTATTGAGATTTTTTAAATCCATATTCTTTATTTTGTTCATTAAAATCCTCGTCTGTTAGACCCACATTTAGTTTGATTTTTCTAAAACTATATTCTTCTAATACTACCTTACCCTCTAGCGCACGATAGTATATAGGAATATTTAATTCTTTGTCCACGGCAATCTCTGCCATAGAACATTTCACGCCAGCATGTTTTGTATCGTGAACCATTCGGTAGAACCTAACAGTTCGACCATCTACTTTAGCCTCATCATATACTTTAATTGTTGTATCAGGTATGGCAACTTCTATCTTAATTACTTCTAACAATCTTTCGGATAGAACTTTCAGACCCATATCCTTAATTGTATATCTATTACCGTCAGTCGCAAGCGGACTTTCGATGGATATGTATAACGTCATGGAGGCGTTCGTCCTGCCTCCGCGCTTCACCACCAAGTCCTCTCCCCCATTATACAACACTTCGCGGTTTTGTAAAGAGGCTGGCTTCAAAAATTTCAGATAAACTGCGCGCGGATTTTCACGATACTTAAATTCCAAGTATTGATATCCAGTATCCTTGCCATCAACCATTTCTCTCTTTACTAGTAAACCAGTATAATCATTAACAGTGGAATTGATATGACTATTAACATCTTCTGCGACTTTAATTACTTCTGCCGGTGTTATTGCTTTGACTACACTAGGTTGAGCTATTGTATTATCAGTTTGACAACAAAGAAAAAGTAATAGGAAAACATTATTCATTAATTTTAATTTCTTCTACTGCTGTAGGATAAAATTCATATTTTTTAGGTTCGCCCTCTTTTTTAATCATGGGGCAAATTGCTACACACTGATTGCCAGTAACACATAAATACTCTACACCATTTTCTGTATCTTCAATAATGCCCATAAAGGCACCGCTACCAGGAAGATGATGCTTGTGCCAAACCAATCTTGGTTCTGGTTTTAGTGGTGCAACTTCCACTTCTATTGGTTTAGGGCCTGAATTGCCACATCCACTAATAGTAATAAATAGTAATACAAATAGTCCAATAATTATTTTTCTCATAAATTGGTCCTTAATTCCTGTTCAAACCATGCGACCATATCTTCAATCGTAACCACCCCATTTTCTACAGCATCGGCAATATCACCATCATAACGTTCTTCATTATTCTTAGTATTATAATAGAGAAAATCAACTATGAGATCTTCAATTATACCGTGAATATAAAAGGCATCTAGTTCTTCTTCAATCTCATCTTTGCGTGCCATACATGTCCCTTTTGTCCCATTAATGTCCCGTTTACAGTGCTTCGCCTGGGATTTGAACCCAGATCATCCAGTTTAAGAGACTGGTGTGTTAAACCATTACCACTAGCGAAGCTTGTGAGCATGTCGTCGAGGAGTCGAACCCCGTGCATGAGTTTTGGAGGCTCATTGCTCTCCCAGGAGCAACGACATATTATTCTAATTCTTCTTTACAATATTTTTCTAAACCAGCCAGTGCTAATGCGGCAGAAGTATAAGGTCCATAGCAATATGCACCAGCCTCATCCCAAAAATACCAGCCAGGACTATTGTAACCCCATTGAGGATCACCACTGTCTAACCAATCAATATGTTCCATTAGATTCGCTCATATGTTAGTTCAAAGATGTCTGGTTTACAAGGATAGAACTCTCCTTTTACACCCTTAATAACCCAATCTCCTATACTAGTTTCCATATCGCCCTCTAGTGTAGGAATGAATAAAGATTTATCTCTCACATAATAATCTATACCATCCATAAAATATTCAATATCAGAGATGCGTCCTTGCCATTGTACGGCATCAATTACTACAGGCTTTTTCCTGAACTTAGTCATAATCCTCATCTCCATAATTATCATATCTGTCATAATCTGAATCAACAACTGCACCACATTCAGAGCATATCCATTGGATTACACCAGGATGTTTTTGTCTATAAAGACGCTGAATACATCCACAATCATCACAATAATCATTAACTTCTAATTCTTTGTTCATGTTCAAAGACCCATTTAAAAGCACAGATTGACCTACCTTTGACTCGAACCTCGTACCAATCATACCCTTCCCTGATAACAATATAATCCTGATCTTTCTGAATTAAACCATAGTTAACATGTGCTGTCACCATTTCTTATCCTCCAGTTATGTTGGCTCGCCCACGACTTGTCCGACACCTTCAATGCATGGGCGAGGAGTCTAGTTCTGTCAAGTAGTAGGGCGAGGAATCGAACCTCTCAAGGTCTTGTAAACGATCTAAGCTGATCGCGCCGTACCCACCGTGCTGACCCTACCATAATATGGGAATGACGTTCTGAACTCCCGCACTACGTGCGTAGCACGAGAATGGCGTCTTGAATTCCCATAAGCTATCCCCCTGAGATTTGAACTCAGATTAAAAGTTCCAGAGACTTCTGTGTTACCATTACACTAAGGGATAAAAAGGTGCCCCGTTGTTATCTCCACGGGGCCAGGAGGAATCTAACTTATCGCAACCTTCTGTAGGATCTCTTGATCCAACGCCAGTTGCATCATTTCTTCTGGAGTACGTTGACGTTGTTCTCCGGTCTTTTCGTCTACAACCTTCTCGGTTCCACCCAGGATTGCAGTTACAATTGCTCCATCAAAACCAGAGATCAATACAGTTCCAGCATCATCTATTGTTGATGGGAAGTCATTGGTATGTTCTCCATTAACGTGCCACCAAATGATTGTCATGTCTGGTAAACCAACTGCGCGCAACTTCTTCATTGCGGTTTCGTAGTTAGTATGCTGATCGACATGATGACGATAATCACCAGGATTGAACTGCATGTCCGAAACAACCAATAGAACTTCTGGGAAGTCACTTACTGGAATCTCTGGATTCTGCCTACGAACCCTAACAATCTCGTCAATAACGCTCTGGAAGTTTGTACCTCCCATAGCATTAGCTGGGACTTGATCAACCTTGTCACAGAATTGACCATTCAACTTTAGAAATCTACTTTGATTATCAAACATGATAACGTGATCATGAAAGTAACCTTCAATTAGATTTGAAAAGTAAATACCCAAGCTAACACACACATCAATTGGTGCAATTCCAGACTGCTGGATACCACCCATACCATACTCCATAGTCATTGAACCAGAAGTATCAAGCGCGCATAGCACACCCTTCTTCAACAGTTCAGGATTAACGCTGTCCTTAGCCTTAGCAATCAAACCATCGAACTGCTTGTTAAACGTATGACGCTTAATCAAAGTACGATTACCCTTAGCAGCATTGTAAAGTTCATATGGATATCCAGTAAACTTTGCAGTTGGTTGCTTCATAATCCACTCAAGGTACTTTTGTTCCAAATCGTGACGCTCGATAGCGTTCTTCTTGTCCTTACCCTTACGAGCAAGAATATTGAACAACGCCTTACCTGGAATCATATTGAAGTCAATATCAGTCCACTCATTGTCACACATTTGACGTTGGTACAAGTGAGCACAGTTTTCTGGAGCAGACTTGAAGCGACGGTAATCAGCCTCAGACCAACCCAAAAACGCACACAATTCACGCGCGAACGTATTCAAACGAACATGACGCTCATTCTTAACGCTCTTACGACTACGAATCTTTGGTAGATACTTAGCCAATAGACCACGATGGTACTCTGACTTAATACCAGCCTTAATAACCTTAAAGACCTCTGGCTTATTAACGTAGTAATAAAAACCAGTTGCAGCACTATCGTACCACAGATCCTTCCAGCAACCTACGACTGGAACCAACCAAAGGTTCTTATACAAATACTCTGGATAGTTGTTCTCTAGCCATGCCAAAGACTTAACGAACTCGTCGCGCTGTCCTTGTCCACGCTGGACACTATCACAAACATTCGTAAAACCCTTAGCCTTACGAGTAACCATACGATTGTACAATACAATCCTCATAGCTTCCAATGGATCGCTACCGAAAATAGATGCCATGTCGGCATTAACCGCTTCGCATGGGCGACCACGGTATGATCCGCACTTAGCAAAGTAATCAAGCGTAGAACTACCAGTGGTGCTATTGCTTACAGCACCATTCCAAGTAACAACATTCTTCTTACCAAGTTGCTTAACAAACTTATTCATTATCCTTCTCCTTAACAAAAAAAAACAGACTTCATTTAGCGGATTTGAACCGTTCAAGGTCAATGGGATTAGCCACCAACCACCCTACCATAGAGTAAAATATTGCTGTATAAAGTCTTATATAAAAAACAGATTACCATTTTTACGCTGCTCTACTCACTGAGCTATCACCCCCATAACGTGGGGGGAGTTGGATTTGCACCAACGGCCAACGGCTTAATAGGCATAATTGTTGCTGTTAGTAATCTATAATGATCAGGGTGGGATTTGAACCCACAGTACACCCACATACTTATTTATAAAGTTTGGGGCCGCTCTGCCTTATACATTTTATTGTAACTGGCGTACCTAATCATCAGCAGCGGCGGTATGAGTCGAACATAACATCGAACAGGTTCAAAGTCTGTCGCCAGGACCGCCTGGAGCACCGCTATATAACACGATTGAACTACACGCTTCATACTAAACACAAGATATTGTACGCTTCGTTCCCGGTGTGTTAGCCGGTCATTACAAGATAATTTTAATTAAGTTGCTGTCTATATCTTATAGTATGAATTTGAACAGTGGCGGGAGCAGGATTCAAACCTGCATCGTCTGACTTAAATGCGTCTATGACGCATCAGAGGCTTAATCAATTAGCCGATCCCGCCAAGTCACAGAAACGGATTTGATACCGTACCTCTCGGTCCACACCGAGTGCGCTCAAGCTTTACGCCATCCCGTGAAAGCTGACGAGGTAGAAATCGCGTCTACAACAAAGAAGTTCGCGCGAACCTCCCGTTTTCTAATAATCTCGTCAATAAAGCCCAGACAAGCTGGGCGTTGCGAGGCATTCATTTAGCTCCTTCGCCAGCAATCCACCATGCAAGCCCTGCTACGGATTACTGCTTGCATGATTTCAATTTGACTAACAACAAGTTAGTTACTGACTATCCATCTAAATAAACGTTTGACCCTCTAAGCACTTCATTTGCATTTTCATGTTTAATGATTTGCTGTAAGTAATCCAGCGGGCGGGATAGGAATTAAACCTATCTGAAAGCACCGTAAAATTATTAAAATAAAAAATCGTGCTATCTCTATCAAGACCGCCCAAAAAAAACAGACTTCCTTTATTTAAACTTGATAATAGTTATTTTTAAAGTTTGCTGTACGAAGTCTTTAGTAGTCCCCCTGGGAGTCGAACCCAGCGCATTCGCCTTATAAGAGCGACCCCCTCTACCAGAGGGGCCGAGGACCATAACAGGGGATTTATTTATAGTGGTTGTCCCCGTCCCACTCTCGCATATTCTTACCACCCATACTGGGTGCTACAACTACTCGTGCCTCACGATCCACCACTAACTGGAGGCTGTTGTTCTTGCTGTCGTCTTAGTATTATACGCCTTTTTCCCAGAAAGTCAAGTAGAAAATTCAGATTTTTCTCACCGATTACCCGCTCTTTTTCTACCCACTCGCCCGTTTCATCCTGCTCGAATTTTAATACTGTAGGAAACCAACGAACTTTATGTTCTTTTATATACTCTGGACAATCATTGCCATAATATATCTTAATTCTTTGCCCGTTTTCTGTGGCCTGTTGATATAGGATGGACTGTTTAAACGTCTGTTCTACAGCCCTAGACGCGCCACACTTCTCCCGATTTAAAAGAACGACTACAAGTTCATCACCCTTTAAAAAACAAGGAAAACATAACAGTATAAGTATACATATCCACTTCTTTACCATAATAAGATCCTCCTAAAGTAGCGGAACGCCGGAATCGCACCGACCTGATTGATGCTTATGAGGCATCTTAAGACACTAGCCTGCCGTCCGCAAGTACCAGAAGGAGGTAACGATCCTCCAGCACGATCCTTATGAAAGATCGGCAACTACCTAGTTCTCTGGCATTAACTATACATCATCTCTCTCAAACGAGTCATAATAAAATCATCAATAGTATCTGCAACCAATTTATACTTATCTATACCGTATGCAAACAACACAGTTTTTTCTACCATATTACCATCGTCATCCATTACTTCTCCAGTACCATACCTATCTTTGCTTGGTGGGTGTATGGTAGCATTACAATAGTCAAAAGGAATTAAACATTCATTAGGAGCCACAACATACAAGCTACCATCTTTTGGTAATTTAACTACATTTCCAATAGTAAACATTTAAGTAATCCCTATGAGAATCGAACTCATTTTTTCAGTTTAGGAAACTAATGTGTTATCCAGTACACTAAGGGATCAAATGCGACAAAAACCATTTTCCGGCCATGTCGCCTGCCGCATTAGTCTACCTCCTAAGATCGACCAGTAGCCCATAGAGGAGTCGAACCCCTGTCAACGACGTTAGAAGCGTCATGCCTAGAATCCACTAGATGGGCCATAACCTAGTCTGCCGACTAGGTGATAGAAGTTTCTTTTCATCGAATTACTTGTGTCGTCATAGCTATGCCTAGCTGGGCGTATTCATCCTCAAGTGGTGTATACTATCATTCACCGAGTGAGCAGTACTGGACTCGAACCAGCGAACCTCTTGCATGTCAAGCAAGCGCTCTAACCAACTGAGCTAACCGCCCGTCCATGTCCCTATTATACTCTATTTTTTGAGGCTGTCAAGCGTTTCCTGAATTTTTATCAACTGATCGGACATTTTATCAACCTGCTGCAACTTCTGTTCGATTTGTGCCGTATCATATTTAAGAGTTGGTACATATTTCTGTACTGTAGCTACGCTACCACCAACGGCACCCACTACCATAAATACAGTAGACCAAATCTGTGTGCGGTACTTGAGATACCACTTTATTCTTGGAGCAACATGTTCTATAACTTCAGCTTTAATTTCTTTTGCATTAACCATATGAGTTCTCCTTTAAGATTTAAAAAACAGTAGCCTTGACAGGACTCGAACCTGCACCCTTTCGGACTAGTTCCTAAGACTAGCGTGTATGCCATTTCACCACGAGGCCATATAGTAGTGATGATGGGAGTCGAACCCACACTGAGCCTTATAGCTCACCAGTTTTTGAGACTGGCGCGTATGCCATTCCGCCACATCACCATCTTGTATCATACTTATCTAAATCAAAAGGAGGTTTGTAATAATATAAACTATTTTCTCCTACAAAAGGTTTACATACTATAAATTTACGATCAGCATATGGTATTGTAATTAAATGTTTTTGTGCAGATAACTTTTCAATTGAAAAATAGTATTGTTCTATCACTTTTAAATATGATAGTTCAATCATCTGATTCCACAACTGTTCCGCTGGTAAAAACACAGACTGTGATGGATCTTGTAAGTTATATGTAACTTCACCATCTTTGTAATTACATCCAACGCTACCTTCAATTAATACTATTGTATCATTGTTACAGCAATGTCTAATTTGTGACAGTGCAAACAAAGGATCGTGTAGATGATAATACACTCCCAAAAATAATATAATATCAAATTTACTATCTAAAGATTCAAGATTGTATACACTTCTATGCTGATCAATATTAATATTAGATTTAAAATACTTCTTGGCTAAATGTATTCCTTCTCCATCAGACCAATTTTGAGTTAAATCATCGGTAGCTAATACAGATACAGCCCCTCTTTGTTCAGCATAAAAACTCCATTTGCCATCCCAACATCCGATATCAAGCACAGTCTTATTACTAAAATCAATCTGATCACAATGTGTTTGAATAAAATCCCATAAATGTTTATGAAAATTTATATCGTTACTGGACGATCTAGCTTTAGCTCCATTTGGAAAATCAAATTCATGATACCATTTAGTTGTCAATTGGTTTTTCATGTCCTGCTGTTTTTAATAGGCTAGCTAAATTACAACCGTCTACATATACATCTGCGACTAATCTTTCAAATGATTGTATGTCCATCAATTTATGTGGATCATTACTAGGTACAAATATCTTTATTGTTTTAGCACTACTTAATAAATTGTCAACAAAAGCACGGGCTTCCTTACCACCCTGTTGTTTCAATTCTATTACATCTATATCTCTAATACGAACTTTAAATGTTCTTTCAATTTTCAACTCAATAGTATCACCATCTATAGCACGCACATAATCTACCTCGGTAGTCAGTCCGCATTCTAAATCATTATGCATCCGGCTCTCCTCTTGGTATCATTATAATGTATCCACGATATTTGTCAAGTGGCTCGACAAAATTTTCGTAGTCTTTTTTCAACGCAATTGGCGTAAGTATGTACGCATCTTGCATAAGATGATCTGGCACAATCCATCTACGATTTATACCTATACCATTGTATATTCTTTTAACCGTGCTCACACAGTTATCCCCGCTGTGCCACAGGAATAAAGGTCGCACAGATTCATACTTATTATAGTGGCGACCAATCATCTTTGTCGCATATATTGCAGACATTTTTGCCACATTTGGATCTCTAGGTCGCAGCACTAATATCTCAGGATAACGATCAAAGAAATGCCATATCGGTACTGCAATAACTGCATCTAATATTTGCTGTGATTCTATTACCCAATTATTTTCACCTACAATAGCAATATGATTGTAATAACCTGGGCTGGTATTGGCAGCTTCACCACCGGCATTACGAGTTAATAATATATCCCCTGGTTTTAATACAGGCTCAATCCCACTAACATTAGCTGTGTAACAAATGGACACTACTAATAGTAAAGCAGTCATTAAAGCTGGTATTTTCATATATTTCTCTCATTGTCTCTTGACTTATAAAGTCACAGTTATATACTTCTAAAGCCTGCTTTAGTTGGTCATTAGAAGCTTTATTAATAGGAACAAACCTTGCTCCATTGTGTACCAGTGGTTTTACGAGTGGTTCTTGAACATGTAACGCAAATGGCAAGAAACCGGCCAGTAGTCCCAAGAACGATCTGTTAAAAAACGATCTACGATCCATAGTCTTTCCTCTAATTCTCTCATTAGTTTCTGTTGATATTCCATCATTACTAGTTTATCTACAGCGAATACTTCATTCCATAAACTTGATGGTATAGGGTATTCGCTTGGATATTTAAAGCATGGTGGAACAGCACCGAGTTCTGTAGTAAACGGTGATCCACTAACTGATATGTTAATCTGATGGAGGTTCGTATTGTCCGGTGTATCCATTTAATGTCCACTTACATACTGTACATATTGCTCTATCATTTGTGCTGTCGCGTTCATGCCCACCCCATTTTACATCCTGAGTTGTAAACTCTTTGCAATTGGGGCACCAAGTTTCATCACTATTCCATTCTGTATTGTTGTTCATTTGACGACCCAACTCTTGCAAGGGTGTGCGATCCAATTGTAGACCACGTATTTGTTTGTCAGTTTCTACTGATGCAAACCCCTTAATTACCTCAAAGATAATCTGTCTATCATCTGGATTTAATACCGCTATTATCTTTGCCAGCTTTTCAGGAAATGGTACACCAGACATATAGAATGGAGTACCATAAGCTGGGCACATCATGTGTAAATCATTACGTTGACAACCAGGGCATATATATCCCTCTGGCGTATTCATTAGAGGCGGATCGCAGCTTAATTCAAATATTAAATCTGCAATTTCTTGTGAAGGAAGCCAGTTTTGAATGTCCTCTATTTCTTCTTTACTCATATGTTATCCTTAGTTCACTTTATCTGTTCCCTAATGACATAGATAGGAATACACCAGAATATATAATAGATGGTAACTATCCAGATATTATTATATGAGTGTTTAATTTCAACAGTTTTTCTAAACATATTAATCCTCCAGGGTGAGTGACGAGACTCGAACTCGCTTAGGCAACCAAGGCCACTAGGTTCACAGCCTAGCCCGACTCTCCAAACGTCGGCGCAAACACCATATATAACAGTGGACGCTACGGGAATCGAACCCGCTGTAACTTGAGTTTCAAGCCACCTTCTCATACCAGAATGACGCCCATTATACCCCCTTTATGCGGCGGGGGCATACCGTTTAGAATACTTTACCACAATGTGGACATGTTAATTTGTGTTTAGGTCTACCATGTCTTGGTGGTTCTTGCCATTGACCCCATTGCTTCCAAGGATCACCACCCCAACCCTTCATACCATTCTTAGGTCCGCCATACTTATTCTTACCTGGACCCCAACCGGGAGCGTGCTGTCGGAACTCTCCTGGCATCGCGTGTGGACCTCTCTCACGCTCCATACGTCGCCTGTCATTCTCGCGTGGACCGGCTGGCTTTTCTAGACGTTCTGGATCACCAAACTCTTTCACTTTACCCTTCCATTCCATGCGTGGAGGTTGGGCGCTGACAATGCCAGCAAAAAGGAATACTAACACTAGACTTAAAACTGTTCTCATTATCCTGTCTCCTCTAATAAGGGAAAATAAACGTGGCATGTGCCACACTCCCTATTTAACCCCGCTGGTGCGTGGAAGTTTCGTTCTTTTTTTATGCGGCGGAAAATATTCGTGCCAACACCAATAATCTCCACAAGTTTGCCACACTGTCATGAATCTCTTTTTACATGCTGGGCATCTTAACCTTCTAGATTTAGGTCTATGCTTTTGACTCTTAACATCTATACATAGACCCCATTTTTTCTGGCACCATTCGCGTTGCATTAGTATCCTCTACTTCCTCTACATTTTGGATAATCTATACAACCATAAAACTTACCGTATCTTCCATCTTTGAGTGTTGTACGCGCTCCACATTCTGGGCAAGTCCCTGGTCCATGAGGTTTAGGACTTCGATAGAATGGTAGCATTATAACCATTCCATCTTCCCAATTTTCAGGATCATCGTACCATCCTTGTTGGACCGCATCATCCCAGTCCATGATTTCATCTAAGGCAAAGTCAGCCATGTCACCCATGATTACAACAACTCCAAATCATCCACAGGATATGCCATTATACGAGCAGTTGGAATGTGCGTTTCATATAATGTTTTAGGATCTAAATTCTTCATTGACTCTGGCATATAATGTATAAATTCTTCAAAGGTCACTGTGCGTCTTGCTTCTTCAAAGACAACATATACAATGGGCTTTTCTGTCCAGTCTGGATAAAGTTCATTCCAAGTACTAAAGTAGGATTGATCTCTACCAGCCATATACATGGGGGCGACTACCATTCCTGCTACAGTTCCAGATGCCGGATAACCAGTCTTTTTACTTACAACTACATCACCTAGATTCATTATATGTCCTTTCAAAAAAAAATAAACACGCCAGTTGACTATGAAACGTCCCTGTGGGACGACTTACTTTCACCTATCTTAAGGTAGCAACATCTCATATCTTGATTAAGTATATTGGCTGGCCTATATTGAGAGTTTTACTCACCGTTACTTAATTTCAATACTTTATTGACGACTTACGCTTTTACCCTGGCTAGAGTCCTACCCCTGAGAATCGAACTCAGCACAAAATCCTTATCAGGGATTCTAGAACAACCAGTTCGTCGGATAGGAAATGCTCCGGTCAGGAAACCCATAACTCCAGGCGTGCTATGCGGTATGACCGGGGCGTAATTTATCTATAACCTGCCATATTACTTCTTGCATGACTTTGAGTTGTTCAACTTCATATTCAAGTTCTCTTATACGATCAAGTAAACGATCATAATCATTATGGTCCATGTTATATTCTCCAGTGCGAAAGGCGGGATTTGAACCCGCACGCCCATTAAAGGGCGACAGATTTTAAGTCTGTTGTGTCTGCCGATTCCACCACAATCGCATACTTTAATACTCTACTTTTGGAATAAATGTTCCTTTATCAGTCAGGTCTGTAGCTGATAGATACTCTCGCTTGGTCCATGCCTGTCCATACATTAATAGTTCTAAGCATTCCATATCAAACCAATCATCGCCAAGTTCATCGGACCACTCAAATTCGACAATCATTTTAGCCATGATCTCGTCCTCTACATTTCTTACAAAAGGTTGTAATCCACGCCCCTTCACTTGTCACATCCTCAGTCGATCCACAAATTTCACACGTATTATATGAATCGTCTTGGGCTTTACTAATACGATTATATATTTCTTCAGTAGCACACATCGTATAGAATCTCAAGCCACCAAACTTTTCCTTCACTTGACATACTTCAAACCCTTCCGGTGGATTTGTCTTATCAATATCTTCGCACAACTTCCAAAGAAGGTCGAACCATCCATCCTCACATTCAAATCCAAACGCAAGACATGATTGCATTGGCGACTGTGTTAGCCCTTGAAACCATTGAGGCCACCGATCAAAAAATTTTTGTACAAGTTCAGCTTTCATTGTCTTATCCTATCCTGTCAAGTTACCTTATAATATCCACAATCTGGACACGATTGACAATAATCGCAGCCACCGTCATAATCATAACTTTTCCACGACTTCATGTTTGAATGGTCACAAATTGCCTGCACATAAGTTTGTTCAGCAATAAGTAATTTACGTTTAGCATCATGCTCTTTAAGCTTTTGCTTAATATCATCAGCCCATTTTTTAATTGATTCACTCATATCACATCAAATATCTTTTTGTACCACGGTGTAGCAAACTCTCGACCTTTATCAGTCGGCCAATATCTACCAGTAACATCCTTACGAATATAACCGGAGCTACGTAGCTGATGAAAGATAACAACGTCTACTAGACTGCCCGACATTTGTGTAGAGCTAGTCCAAAACCTATGACCCTCATTATACATTCCCTGTGCGATATATCCTTTATGTTGAATCATTCGTTGCAAAAACTTCTTCAAATCTTTTTCCATTATAACCTCATATTCTAGTGGAGACTGACGGTACTGACCCGTATTTTTGACTTGCGTGCAAAGCAAGTGCAACACCCATGTTGCCACAGCCCCCATTTACTTAACGTGGGGAGTAAAAATCCCACCACTTAATTCCACCGCTAGTGTTTGGAGCGCTTCCACCTTTAGCCTTAGCATAATCCTGCATAGTAAAGCGATTTTCACTACGTTCTCTAGCACTACCAACTGGAAAAAATTGTTTAATGTGTGGATTATATCTATATTGTATACCTTGGTACATTACATATTTTGGTGGCTTAGCAGGATATCGTCTTTCAGCGGAAGCAGTAGCACATATCAACAAACTTAACATAACAATAGTCAAAATCTTTTTCATTTGTCCCACCTTCTTCTTAAAACTTCGGTTGTAACAATCTTACCGTTCTTTACACGAGTGGATAAGACGCCCCACCCCTCATGATACATTACATCACCTAATAAACGATATTGATCTCGGTTCATAACCTTATCAAGACCCACAAATTCAATCACCCCAAGTTTTTTACCTTGTGGTTCATTATATCGTTCTGCTACATGGAATGTTAATGTATAGCAAAATGGATCTTCATAATATTTTTTACCAGCTTCAAATACATATACCATACCAGCATGTTCGCAGAACCAGCGCACATGCGCCCAGTATTTCTGCTCCATATATACTCCTTTACAGCGGAAGCGACAGGAATCGAACCTGCGACCCCGTAGGGCGACGGCTTAGCAAACCGCTCGTAATACCAACATTACAACACTTCCATAAGTAGCCCGCGAGGGAGTTGAACCCATCTAATCGACTTTCGTAGAGTCAACCCCAGAATCCGCTGGGCAGGCCATATTTAATACAATCCAGACAACTTTGAGATATTCTCTTTCAAATGCAGTATATGTAATCGCATCGCGTCAATAAGTTTCTGTTGAATTTCAAATGCCTCTGCTTTATCTCGGCATTCATCCAACTCTTTTTCCAACTGCTCAACTTCCACTTCAACAATTCGTTCAACATCAAAACCGTTCATTTGATTCCTCCGCAGTAGGCGTTAATGGTAGATCGTTTATATCTAACTTTTGTCCAACCTTAATTAATACATAACTTTGTCTATCAACATTAACAATACGAGTGTATTCTGATCCATCATACTCGCCACGCAATCCTATTGTATACGTGTCAGGTACAGTATGCGGAATTTGTGTAGTCCACGACATTTTACCAACTGTATGATGTTGTGTAGTATACTCTACGTGTTCTGGCTCAAAACATTTAGATACAACAGTTCCATGAGTTACATGACTGGCATACCAGAATTGACAGCCCCCAATCAATAATACTGACAGGATTCCAATGATAGCAAGCACAACCAAAACTTCAACAAGAGTAAATGCTTTATTTATATGCTTGAACATCCCATACACTCCTTACAACTTGGACATATAATATGTGGTATCCACGGTCCTGGTCCTATGTGTCCTACAGTATACTCCTCATTTTCTTGTTTACTAGTGTCATAATGCACACCACAATTAGGACAATCCCATTCATTTAAGTATACAGGAGTATTTTTTTCTGGTTGTGGTTTTTCTTTTGGAATCCATATACCATTTTGTTGTTTATATCTTGTCATTGTGCGAGGGTTGGGCGCGCGCCAACTTCTCCTACTCCAAGTAAGTATTTTACTATATTGTTAAACTACCTCAAGCGGAAGGTGAGAGAATCGAACTCTCGAACCCGTAGGTTGCTGTTTTCAGGACAGTGCAGTATGCCAACTACAATACCTTCCAATTTACGAGATGCGAATCTAAATCCCCACAATATGAGGATGCTCCCTTAAATCCCGTAAGTAGGCGATAGAGGAATCGAACCTCTCTTAATACGGTGTAAACGTATCGTTATAACCACTCTACTAATCGCCCATTATTTCTTATACAAATTAATCATGAATCCTATGTTTGCAAGTGTGTAAGCAATAAATGCAATACACATTCCAATATCTTTCTTACGATAATAATCAAAAGCTGTCATTAGATACAAAACACATACTATTGTCAATGATGTTAATCCCATACTACTTCTTTTCTATCCATTGCCACTCACCAGTTTTGGAATCAAACTCTGCAAAGTTACGCTCAATTGCTTCTCGTTTAAGTTCTGATGCTTTTTTAGTCTCAGTACCAAATATGGTAAAAGCTAAAGCTGTAATTAGAAAACCAATAAATAAACCAATACCAAAAATAATTCCATAACCTTCATCGTCACCCATGATTTAGTCCTTCAAAAGTTGATACTTACGAAACATTTTTCGAGTGTCATTATTTCTGGACTGCGTAGCAGTCGCAAACGCTGTAAGCTCGTTGTTTCTATCTGGCTCTCTGAACTCTACCACTATTATACCTTGCCTTCGGCAAGTGTCAAGGGCATTTTCCAAACTTTTTTCAGTTTTACACCCAAAAACTATTAGGTAAGGATGTTCCCCCTGATAAGAAAAATTTTTTATTGACTCGATTACGGCATGTCCTACCTGAACCACCCTGTGTGGATGTGGCAAATCCCGCCTAACGAAGGCATAAATAACGTTTTCTTGCTACGACATTAATTAACTCCTTAATTACTATAATTGTACCAACCACAGGAAATAACACAAAGTAAGCTAAACCAATCAATGGAAAACATACCATTATTACCATTGCTGTAAAAGCACTAATATCTTTAGTCATATAGACCTCCTGGCGGGAGTCGAACCCACAACCATACGTTTTAGAGGCGTTAGCTCTAACCATTGAGCTTACAGGAGGAGATTTCGGCCTTGTTCGATTAAACCTTTCCAGTAAGATAATTTAGCTTTAGTCAGATCCCATAAATCTCTATGATTCAACCAGGACGCTCTAATTTCCTTTAATACTGCACTAGATATCATTTCTAAACTACTAACAAATACACACGGCATTTTCATATCAGCATACACGCGCATAGCGGTATTATTTTCAACTATAGGAATACAACCCATATAAATAGCTTCTAAATTCCTATAACAATCCCATCCATTTCCTGGTGGACATAAAACACAATTATGAATCATTAACTGATCTAAAAATTCATCATATGGTTTATTCTGTTCACATTTAGCAAATGAATCTTTTGCATATAATTGATATAGTCTATAACGTACATCAGTATAAAAAGCAAAGTTTATATACAATTCCTCACCGCGATCACCATACCAATTCATCTTATTAATACGATCTACGATCTTATCGCCAGCCTCTCGACTACCATCTACACCATTAATCCCAAATGGGATGCTAACAATTCTGCTGTCATCCGAAACGGCATTATTGGTAACAAACCATTTTACTACATTGCCGGGAATAGAAGGAAAAGTGGCCTCTGTATATCTATAACATTTTATTGAATATGTATGCCAAGGAGCACATCTATCTTTATTTATGGGTGCTGGTAACAAAACATCTGCATATCCACCCTTACTTTCGTCTGGTCCTACAGCACACAATGCCATTTTGCCATAATCTTGCCACGGTGGATAATTGGCTTGATAATGCAATCCAAAATCAGAACGAGAACTAATAACAACATATTTACGTTCAGGATGTTTAGCTATATCTACAAAACAATTCGGAATATTGCCCAGGTCACAATGAATGATGCCAACTGGCAAATCATCGTTCTCACCAGTATAGTGATAATCTGCTAGATGATACCAGCTTTCACAATCAATCATTTCCTCGCGCAATATCATATTTTTCCTTTATTTAAAGTAGGGTCGCCGAGACTTGCACTCGATCTTTAACTTTAAAAGAGTTAGGTGCCAACTACTAACACTACAACCCCATAATGCCCCCTTCGCGGGGGACAAAAATTATTCTTCTACTTCTTCACCAAGGGCAACTACAAGATCTTCACCAAGCTTATTAATCTTGGCTAAAGCCTTAGTCAAATTCTTCCAATGCTTGACTACAGTAGCAACCTTATCTGTTTCAACTACTTCGTCATCTACAAAACCAACCTCTTGTAACGCTTCTACAAAAGCTGCATTCACTTCTGGTGGAAGTCCATACCATGTAACTTGAGCATCAACCCAATCTTGACCATTCTTATCTACCTTATGAGTAAAGGTAAGATCGCTAACAACACCATCAACATCAGCTACAGTCAAATCTGTACTCAATTGATATACATCGCCCGGTGCAACCGTCTTGCGACTTTTCTTCTTGGCCTTAACTTTTTGTACGCCTTTTGCCATTTCTAGCTCCTTACTTAAAATTAACATCTAACACAACGTCTTTATCTACATTAAATACACAAGACCATTTATCATTGATGCCTCTCACGACGGTGTTATAACCTTGTTGCTCCATATGCCTAACCAAGGTATGATCTTTACCAGTTACTTTTTCATGATTTAATTCTATGCGCGCTTTTATATCTTCCAACGTTTCAGTATAAGCATTAATATAATATGTGCCGCTTTCTTTTATTATCTTAGCACGCACATTATATTGACCGTTAAGACGTTCTTCTTCTAATCCTCTACGTTGAAATCTAAAACCATAAGCATGTTCTATATTAGCAATAATGGCTTTTGCTTCTTCTATATCCCAATCACTAATATCAACTAAATGATAGTTTGGGACTATAGTACGCAAGACATACAATTTATTATAAATTTTCATAGTATCGTAGACGGGAATTGAACCCGCGCGGCCTAAACCATCAGCTTGAAAGACTGACGACGCAAACCAACAGCGTCCTCTACGACATAAAGCGTCCCCGGTAGGAATTGAACCTACTTCCTCCCACTTAGCCGTGGGCGCTCCTTGAATCATGCATCCATCCAATGGGTTTGACTATACGTTTTTACACTCTCTATGTACACTAAAAAGTTTATTCCACGTCTAGACCCCAGCCGGTGAGCTACAGAGGACATAATTAGGAATAGAAGTACTTTATACACATATAATGGCGGGGCCAATTGCTATCAGACGTTATAGGCCCAAGCTTCGACCATTAATACATATACCTATTCCAGTACCACATAGGGGAATCGAACCCCTGACTCAAGTTTGAGGGACTTGTGAGGATAACCAACATCCTCCAATGTGGCATATATATTGCATTAACTGTGTTTTGTGCCACATATATATGGCATTAGTGGTCAGCTAAGGAGTTTAACCTACTTAATTTTGGCACCAGTAAGTTACTAGCCGTGTCATGACTACAGCATCTTACCTAGGGGCTGAACGCAACCCAACGCCGACCATAAAAACTGACTGCCTTTTTACCCTTTAGCCCATAAAGTGGGCTATTCTGGAGTTGAACCAAATAATTTTTATTATTGCTGCAAGCAGTCAAGTGGTAACTTGAGGAATCGAACCCCTTATTTGTCATAACACATGTTCTACAGACATGCGCCGATCCCACTCGGCAGAGCTACCATAATGCCCTAGAAGGGCATGTCTACATCATCTTCATTTTCGTCAGTAGGTTGTAGACTCTCATCATCACATTTGAAATTATCTACACTACCAACAATTGTCTCTGCGATATCATATACTATATCATCATCAATATAAGCACTATCAACTAATATCTGATAAAGTATATTAAGTTCGTCTTGATTCAATACTAAAGCATATGTTTTAGTTTCAACAAGTTTAGCCATAGTTATCTCCCAAAATTAGGTGGAACTTTTCCTAGTTGATTCAATGCTCCACCAGGAGCAATTACTATACCACCAGTAGTTTGATTGTAATGACTTTCCAATTCTTGTTTGGGAGTATAAGCTACAACTACGAAGCTTTTGTTAATTACAAATTCTGTAGTCTCTGCCAAGGGGAGCCAGGGTGCCATACCCATTTTGTTTTCAGCAACCATAATCATTGCCAGCGGATCTTTTACAGTAAGAGTAGTTTCGGTTTCTTCTGTAACCTTACCAATAAATTCCTCGCCGCTTAACATCTTAATACATTTAATCGCCATTAATTCTATCCTTTCCTGCTTGACTTACTTCGTATATGATTTGACCTTGATCATTAATTCTTGCGTCCACTAATCCATCTTTACATAGTTTTGCAATCAAATGTTCTGCTTGTAGTTCTTGATATCGTTCGCTAATTGCTTGTACATCTTTTTCATCCAAGCCAGCAGCAATACGTTCGTTCATAATATACCAAAATACAATTCGCTCTGCCATTGGGTGAACATCCCAACTTTCTGACGAACAAATATGATAAAACGCAAAATCAAGAATTTCTTCAGCATTAATTGCTACATCAAATGGAATCATTATATCCTCTCAAAAAAAATAAACAGAATACTGTTGGTTAACATTACAAGTGTTTTAAATGTTGCTGTTAGTATCCTAAGTCGGGATGACAGGATTTGAACCTGCGCTATATCCTGCTCCCAAAGCAGGCGGGCGACCAGACTGCCCAACATCCCGATTTTAGTCTTTAGTCTCCACCACATTCCATAACGGTTATTACAGAAGGAAACTCCTCGCCACTAACCATAACGTGGCTACACCACCCTCAGACTAGCTGTGCAGGCTGGAATCGAACCAGCGACCTCATTACGAGGCGACGGATTAACAGTCCGCTCAGGGCACCATC